>PVBE011933875.1_pt1 | contig 24770 bp, 21 predicted proteins | sample 1631181 | NCBI WGS metagenome assembly PVBE01 (sample SAMN08397723, study PRJNA350692) | Marine metagenome, whole genome shotgun sequencing project. | isolation source: water | place: Pacific Ocean | collected 2012-04 | reverse complement strand
TTTGGCATCAACATGGTGGCACTTGTCGATGGTCAACCGCGGGTATTAAATCTTAAAGAGGTGCTGGATTCTTTTCTACGCCATCGACGCGAAGTTGTCGCCAGACGCACGTCTTACTTATTACGCAAAGCCCGTGAGCGAGGTCATATTCTTGAAGGTCTGGCTGTCGCCCTGGCGAATATTGATGCAGTTATCGAACTGATTAAAACCTCACCCACCTCCGGTGAGGCTAAAGAAAAATTGCTGGCACGAAGCTGGAAATCCGACAGCGTGTTAAAGATGCTGGGTGAGGTTGGTTCAGATGCCTGTCGCCCCGATGATCTGGAAGCCCGATATGGAATAAAAGAAAATGAATACCTTCTTTCTCCGGCACAAGCCCAGGCAATACTCGAATTAAGATTGCATCGCCTGACTGGATTGGAACATGAAAAACTCATTAATGATTACCAGGAATTGCTGAAGCAAATCACTGATTACTTAGACATATTGGAAAATCAGCCGCGTTTGCTTTCCGTGGTACGTGAAGAACTGGAAAGCGTGCAAAAAGAATATGGTGATGACAGGAAGACCGAGATAGTCGGTTCTCAATTAGATCTGACCATGGAAGACCTGATCACTGAAGAGGATCGCGTTGTTACCATTTCACAGACAGGCTATGCAAAAACCCAGCCTCTGGCCGATTACACAGCGCAGCGCCGTGGTGGTATGGGCAAGGCGGCAGCCACGGTCAAAGACGAGGATTTCGTAGAGCACTTGCTTATTGCCAGTACCCACGACACGTTGCTGTGTTTCAGCAGCATGGGCAAGGTTTACTGGTTAAAAGTCTTCATGATTCCTGTTGCCAGTCGAACCTCCAGAGGCAAGCCTCTGGTGAACATTTTGCCACTGGAAGAAGGTGAAAGAATAACCAGCATGTTACCGGTCCAGGAATACACGGATGATCATTATGTATTCATGGCAACGGCCAGCGGCACTGTTAAAAAGACCGCACTTACCAATTTTGCCAGACAACGCAGCGTTGGTCTGCGTGCTATCGAACTGGATGAAGGTGATGAACTCGTCGGCACTGCCATCACTGACGGAAACAAGGACGTGATGCTGGTCAGCAGCAGTGGCAAGACCATTCGCTTTCAGGAATCGGCAGTGCGCGCAATGGGCAGAACGGCAAGAGGGGTCAGGGGTATTAAATTAGTGGAGGACCATTCCATGATCTCTCTGATAATCCCAGATGAGGGCAAACAGATTCTTACTGTGAGCGAAAACGGTTACGGTAAGCGCACCGAGGTCGGTGACTTTCCAGTCTACGGACGTGGTGGGCAGGGTGTAATTGGAATGCAAACCAGTGAGCGTAATGGATCTGTGGTCGGTGCAGTTCAAGTTGCCGACGGCGATGAGATCATGTTGATATCTGACAAAGGTACCCTGGTTAGAACGCGCGTGGAAGAAGTCTCTGTGCAGGGGCGTAATACGCAAGGAGTGCGAGTCATCCGGCTGAAAGAAGGTGAATATCTGGTGGGTCTTGAACAGGTTGATGAACCGGACGAACCGGAACAATTCGAGTCCGACACGGAAGCGGATTCAGCTGATGAAGTCTAAGCTGTTCTGACTCTATTCTGTCTTTCGGCAGGTAATCGTCTGGTATTCAAAATCATTGCATTTAGTTTGGTCGAGATGAGTAAAGTGGCGGCTCAAACCCATAAAATTAAACCAATTGCCTATCTGGGTCCCGAGGGGACCTTTTCGCAGGCGGCAGTATTGAAGCAATTTGGACACGATGTGCCGCTTAACGGTTGTGCCAGTATCGATGATGTCTTCATGGAAGTGGAAGCCGGTGCTGCCGATTTTGGCGTGGTACCTGTGGAAAATTCCACCGAGGGAGCGATTAATAATACTCAGGACTGCCTGGTTGAATCGAATGTACGCATTGTCGGAGAGGTCATAGTCCCCATCGAGCAGAACCTGATGTTGCAACATAACGCTGACATCACAAAAATTCAAACTATTGCATCTCACAGTCAGTCATTGGCTCAATGCAGAGACTGGCTTAGTAGCAACTGGGCGGAGACAGCCCAACTCGAATGCGCCAGTAATGCAGCAGCGGCTAAATTGGCGTCGGATGATAACACTGTTGCAGCTATTGCCGGGGCAGTGGCCGCGGATATTTATGGATTGGAGATAGCCGAAGCACAAATTCAGGATCAAAAACACAACAGTACAAGGTTTTTGGTATTGGCAAATTCTACGACACAGTCAAGCGGATCCGACAAGACCAGTATATTGATTTACACAGAAAACAAACCGGGGGCATTGTTTCGAGTGCTGGAACCTTTTGAAATGCTGCAGGTTAGTCTGACCAAGATCGAAACAAGACCATCAAAAAAGGAAGTGTGGGAATATGTTTTCTTTATCGATTTTGAAGGCCATGTAGATGATGAAGTTATTCAGCAATTATTTACCCGATTAGGCCACTGCAGTGCTGAGATAAAAGTGCTGGGTTCTTATCCATCGGCGATCGCTTAATACTCAACAGCCAAATGATAGGAAAATAAGTTGAATTCATTGACCGATAAAATCATTTTGATTGTGGGACTTGGTCTGATAGGCGGCTCGATCGCGCGCGGTATAAAACGCAGCGATGACAGCCTGCGTGTTGGAGCTGTCGATACCGACGAGCAGCAATTATGCAAGGCATTGAGCGATGGGAGTATCAATGAATTTGGCGAACTGGATGTACTTTGTCCGCAGGCAGACCTCATTGTAATTGCCCTGCCACCACTGGCTACTGCTGAGATATTACCGCGGATTGCCGAACTCTGTTCACCGCAGGCTGTAGTGACCGATGTGGCAAGCGTCAAGTCCAGCGTGATTGCTGCGGTGAATGAGCTGGAAGCGGATTTTATCGCTCGCTTTGTGCCAGGACACCCAATTGCCGGTTCGGAAAAAAGTGGTTATGGGGCATCCAGTGAAAACCTGTTTGATCAGCGCAATATAATTGTGACACCGCAGGCTGATACAGCAGCAGAGGCTATTGGCCTGGTACATGAAATGTGGCGCGTACTGGGGGCAGACATACTGGGAATGAGCGTTAAACGTCACGACGAAGTCCTGGCAGCAACCAGCCATCTTCCGCACTTGCTTGCATTCGCTATCGTTAATGCCTTGCTCAAGCAGGAGCAAAGTGAGGATATATTTCGTTATGCCGCCGGTGGCTTTGCAGATTTCAGCAGACTGGCTTCGAGTGATGCGCAAATGTGGGCAGATATATTTGTCTCAAATGCTGATCCCGCCGCGTCGGTTCTCGATGATTACATCGATAGTCTGATGGCATTGCGCGAAGCGCTAAAGAAACAGGATCACACCACTCTCTTTAACAGTTTTAGCCAGGCCCGGAATGTAAGAAATAATTTCATGGCAAAGTATTTTAAACCGATGAATCAAGAAGAAACTGAACAAGATAAAGCAATATCCTTTGCCGTCGAGCCGGGTGGACAGGTGCAGGGAGATATCCGGGTGCCTGGCGATAAATCCATATCACACCGAGCGATTATTATTGGGGCTATCGCCAACGGAGTAACTCGCGTACATGGCTTTCTTGAAGGAGATGATGCACTCAATACCCTGGCTGCATTCCGTGAAATGGGCGTAACTATCGTCGGTCCGGAGTCCGGAGAATTAATCATTTACGGAGTAGGGAAAAATGGCCTCAAGGCGCCACGTAAACCTCTTTATATGGGTAATTCCGGCACTGCCATGAGGCTAATGTGTGGCTTGTTGGCTGCGCAGCCATTTGACAGTGAATTGATTGGAGATGAGTCACTATCGACACGTCCTATGAACCGGATCGCAGAGCCACTACGGGAAATGGGGGCAGTAATAGAGACCACAGCAGAAGGCACGCCCCCACTATGCATCCATGGGCAGTCACTCAACGGTATCGAATATAAAATGCCCATAGCAAGCGCCCAGGTGAAATCCTGCCTGTTATTGGCAGGCTTATATGGCCAGGGTGAAACCCGGGTGCATGAACCGGGACCCTGCAGAGACCACACTGAGCGGATGTTGGCAGGATTTGCCTATCCGATTTCCAGCGGGATACAAGAGGGCTTGACAGTACTGGAAGGTGGCCACGAGCTCACAGCAACTGACATCGAAATTCCAGCAGATATCTCATCCTCAGCATTTTTTCTTGTCGCAGCGGCCATCACGCCCGGTGCACATTTGCTGTTACGCCATGTCGGCACTAACCCGACCCGGATTGGTATCGTTAACCTGCTGCGGTTAATGGGGGCCGATATTCAATTCAGTAATGAAAGCAATATCGGTACTGAGCCGGTGGTGGATATCACGGTAAAATATGCGCCTTTGCATGGTATCGAAATACCTGCTGAGCAGATTCCGCTGGCGATCGATGAATTTCCTGTGCTTTTTATTGCAGCCGCCTGTGCCAGTGGAGACACCGTACTGCATGGGGCCGAAGAACTTCGCGTCAAGGAAAGCGACCGTATCGATGCCATGGCAACAGGGTTGGCTACCCTGGGCATAGAGACTGAGACCTTTGCGGATGGGATTCGCATAACCGGTGGTTCTATCGGCGGTGGGGAAGTGGATAGCAGGGCCGATCATCGCATTGCTATGGCATTCACCGTGGCGGCCCTGCGCGCAGAATCACCAATTCTGATCAAAAACTGTGCAAATGTGGCTACTTCGTTCCCTGGCTTTGTTGAGCTGGCAAGCAGCGTGGGCATTCAGTTGCAGGTTGCCAAATAAAGTGATGCCAGGCATACCGGTCATAGCAATCGATGGCCCCAGCGGCTCTGGCAAAGGCGTGGTAGCCGAACGCGTGGCGAAAGCGCTCGGCTTTCATCTGCTGGACAGCGGTGCACTGTACCGGGTGCTGGGTTTGGCAGCCCATCTGAAAAATCTTAATTTAGAGCAAGATCAAGCACTTGCGGAGCTTGCGCGCACCCTGGACATTGGATTTGGTGAGAATGGCCCGGATTCGGTGAGCCTAGATGGACGGGATGTTTCTCTGGATATCCGTTCGGCACTTGGCAGCGACATGGCATCCAGAGTCGGCGCGATACCTGCGGCAAGGGAGGCGCTGTTTGAGCGCCAACTGTTGTTTCGACAAGCACCGGGACTGGTTGCGGATGGCAGGGACATGGGTACCTTTGTTTTCCCGGATGCGGTGGTTAAAATCTTTCTCACAGCGAGCGTGGAGGAGAGGGCGAAAAGGCGATATAAGCAGTTGATTGCTAAGGGTATTGATGCTATTCTGCCGGCCCTTTTGAGAGACTTGAAAGAGCGGGATGCCAGAGACAGTGAACGTGCTGTTTCACCCTTGCAACCGGCGCCAGATGCGACGATTCTGGATACCACAGAAATGAGCGAGGAAACGGTCGTAGCGCGCGTGTTGGAACTGGTCAAAGCCGGTCTGCCAAACCTCTGATCTCAACAGGATTTCGTTTTCGATATTCGCGACACCAGTACTGGCGAATAGTGAAATAAAACTAATTACCCCGTAAGACTGGCTTGCGGCACGGCTATAATATAGTTTAGATGAGTGTTATAAGCTGTTGAAATATTGGAATAAATAATGACAGAAAATTTTGCAGAACTGTTTGAACAAAGCTTGCTTGAAATAGACATGACCCCAGGTGCCATCGTGACAGGCACCATTATAGATATAGATTCTGACTGGGTAACAGTCCACGCCGGCCTCAAATCTGAAGGCGTTATCCCCCGCGTACAATTCCTCGATGAAATGGGCAATTTCCCACTCGAAGTAGGTGATGAAGTCAAAGTCGCCCTAGAAAGTGTAGAAGATGGTTTCGGCGAAACCAAGTTATCCCGGGAAAAGGCTAAACGTGCCGAATCCTGGATGGAGCTGGAAGAGGCTCATGAGAAGAACGAAGTAGTAACCGGCGTTATAAATGGCAAGGTTAAGGGTGGGTTTACCGTTGATTTGAATAATATTCGTGCCTTCCTGCCGGGTTCGCTGGTGGATGTACGACCGGTGAGAGACACGCTGCATCTGGAAGGCCAGATGCTTGAATTTCGCCTTATCAAACTGGATCGCAAACGCAATAATGTGGTGGTATCCCGCCGTGCTGTGCTCGAATCCGTGAGCACGGAAGAAAGAGATGCCTTGCTGGAGAAATTACAGGAAGGCATGTCGGTCAAGGGCATCGTGAAAAACCTGACCGACTACGGTGCTTTTGTAGATCTGGGCGGTGTCGATGGCTTGCTGCATATCACCGATATGTCCTGGAAGCGAATCAAGCACCCCAGTGAAGTGGTAAACGTCGGTGACGAGATTGATGTCAAGGTGCTTAAGTATGATCGTGATCGAAAGCGCGTATCGCTTGGACTCAAACAACTGGGTGAAGATCCGTGGATGGCAATCAAGAAACGCTATCCTGAAAACGCCCAGGTCAAGGCTATTGTTACCAACCTTACCGATTATGGTTGCTTCGCTGAGCTGGAGGAGGGTGTAGAAGGCCTGGTCCATGTATCCGAAATGGATTGGACCAACAAGAATATTCATCCTTCGAAGGTTGTACAGCTTGGTGACGAAGTTAATGTCATGATCCTGGACATCGATGAAGAACGCCGCCGCATTTCATTGGGTATCAAACAGTGTTATCAAAATCCCTGGGATGGGTTTGCAGAAAATTTCGAGAAGGGCGATAAGATTTCAGGTAGTATCAAATCGATTACAGATTTTGGTATCTTCATTGGCTTGGACGGCAATATCGATGGTCTGGTACATTTGTCCGATATTTCCTGGGAAGAGCAGGGCGAAGACGCAGTAAGAGAATACAAGAAAGGCGATGAAATCGAGACGGTCATCTTGTCGATAGATCCCGAGAGAGAACGCATCTCACTGGGTGTCAAACAACTGGCGGATGATCCATTCATGAATTATGTTGCCGAATTCGAGAAGGGCAGCATAGTGCAAGGAAAAGTTTTGGCAGTAGATGCCAAAGCCGCGACAGTGACATTGCAGGAAGGCGTGGAGGGTATGTTGCGAGCCTCGGAGATTAGCCGTGACAAGGTTGAAGATGCACGCAATGCTGTCAAGGAAGGCGACGATATTGAAGTAAAAATTGTCAGTGTCGATCGTAAAAACCGGGTATTGAGCCTCTCGGTGAAGGCGATCTCAATCGATGAAGAAAAAGCAGCCATCAAGGAACACCAGACTTCAGATGGTGCTGATGTGTCACACGGTACCATTGGAGATCTTATTAAGGCGGAAATGGATAAGAGTTGAAACAAGAGTTTGTATAGGTGTTGTGTAAGCTGAGCCACCGGGTTTAAGTAAAGAGGAGAAACCATGACTAAATCTGAACTTATTGATCGCATTGCCAGCAAGCAGACACAGCTTTCTTCGAAAGACGTTGAGCTTGCGGTGAAAGCTGTTATCGAATATATGTCCCTGGTCCTGTCTGAAGGCGGACGTATAGAAATAAGAGGGTTTGGTAGCTTCTCCCTGCACTATCGCGTGCCCCGCATAGGGCGCAACCCAAAAACCGGCACACCCGTTGCCTTAAGTGGGAAATACGTTCCTCACTTCAAACCTGGCAAGGAACTTCGCGACAGGGTTAACAATAGCATGCTGGCGGCCAATCAATTCTGAGGAGACACTGGATTATCTATGCTCTTCCTGGCCTGGTTGGGCAGCTTTGGATCGGCAACGGCATAACTCGAAAAGTTATGCCGTTTTTATTTTTGCCAATGCCGGGACACTCTGAATCAGTCTTTGGTATCTGCCCTGTCCTTGGGTAAATTCCGGGCTGTAGCCGAAGCGGTTAGTGTGCTTGCCTGTTATAATCTGTTTTATACCGAACCGGTAAAGCAATATGCAAAAGATAGGTAGACTACTGACAGGATTCTTTTTATTGCTGGTTTTTTTTGCCAGTATTGCCTTCTCCTATTTTAATACAACGCCTGTATCGATAGCATTTGGCTCCTGGGAAGCGCCAGCGCAGCCTATTTCCGTATGGGTAATCGCGGCATTTACCAGTGGTGGCCTGGTCGGCGTGCTGCTGGGGGTGGGTATTATTCGAAACCTGAAATCGAAAACAGAGATACGACGTTTAAAAAAACAGCTTATCGATGCGCAACACGAAGTGAAAGAGTTGCGTAATAGTTCATTAAAGGATTTGAAGTAATAATGCAGGACATTGCTTTCTATATTCTATTGCTAATCGCCGTGATCGCTGGCTGGTTACTGGGGAAAATCAGCCTCTTCTCCCGTAGAAAATCGGAGCGACAGACAACAGACCTGTTTCAGGATTATTTTGTCGGATTGAATTATCTGTTGAATGATGAACCGGATGAGGCCATCGATACTTTTATTAAAGCACTTGAAATCAATGGTGAAACGGTGGAAACCCACCTGGCTTTGGGTACCCTGCTGCGCCGTCGAGGCAAGGTAGACAAGGCCATAAGAGTACATCAGAACCTTCTGGCAAGGCCTGGGCTTGACCAGGTTTTTGCCGCATCAACCCGGCTGGAACTGGCCAAGGATTATATCTCTGCCGGATTGCTCGACAGAGCAGAACGGCTACTGAACGAACTTCTGGATGAAAATACACCGGCGCAATGGGATGCCTTGAAGCATCTGATAACCATTTACCAAACCGAGAAAGAGTGGGCAAAGGCGATAGACTGCTCAAAAATCCTGCTGGCAAATTCCAGCTTCAAGAAAGACCTGAAATTACGCGCTGCGGCCGCCCATTTTTGTTGTGAGCAGGCCGAGACGGCACTCTCTCAGGATCAACTGAGCCAAGCCAGGGAACATACCAAGAGCGCCTTTACTTTTGATAGGCATAGTGTGCGGGCATCTTTTCTTCTGGCGAAGATCGAGCAATGTCTTGGGAATTACAAAGCGTCGATAAAGGAGTTGATCCGGATAAAAACCAACAATCCGGATTTTATTTCCAGATTATTGGAACCCCTGTCGCAGTGCTATCGGCAGCTCGGAAAGATGGATGAGTACGAGACTTTGCTGGAAAATACCCTCAAGGAGAAGTCTGATGTGAACGTCATGCTGGCATTGGCCGAACTGATCAGGGAGCGAGCAGATGATGCTGCTACCATCGATTTTTTGAGTGGGCAAATGGCAGCACACCCCTCACTGAAAGGCCTGGTTGCACTAATGGATTTAAAAGCCCCGGATACTGATATTCAATTCGGCAATAATTTGCAGCTCTTACAGCAATTGATAGACCGGCTATTAAAGAAAAAGGCGGCATTTCAATGCAGTCATTGCGGTTATGAATCGAAGAGCCTGAATTGGTTGTGTCCAAGCTGTCACAATTGGGACAGAGTGAGACCAATCCTGGGCACTGAAATGGATTGAGCACTGCGCACAGTAGCTAGGCGAACTTGAGGAAAGCCATGTCGGAAAAGAGAATAATCATCGCACTCGACTTTGCCAGTGCCAGAGAGGCGTTGACGCTGGTGGATCAGCTTGATCCGCAAGTATGCCGAGTGAAAATCGGGAACGAGCTGTTTACTGCCACCGGACCCAGTCTCATCAGAGATATTGCCGCACGCAAATTTGACGTATTTCTTGATCTGAAATTTCATGATATTCCCACCACGGTGGCCAGGGCGGTCAGTGCGGCGGCCGATTTAGGAGTCTGGATGATGAACGTTCACGCCGCGGGTGGACAGATCATGATGGAACAGGCCAGCGAGGCGCTTGCAGGCTTTGGTGACTCCCGGCCCTTGCTGATTGCTGTGACCGTACTCACCAGCATGGCTGAGGGTGATCTTGGGGATGTCGGTATCAATTGCAAACCACAGGAGTGGGTGCAGCGACTGGCAACTCTGGCCAATGCAGCCGGTTTGGACGGAGTGGTGTGTTCAGCCGCTGAGACTTCCATGTTACGGGCTAGTTTGCCAGCTGAATTCTGCCTGGTAACCCCCGGTATACGCAGGGCTGAAGATACTGTGGGTGATCAGAAAAGAGTGGTAGGCCCGGCCGAGGCGATAGCCAACGGAAGTGACTATTTGGTCGTCGGGCGTCCGATTACCCGCGCTAACTCGCCACTTGAGGCATTAGAGGCATTTAATACGGCCGTAGCTGGCGTTTCCTAGCGTTCTTTCCTAAACTCTTTGCAGCAGCACAAGCTGCTACTATTTTAATAGCGATAAGGATATTACTATGAAGAACTTTAATTGCTTGAAAGCAGCATTCGCTACACTGGTATTGGTACTTTTTCCCCTCTCAGTTGCCCCACTCTCGTTTGCAGCCGATGAACCTGCGCAGGTAACAGGTCAGCAATCCCAGATCGACATCAATTCCGCTGATGCGCTGGCAATAGCTGCGGCTCTGGATGGTGTTGGCCTGGTTAAGGCGCAGGAAATTGTTACCTACCGAGAGATGTACGGTAAATTTCGATCTATCGATGAACTGGCGGAGGTTCGAGGTATTGGAGTGGCCACGATTGAGAAAAATCCGCAACGGATCTTAATTTTGAACAATTAGTACCCCCCCCCCCGCAATCAGGTACTTTTACTTCCAGACGAAAGAACCTGATTTTTCTACTGTTTTACAGCATCAATAGCTATAATGCGCAGGTACATTGAACCGTAGGTTATCTCTCAAATGTCTATTTTGCCGCTGATGGCAGGCGTATTTCTTGCGTCTGCAATCCTCACCGGATTGATACGGCGGCTGGCGCTACGCACCCGGGTGCTGGATCTGCCCGGCTCCAGAAGCGCCCATAACAATCCACTGCCCGTGGGCGGTGGGTTGTCAATTGTCATCTCGGTGCTAGCGGTAACTTCCTATTTCTTCCAACAAGGATCCATTCCATTGCCAGAGTATATGGCTATTGCCGCGGCGATATTCATAGCGGTTAATGGCCTGGTCGATGATATTGTGGAACTTGACATTAAATGGCGTTTACCCATGCAATTTGCCGCGGCTATCTGGTCTGTAGCCTGGTTGGGGGACGTGCCACCGATTCAAATTGGGGGTTTCGAGCTGAGCGCGCCCTGGCTGTTAAACACCCTGGCGGTGTTCGGGCTCATCTGGTTGCTGAATTTATACAATTTTATGGATGGCATCGATGGCATTGCAGCGAGTGAGTTGGTTTTCGTCAATGCGGGGGCATTTTTAATCGTTATGAATAGTAGCGATCAGGTGATTACGCTATTATCAGCCACACTGGTTGCAGCAGGGGCTGGATTCTTGCTCTGGAACTGGTCACCGGCCAGGGTATTCATGGGGGATGTTGGAAGTAGCTTTATTGGCTTTAGCCTTGGCATCATGGCCATATTTAGCATGCTACACGGCAGCATGAATTTATGGACCTGGCTGTTACTTCTTGGGGTGTTCGTTGTCGATGCCACGATTACCTTGTTAAGAAGGTTGATTACCGGTGACAGGTGGTACCAGGGACACAGTTGCCACGCTTATCAACATGCTGCCAGAAGATATAAGAGTCACAGTAAAGTGACGATAACAGTATTGTTGGTCAATTGCTTGTGGCTCGGACCGTTAGCCTGGCTTGCCACCCGGCAGCCTGAATACGGAGTCTATATAACATTGCTCGGTTTATTGCCGTTGGTTTACCTGGCTTTTAAACTGGAAGCGGGCAAGGAAGAGATTCAGGTCTAAGAATTAGTGACAAACTTCCTTTTACAGGAAGTCAGCTAGTAAACGGGGGGAGCTATGCATCTATACACAATTCCATTGTCACGGTCGGTGAAGCAAATCGTGATGATGATTATCGATAGTGTGATGATCGTAACGGCTCTCGCTTTAGCATTCACATTGTTGGATAAGGAGTTTTTCGCCCAGGATCAACGGTTCTATTATTACCTGGCGATCGCTACAGTTCTCAGTATTCTTGTGTTTGTGCGTATTGGTTTATACCGGGCGCTAGTGCTTTATATGGGACTGCAGTCTGGTTTTATCCTGCTGCAAGGTGTGACCGCTGCTACCTGCCTGCTGGCAGCTTCTTACCTCTTGTCCCAGACACCACAGTCATCAGACTATTCCATTCTGCCAATCTTCTGGATGATTGCCTTGCTGTTCATCGGTGGCAGTCGTTTTGTGGCCAAGGTATTGCTACAAAGCATAATACAAAATTTTCGTCCCAAAGAGCCGGTTATTATTTATGGAGCAGGTAGTTCCGGCATGCAACTGGTGGTCGCGCTACAAAATGGAGATCAATATCTGCCGGTTGCATTCGTGGATGACAGTCACCGAATGTCGGGTGACACCGTGCATGGCATACGGGTTTACAGCCCCAACTCACTCTACGAATTGATCGAAGCTTTTTCGGTCAGACAGATATTGTTGGCCATTCCCTCGGCGACCCATGCGGAGCGTAAAGAAATATTAAATCGACTTGAACATTTGCCGATTCACGTCAAGACCGTGCCAGACCTGTTTGATATGGTGTCAGGTAAAGTAGGTGTGGATGAGGTCAGGGATGTCGATATCGAAGACTTGCTGGGCCGCGACATAGTACCGCCAAATCCCGAGCTATTGGGTGCCTGTATAAGCGGGCAATCGGTAATGGTAACCGGGGCAGGCGGATCGATAGGCTCTGAACTGTGCCGCCAGATAATTACCAATGAACCTTCACAAATAATATTGCTGGATTCGTTCGAATACGGTCTTTATGAAATAGAGAATGAACTACGTGAAAAATTGTCCGGTATTGAAAACGGCGATCAGATCGAAATTGTTGCGCTTTTGGGATCGGTCTGTAACAGGGTACAGATGGAAAATATTTTAAAGAGTTTTCAAATTGATACTGTTTATCATGTTGCTGCCTATAAGCAAGTACCCATGGTTGAGAGAAATATTATGGAGGGCGTGCAAAATAATATATTTGGCACCTTGATCTCCGCTCAGGTGGCGGAGAGACATGAAGTAAAAAACTTCGTATTGATTTCCACCGATAAGGCGGTACGCCCAACTAATTTCATGGGAGCCACTAAGCGTTTCGCTGAACAGGTCTTGCAGGCTATGGCGCAGCGTCAAAGTACAACAAAATTCAGTATGGTAAGGTTCGGCAACGTGCTGGGATCATCTGGTTCGGTGGTGCCCCTGTTTCGTCGACAGATTGGTACCGGTGGCCCGGTCACTGTCACCCATCCGGAAGTAACCCGTTATTTTATGACGGTACAGGAAGCGGCCCAACTGGTGATTCAGGCTGGTTCAATGGCCACCGGTGGGGATGTTTTTGTGCTCGATATGCACGAGCCGATCCGTATTGTCGACCTGGCGAAAAAAATGGTGCACCTGATGGGCTATGAGGTGAAAGACGAAAACTCTTACCGGGGGGATATTGCAATCGAATACACAGGATTGCGCCCGGGTGAGAAACTGTACGAAGAATTATTGATCGGCGAGTCTGTAACCGGAACTGAGCATCCCAAGATCATGCGCGCTGAGGAGGATACTCTATCATGGAGTATGCTGGAAAAACTGTTATCCCGGTTAGAGCAAGCCTGCCTTAGATCTGACTTACAGGACGTGAGGGAAGCATTAATCGAAGCGGTGGATGGTTTCGAGCCTAAAGAAGAAGCGAGTGATCCACTTTGGGAAATTAATCAGGTGCAATCGAGCGAGTCATCGCAGCAAGTGGCTGAAGAAGCAGGAAAGGTTACGCCGCTGTTTAAAGAATAGCAGCGGCGCGCCTTGTCATTTCGCTGTGAACAATTGGCAATTCTCTGTCGGCACTGCGCCGGGCCGACTCATTAATTCTTATCTTACTGCCTTTCTATTCGGCCCGTTTTATTGAATTGATAACAATCGCTTCCAAAGGTACATCTGAATAGCCACTGACACTACCGGTGCCTACCCCGGCGATCTCATCGACCACGTCCATGCCTTCAATAACCTCACCAAATACGGCATAACCAAATCCCTGCTGTGAGTCGTTGGTGTGGTTCAAAAAACCGTTGTCCGCATGGTTGATGAAGAACTGACTGGTTGCACTGTTGATGATATTGGTACGAGCCATAGCCAGTGTGCCACGATTGTTGGGAACATCAGCCCGGGCCTCATTCTCTATTGGATCATAAGTCGATTTCTGCACCATATCCGGACTGAAGCCACCACCCTGAACCATAAAACCGGGAATCACCCGATGAAAGATAAGGCCGTCGAAGAAGCTGTTATCAGTATAGCGTAGAAAATTTTCCACCGAGATAGGTGCTTTGTCAGCCCACAATTCAATCGTGATGGTGCCCTTATTGGTTTCCATTACCACAACAGGATTGTCCTGTGCCGCAACAACTGTACTGAATGCCATTAACAGGGTTAATAATAGTGCTCGCATGGATAAACTCTCCTTGAGGCGAATTAAGATTCTTAAGAGGGAGCTACTATACATTAATTTGGCTGGCCTTAACCATAGATGAATAGGCCATGCCGAATATTTGTGCTTCCGGAAGAGGGGAGCAAGGAGAGCTTCGAAGCGACCTGGTGTGACGGAGTTACACCACAAACTGCAGTTGCGAGATTTGGCGTTGCACTAAAGTTAGTAGAAAGATAGGTTCTTCTAATCACGAGTTGGCTGCCCAACCTGGGCTCGAACCAGGAACCAAGTGATTAACAGTCACCTACTCTACCATTGAGCTATTGGGCAGCAGTTTCGTCATAGTGCTATTAGAGTATAGCAACAAAACGCGCGTATACTAATGAGAATTAAGGGCTCGGTCAACTCCGACTACACCTCAAGCGCCCTAATGCGGTAACCTTGACGGTTTAACCGATAGTCTTTGTATTTCCCCATGGCAAAACCCTTCAAGATTCGCTCTAACTTTGCGCCCGCTGGTGATCAATCCAATGCCATCGCCAGTCTTGTGGAGGGGCTGAATGATGGACTTCATGCCCAGACCTTGCTGGGAGTTACCGGTTCAGGCAAGACTTTTACCATTGCCAATGTCATCGAGCATACTCAGCGCCCGACCCTGGTCATGGCCCCTAACAAGACGCTGGCGGCACAGCTCTATGGCGAGTTCTCCGAGTTCTTCCCAAATAACGCCGTCGAGTACTTCGTCTCTTATTATGATTACTATCAACCCGAAGCCTATGTCCCCTCATCTGATCTCTACATAGAAAAAGATGCCTCGATTAACGACCACATCGAGCAGATGCGACTCTCGGCTACCAAGGCACTGTTGGAACGAAGTGATGTCATCGTAGTTGCAACGGTTTCGGCGATCTATGGACTGGGCGATCCCACTTCCTACCTGAAGATGGTAGTGCATCTGGACCGGGGTGATCAGATCGATCAGCGAAATCTACTGCGGCGTCTGGCAGATCTGCAGTACACCCGTAATGATATGGAACTGCGCCGCGCCACTTACCGGGTACGTGGAGATGTAATCGATATCTATCCTGCCGAGTCGGAGCGGCACGCGATTCGAATCGAATTGTATGACGATGAAGTGGAGAAACTCTCCTATTTTGATCCGCTTACTGGCGCAGTAACAAGAGAGGTGCCGCGTTTAACCGTGTTCCCGAAATCCCATTATGTGACGCCCAGGGAAACCATGCTCAATGCGCTCGATTTCATCAAGGAGGAGTTACAGGAGCGTCTGCAACAACTACAGCAACATAACAAACTGGTGGAAGCCCAGAGGCTGGAGCAGCGTACCAAATTCGATCTCGAGATGATTCAGGAACTTGGCTATTGCACCGGTATTGAAAATTACTCTCGCTATCTGTCAGGTCGTGAGTCAGGACAGGCTCCCCCCACACTCTATGACTATTTGCCTGCCAATGCACTGGTGGTTGCGGACGAGTCCCATGTGTCGATTCCGCAGTTAGGCGCCATGTTCAAGGGTGATCGTTCGCGCAAGGAGACGCTGGTTGAGTATGGTTTTCGTCTGCCATCTGCGCTGGATAACCGGCCACTGCGCTTCGAGGAGTGGGAAAACCTGACCCCGCAGATTATCTATGTCTCAGCAACACCTGGACCCTATGAAGAAGAGCATGAAGGACAGCGCGTCAGGCAGGTCGTCAGGCCAACCGGATTGGTCGACCCGGCACTTGAGGTCAGGCCGGCCTCAACCCAGGTAGATGATTTGCTGTCTGAAGTCAGATCAGTAGCGGCCCGGGAGGAGCGCGTTTTAGTCACTGTTCTAACCAAACGCATGGCGGAGGATTTGACCGATTATCTGGCAGAGCACGATGTACGCGTACGCTACCTGCACTCCGATATTGAAACCGTCGAGCGCTCGGAAATTCTGCGGGATTTGCGTCTCGGGGTATTCGATGTGCTGGTGGGTATTAATCTATTACGGGAAGGCCTGGATATTCCGGAGGTATCTCTGGTGGCCGTGCTGGATGCGGACAAGGAAGGATTTTTGCGTTCGGAACGCTCATTAATTCAGACCATCGGCAGAGCGGCCCGCAATATCAACGGCAAAGCAATTCTCTATGCTGACCGGGTCACCGGGTCCATGCAGCGGGCCATCGACGAATCCAACAGACGCCGCAATGCCCAGTTGGAATTCAATGCGCTGCATAACATCACCCCCATTGGCGTGAAGAAACGGGTTATTGATGTTATGGAAGGGGCTTACTCGGCGCCCGGTACTCGTTCTCACGGTCGGGGTCGCAAGGTTGCCGAAAAATCGGGTGCTTATCTGTCGCTCGATTTTGGTGACCCGAAGGGAGTTCAGCAAGAGATCGACAAGCTGGAGGATCAAATGTACGAATTTGCCAAAAATCTGGAATTTGAAGAGGCGGCATCTACACGGGATCAGATTGCCGCGCTGAAGCTGGAAATGTTGAAGTAGCTAATAGCGATACAAGCGGACCTGCTTAGTTAGGTCATCTTGGTCTCTGACAATATTAACCATCGACACTGACGCGGTTGATTCCGTATAATCGCCCTCTTCTCTATCGGGATCGATGTCTGCTTTACATCTAGGCGCGTAGCTCAGTTGGTTAGAGCGCTACCTTGACATGGTAGAGGTCACCAGTTCAAATCTGGTCGTGCCTACCATCCATAGATTCAGAGAAATCCACAACGGGTTAAGTTAAAATTTTAGAATCTGTTTGTTAGCAGATTCAGTCGTTTTAATTGGAATACGATGCCACAAATTACTTTACCAGATGGCAGCAAACGGGATTATGAAAATCCCGTTTCGGTCGCTGAAATAGCAGAATCCATCGGGCCTGGCCTGGCCAAGGCTGCGCTCGCCGGTCGCGTGGATGGTTCTTTGGTAGATACTTCATTCACTATCGATGCTGATGCTGAGGTCGCCATCATCACGGAGCGAGATGACGATGGACTGGAAGTAATACGTCACTCCTGCGCCCATCTGATGGCGCAAGCGGTGCAACGTCTGTTTCCCAAAGCCCAGGTTACTGTCGGACCGGTTGTTGAAGACGGGTTTTTCTACGATTTTGCCTTCGAGCGCCCGTTCACTCCTGAGGACCTGCAAGCCATCGAGCAGACCATGCGTTCGATTGTTAAAGAGAATCTCCAGATTGAACGCTCCATATTGAGCCGTAAAGATGCCATCGCCATGTTCAAAAAGATGGGTGAAGATTATAAGGTCGAGATTATCGAGGGTATTCCGGGTGATGAAGATTTGTCTTTTTACCAGCAGGATGATTTCATCGATTTGTGCCGCGGCCCTCACGTTCCTTCTACCGGTAAATTCAAAGCCTTCAAATTGACTTCTGTCGCTGGTGCCTATTGGCGGGGCAATGCCGAAAATGAAATGCTCCAGCGCATTCATGGCACAGCGTGGGGATCGAAGAAAGACCTGAACCTTTACCTGCAGAGACTGGAAGAGGCAGAAAAAAGGGATCACCGAAAGTTGGGGAAACGCCTGGATCTGTTCCATTTTCAGGAAGAGGCACCGGGCATGGCGTTCTGGCATCCCAAGGGCTGGCGCATATACCAGGTGGTGCAGGACTATATGCGCCAGGTACAGAATGCCAATCGTTATAAGGAAATAAACACCCCACAGCTGGTCGATTACACGCTGTGGGAGAAATCGGGTCACGCCTCGAAGTTTGCCGAAGAGATGTTCAGTGTCGAATCTGATAACCGCATGTATGCCATCAAGCCCATGAACTGCCCCTGTCACATCCAGGTATTCAACCAGGGGCTGAAGAGTTACCGGGATTTGCCGTTGCGTTTTGCCGAATTTGGTTCATGCCACCGTTATGAACCCTCTGGCAGCATGCACGGCTTGATGCGGGTACGCAGTTTCGTCCAGGATGATGGCCATATCTTCTGCACTGAAGATCAGATTCAGTCAGAAGTGGCCGATTTTATGGAATTGCTTTTTGCAGTTTACCGGGACTTTGGCTTCGATGACGTGATGTTACGGTTATCCACCCGACCGGAGAAACGGGTAGGTGCGGACGAGCTTTGGGACGATGCTGAACAGGCTCTGAAAGATGCGCTTAACGCCACTTCGCTACCTTGGGAATTGGTGCCGGGTGAAGGCGCCTTCTATGGACCCAAAATCGAGTATTCCCTGAAAGATTGCATGGGCAGGGTGCAGCAATGTGGCACGATTCAGGTGGATTTTTTCCTGCCAGAACGTCTCGGTGCCCGCTATGTGGCCGAAGACGATAGTCGCAAAACACCGGTCATGCTACACCGGGCGGTATTGGGCTCATTTGAACGCTTTATCGGGGTTTTGATTGAACATTTCGGTGGTGCCATGCCAACCTGGCTGGCGCCAGAACAGGCGATAATTCTCAATATCACCGACAAGCAGGCGGAATATTGTGAAAAATTGCAAGAATCCTTGAAAAATAAAGGGTTTAGGGTGTCTGCGGACTTGAGAAATGAGAAGATCGGCTTTAAAATCCGCGAGCACACATTGCAGAAGATACCCTATCTCCTGGTAGTTGGAGATAAAGAAGTAGAATCCGGCACTGTGGCGGTGCGGAAACGCGGAGGTGAAGATCTGGGAACTATGACATTCGATGACTTTTGTAAGCACTTAAGCCAGGATGTTGCCTCATTTGGTCGCACTCCCAGGCCACAACCATAGTGTGTCGAATTAAAGAGAAATCGAATATGAGGATTGAGCGCTTGCGCATATCATGAGGAGTAGTTCTAAAAAGTCCATCATCAATGAGCACATTGAAGCTGAACAGGTACGCTTAATTGGCGCCGAGGGCGAGCAGATTGGTGTCGTGTCGATCGAAGAGGCCAGGTCTGCTGCGGCAGATGCCAAACTTGATCTGGTGCTGATTGCACCCGATGCAGATCCACAGGTCTGCAAGATTATGGATCATGGCAAGCACGTTTTTGATCTAAAGAAGCAAAAGGCGGCCAATAAGAAAAAACAACGCCGCATACATGTAAAGGAAATCAAGTTTCGACCAGGGACGGAAGAGGGGGATTATCAGGTAAAACTACGCAACCTGATACGTTTCCTGTCAGATGGGGACAAGACCAAGGTGTCATTAAGATTCCGCGGTCGGGAACTCGCCCATCAACATCTTGGGGCAGAGCTGATTGAGCGGATTCGTGAGGATCTGGCTCCCTACGGCGCTGTTGAACAGGAACCCAAGATGGAAGGCCGGCAGATAGTTATGGTGTTAGCGCCGGTGAAAAAACATTAGCAAAGTAAAAAGAGCTTTTTACTTGCTAGAATTTAATCAAAAGTAGCTGCCCCTATGGGAGCTGCAAATGCGGAGTTAGTCCAACATGAGTAAGTTGAAGACCCACCGTGGGGCTGCGAAAAGGTTCAAGAAAACCGGATCCGGTCTCAAGCGCAAAAGTGCGTATAAGAGTCATATTCTCACCAAGATGACAACCAAGCGAAAGCGTCATTTACGCGGCACATCGGCGGTTCATCCGTCAGATCTGCCAGCCGTAAAACGCTTGCTTCGCGATACCTAAATAATCATCTTTCAGGAGAAAACCCATGGCTCGAGTCAAACGCGGCGTAATTGCAAAACGTCGACATAAGAAAGTATTAAAACAGGCAAAAGGATATTACGGCGCAAGAAGCCGGGTGTTCCGGGTTGCCAAACAAGCCGTCACCAAAGCAGGTCAATACGCTTACCGTGATCGCCGTACTAAGAAACGGGTATTTCGCTCTTTGTGGATTACCCGTATTAATGCACAGGCTCGTGAAAACGGTATCAGCTATAGCCAGCTTATCGCCGGGCTGAAGAAAGCGAATATTGAAGTTGATCGACGTGTATTGGCCGATTTGGCAGTGCATGACAAATTAGCTTTTACAGCTATCGCGGATCAAGCCAAAGCAAGCCTGGCCGCCTGAACCCTAATCGCTGGTTACGACCAATGGCGGATACCGATTCTCTCCTTGCAGAAGCCCTGCAAGCAATCGAAGAATCTGGCGATGAAAAATCGCTGGATGCTCTGCGTGTCCATTATCTTGGTAAGAAAGGGAAGCTGACAGCTCTATTAAAGAATTTGGGTCAGCTTCCAGCCGAGGAGCGGCCGGCCGCGGGTGAAAGTATTAACGTTGCCAAACGGCAGGTACAGGATGCCATCGAAGCACGCAATCAAGCGCTTGTTGATGCAGCACTGGAAGCGCAGTTGAGCCAGGAAGCGATCGATGTAACCCTGCCAGGCAGACGTCAGAGCCAGGGTGGACTTCATCCGATTAGCATTACCATCGACCGCATCACCGCATTATTTGAATCTGCCGGTTATGATGTAGCGGAAGGCCCGGAAATTGAAGATGAATACCACAACTTCGAGGTCCTCAATATACCAAGCCACCACCCGGCGCGTGCCATGCATGATACTTTTTATGTGAGTCCTGGCACCGTTCTGCGCACTCACACTTCACCCGTGCAAATTCATGTGATGGAGAACGGGAAGCCACCTTTCAGGATGATCTGCCCCGGCAGGGTTTATCGCTGTGACTCAGATCTTACTCACACGCCCATGTTTCACCAGGTTGAAGGCCTGTTTATCGATGAGGATGTCAGCTTCGCTGACTTGAAGGGCGCAGTGGTTGATTTTCTCCACGCCTATTTTGAAGAAGACATGCCGGTGCGATTTCGACCTTCCTATTTCCCCTTTACCGAACCTTCGGCCGAAGTTGATATGGGTTGTGTAAGTTGTGGCGGCAAAGGCTGTCGTATCTGTGGCCACAATGGTTGGCTCGAGGTAATGGGCTGCGGTATGGTGCATTCCAACGTGCTGGATATGTCCAATATCGATTCATCCAAATACAACGGCTTCGCCTTTGGCATGGGTGTAGAGCGCCTTGCTATGTTGCGCTATGGTGTTGGTGACTTGAGAACTTATTTCGAAAATGATTTGCGGTTTTTGCGACAGTTTCATTAATCGGTAATGCATTGTAGTTGGATTGCATAATCTGGCTTGGTGAATTGTGGAAATGATTTATGATTTTTAGTGAACAATGGTTGCGGGAATGGGTGAACCCCGAACTCGAGACTCAACAACTGATAGATGAGCTGACTATGGCTGGTCTTGAGGTCGATGGATCGAGTGCTGTCGCGCGAAATTTCTCCGGAATTGTTGTCGGTTTGGTCGAAAATGTCGAGCCACATCCCGATGCAGATAAGCTAAGTCTGTGCCAGGTCAGCGATGGGGTAAAATCAGTTCAGGTTGTTTGCGGCGCACCCAATGTACGTGCTGGATTAAAGGCGCCATTTGCAACTCTTGGTGCTGAAATTCTGACTGATGAGGATGAAAGACCTTTTAAAGTCGAGAAAGCGACACTGCGTGGTATCGAATCCAATGGCATGTTGTGTTCTGCGGAAGAACTGGGCCTGGGAGAAAATTCCACTGGCTTGCTGGAATTGCCTGATGATGCTCCGGCAGGGGAAGATGTTCGCACTTATTTAAAACTGGGTGATACCAGTATTGAATTAGACTTGACCCCTAACAGGGGAGACTGCCTGGGGATGATCGGGTTGGCCCGCGAAGTGGGTGTGATAGCGAGGCAGAATGTTACTGTGCCCGAAATTGAAACTGTCGCATCGACAATCAAGGATGAATTCGAGGTAAAAATTACCGCAAAAGACGAATGCCCGCGTTATCTTGGCAGGGTGATTCGCAATATTGACCTCAATGCGGAATCGCCTCTGTGGATGCAGGAAAAATTACGCCGGTCGGGCCTGCGCAGTATCGACCCTGTGGTCGATGTAACCAACTTTGTATTGATGGAGCTTGGCCAACCCATGCATGCTTTCGATCTGTCCAAACTTGAAGGACATATAGAGGTTCGACTGGCTGACAAAAACGAAAAACTCACATTGCTCGATGGCAAAGAGGTAGACCTGACTCCAGAGACGTTGGTGATCGCAGACAAAAATAAAGCCGTGGCCATGGCTGGGATCATGGGAGGCCTGGCTACTGCGGTGGATGACCAGACTGAAGATGTGTTTCTCGAGTGTGCCTTCTTCGCGCCCCTTGCTGTCGCCGGCAAGGCCAGAGGCTATAGCATGCACACCGATGCCTCACGCCGCTATGAACGTGGCGTGGATTACGAGTTGCAGAAACGTGCTATAGAACGCGGTACGCAATTATTACTCGATATTGTGGGAGGGGAGGCTGGTCCCATTACCGAAGCTATCGGGAATTTACCTGAACCGGCAACTGTCGGTTTGAAATTTGACTCGATAAGCAGGTTGCTGGGTATAGAAATTGCGCAGGAAGAAGTCAGTGACATACTGACACGGCTCGGATTTACATTCGTTAAGCAGGATAACGACTCACTAACAGTGGAAGTACCCTCGTTCCGATTCGATATTGCACTGGAGGCCGACCTGATCGAAGAACTGGCGCGGATAGTTGGTTACAATAATCTGCCGGAAACCGCCGGTCTGGCCCGTCAATGCCTGAAATCCAGCTCCGAAACGGAGACCAGACTTGGCCGAATGAAGCAGCATCTGGTTGCTCTGGGCTATCAGGAAGTAGTTTCCTACAGCTTTATCGATCCGGTTATGGCCGAAATCGTCTGCCCGGGTGATGAACTTGTTCACCTGGAAAATCCCATCTCGACCGATATGTCCGTGATGCGCAGTAGCATTCTGCCCGGTTTATTGAGCACTCTAAAATACAATGAGAATCGTCAACAGGAGCGAATGCGCCTCTTTGAATCAGGCCTGGTGTTCACCATGCGTGGCGGCGATATTATGCAAAAACCACAGATAGGTGGGTTAATTTCTGGCCTGAAATATCCTATAAATTGGAATAATAACAAAGAGATAAGTGATTTTTATGATGTAAAAGGTGATGTAGAGTCCTTGCTGTCTTTAGGAGGAGGCATTTTGCCTTATAACTTCACGGCTGCAAGTCACAGTTGTTTTCATGGCGGCCAGTGTGCGGCCATCGAACACGATGGTCAATTGCTTGGTTATGTGGGTACCTTGCACCCTGCAATACAGCGTAAACTGGGCATCAGCAGTGGAACCTGCCTGTTTGAGCTGGATCTGGATCCGCTCAGAGCCAGGGAATTACCGGTGGCCAGAACCCTATCCAAATTTCCGGAAGTCGGCCGGGATTTGGCTATAGTCATAGATAATGAGGTCTCCGCGGCTGCTGTAATGGCCAATGTCAGGGCAAATGCAGGGGATTACCTCAAGGACTTGCGAATATTCGATGTTTATCAAGGGGATGCGGTAAAAAAAGGCAAAAAAAGTATCGCTTTGGGGTTGACGTGGCAGCATCCTTCCCGCACTCTTAGCGAGGATGATATTAGTTCGATAATTAGTAGTTGTGTCAACGCACTAGAAGATAAATTTAATGCAAATTTGCGGAATTAGTTGAGGTTCTTGATATGACGGATGGGGATGGGGCACTAACTAAGGCCGATATGGCAGAGCGATTGTTTGAAGAACTGGGGCTTAACAAGCGTGAAGCGAAGGAAGTAGTAGAACAATTCTTCGAAGAAGTCCGCCTTTCTCTCGAGCGCAACGAACAGGTAAAACTGAGCGGATACGGCAATTTCGACCTCCGCGACAAGAAGCAAAGACCCGGGCGTAACCCGAAAACCGGGGAAGAAATCCCGATAAATGCCCGCCGAGTAGTTACTTTCAGACCAGGTCAGAAGTTAAAGGCAAGAGTAGAGGGATATGCTGGAACCGAAGACTAACGACGAATTACCACCGATCCCATCTAAACGCTACTTCACTATCGGCGAGGTTGGTGGACTCTGTGCAGTAAAACCCCACGTATTACGCTACTGGGAAGCCGAATTCCCCCAATTAAAGCCGGTCAAACGCCGCGGAAATCGCCGCTATTATCAACGCCAGGACGTAATTTTAATCCGTCAAATCAAGAGCTTACTTTACGAGCAAGGCTATACGATTGGTGGAGCCCGGCAGAAGATGAGCGAGGGGCCTGTAGAAGCATCGGGAACAGCACCTGCCGTTAATAGTTCTGAGCTAAGCTCGCTGGTGCGTGATTTGGAGAAGGTTATCTCCAGGTTGTAGTGGATTGGGTATTATTTCAGTAGAGAATCATTGCATTAGGGGCAATTTCCTGAATTCTGTGGCATCTTTGGCTGTGGGATCTTAAGAAATAATGAATCAGAAGTAGTAGTAAATTATAGTTAATTACAAGTAAGCATCGGGTTCTCTGATGCGATCTATATCGGGGATCGTCAGTAGAATGTGCGTTTGGCTTGACGTTAAGCGCTGATGGCATTTGATGCTCAAACGCAGTCTGGTAGCGCACTACACTGGGGGATCCGTAAGTAAAAAGAAATATTGGTTCAACGTTAAGTGATGATTCGTATTCAGTACTCTGATGCGATCTATATCGGGGCGTAGCGCAGTCTGGTAGCGCACT
>PVBE011759929.1_pt1 | contig 24774 bp, 13 predicted proteins | sample 1631181 | NCBI WGS metagenome assembly PVBE01 (sample SAMN08397723, study PRJNA350692) | Marine metagenome, whole genome shotgun sequencing project. | isolation source: water | place: Pacific Ocean | collected 2012-04 | reverse complement strand
CCATAAAAATCATTAACAATCTTTACAAATCCATACAAATCCTTACAATTCCTTACAAATCCATACAAATCCTTAACAATCCTTACAAATCCTCTAAAAAATCCTTAACAATCCTTACCAATCCATAACAAATCAATAAACTCAACATCACCAAGAGATAAAATTCGACCCCCAGTTTTCTGAGCAAGTTCATATAAAAGCGCTGGGTTTGCTGTTGTAGAAGAATACTCTTTTGCGTAGGGAACTGTCACGGCGGTTGGAATTCTTCCGGTCAACTCACCGTTTGCATCTTGAAACGCGATATTCACAAGCCACGCACCAGCATCCACAGCATCGAACTCTGCGTGGTATCTTCCTGGACCTGTTTGCTCTAAATCAAGCGGAGTTGCCTCGCCGTCAGGATTAATTACGACGGCTTTTGAATTCATAAAATTTAAAAACGTTGCATCGTCGTCCACCGCTTCCAATTCAACAATTCCACGTTCGCCCTCAATCCGAGATGTCACCATCATGTTGGGCGGAGAGGAACCACGCATCGCCCACCGAACAGTTGCTTCCCAAAACTCAGGAAAACCCGACCAACTTGGCCACTGCGTCGCCCACCTATCGCCGAGATCGCTTGTATATGCAACCGATTTACCCAACCCGAAATGCCACCAAGCAAACAAAGGATCTTCGCCGTCGCTTACTGGAACTACCCAAGGCGTACGTGCGAGTCCGCCCTTGTTACCAGTAACAACGTAGCCGCCAACTTCAGGAACTTCAACTATTTCACTCACGGGTCCTGAAACACTCGGCACAATTGCAACTGGCCATGAATCTCCCTCTTGTAACAACGAGCGTGAATTCAATTGCGCTTCCTTAATAAAGATGCTTGGCAACTTATTCGAATCGTTCACCATATAGAATCGGCCACCAGTCACAGTTGCAATTCCTTTCATCTTTTGTTGATCCATTGCCGAACCGTGCCCACCAACCATCACGGTTGACACAGTTATTTCATAGGAACGATACGCTTCTAATAATTCTTGGGAAGGTCCTGAAGGATCACCATCAGTAATAATAATCACGTGTCTTTGGGCAGCATCTAACTGAATAAGGCCGTCAAAGGCTAACTGCATCGGTGATTCAAAATCTTGCATATCCCCAAATACCAAACTGTTCACAGCATCGTGCGCTGACACCTTATTTCCAGCAAGAGATAATGGGAGTGTCCAGCCAGAATTGTTCAAAGTAAACTCACCACCGTTCCAATCGTATTCAATAATCCCAATGTAATCTTGTTCACTCAACGAGTCAATTGCAGCGTTCGCCATCTGCTGTCCCCAGTAATTTCCTTGAGGCATTTCACAAGAGTGCATGATTAGCGCCAACGCTCCGCGAGGAAGTTGCCTTGTTTGCGGTGGTTCACATTTCAGTGGCATCGCCTGCTCAAGTTGTGAACCAATCCAACCACCTGCACCAAATGCTGTTGGGCCGCCGGTCAAAATCAACCCTCCCCCAACATCATGCACAAACGAATATAGATGCTGCTCTTGCAAATCGTCGATTGCCCAACGAGGGATATCCGCAAGGATAACTGCGTCGTATCCTGAAAACCCAATGCTATCTCTTGGAATACTTTCCGGCGAAACAATTTCCACGAGTAATCCAGATGCTGTAAGAACACGTTGCAGGTGTTCCGAGGCGGCTTCGTTTTTTGACACAAGCAACACTGAACCCCCCTGTGCTACAAATGAAACTGCGAGCCCTGTGTTATTTGTCGAAATCGTGTCCGTACCTTCGGAGGGAACCCACATTGTTTCAAACGTTTGAGGGCCACCAGTATTGACTGGTATATCAAATACGACGGCATTCACACCACTTTTTAGCGAAAGGACCAAACCAGTTCCATCTGTATCCGACGACAAATTAATTTCTTTCCCGTTTTGAAGAAGGTGTAATGTTCCACTTGACTCGCTTACACTTCGGAGAATAATTCGTATCGGTATCGATTGTCCAACTCGCGTTTGCGATGGCGCAACTACTTTTTCAACCAACACTTCGTGTTGATAATCGTACTCCAATGGAAGCACATCAATCGGAACCCCATTTGCTTTTGCCAAGTTAGCAACAGATAACGCAAGCCCATCTGTTTCATTTCCATCTGACACAACTAAAATTCTTGAAGCAGTATCTTGTGGTAACAATGCAAGAGCTAACTGCACACCATTTGCCAGATTCGTTGCATTTCCAACAGGGTCATTCGCAGCAGGTTCGAAAACTGTGAGCGCACTTGGCATCGAACCGATAACCGCATCGCGCCCAACGCTAATAACTGCTAAACGATTACCATCCCCACGTTTCTCAGGAGAAGTCCAAGTTTGCAATGTGTCGACCACGCGCTCCTGTAACTCTCGTGGGACTGATTGACTACGGTCAAGTACTGTAATGATCGAAACACCCTCCCCCGTTTTTTCCCAAACTGGTTTTGCAATTGCAACTGCTAGCAATGCAATGATGATGCACCTCGTAATTGTTGAAGCTACAGAGCGATTTCTTGAACCAGTTCTCGTTAATCCTCCCCATGCGAGAAGCAATACGGGAACTATAAGTAAAAGCAATACGAGCCAGCCTGGCCGATCAAATTGGATGGGAAGCAACATCAAAAGACCATCATATCGGGCAACTGTTGAAGGCGGTTATTTCCGGTGTCTGCGACAATAATTCCATTTGGCCCTACTTCTACTGCCCACGGGGTTTTGAATAATCCCGCATCATCCCCAGCACCACCGAAAATTTGCAACGACTCACCATTCACAGAAAATCGCTGCAAATGATTATTGCCAAACTCACATACAAGAAAGGTTTCTTGTGAATCAAACACTATTCCATACGGATATAAAAGATTTCCCTGTTCTCTTCCGGCTGAACCGATGAGCTGCACGACCTCTCCGCTGGGTGTTCTCTCAACAATTCGATGGTTTCCTGCGTCGGTTATAAACAAATTTCCTGTCTCTGGAGAAACAGCAATTGATTGTGGTCGGAGAAAACCGTCCTCCCCCGAACCAAAATACCCAAACGAATATTGAAACTCTCCTTTCCTAGTAAAAACATTTATGCGATCATTTCCGCCATATTCTGAAACGAAGACCTCACCGTCATTGCCAAAGGCGATATCAGTCGGATATAAAAATTGCCCATCGCCTGTTCCATATTCCCCAAAACTTCGAACTTCGTTCCCCTCTTGATCAAGAACCAAGATGCGCTGTTGGTGCGTGTCAGAAATCCAAATGAGACCATCATCATCAATGGTAACACCTGTTGGGAATCCTGTTCCATCTAATTGCAAATCCCAAGAGGATAAAAACACCCCATCATGCGTGAACCGCTGCAATCTTCCAGTTTTATCAATGACAACAATCACCTCATCGTTTGTTGCAATTGCTCTTGGAGTTGTAAAGCGACCATCGCTTCGCCCAGCACCTCCGATGACACGAGCAAGTGAAACTGGTTCTTGTTCTTGGGAAGAGCAAGAAACAATAAATACGAGCAAAATCATACTTGCACATTTTCGATGTGCAAACAAAACACAAAATCCACTCACACAAGCGACTGCAATGATAAGCACGAGCGCCGACGACACAATCTCTGGGCGTTGGTAATGCATTGCGTTAAGTAGCGCAACTGCGATCGGCTGGTGTGTTGCTGGAGGAGAAAGTTGGTTCGTCAAAGCAACTTCGCTTACAGAAACTGCAAACGCAACTGCCACAACGAGTACTCCCGCTACAAGTAATCGTGTTCTAGCAGCACTCAAAAACAATCGCAACGAGACGATGCCATCAACTGTGCAGAGTGTTCTTGTTTGATGACACGATGCAACCCAGCGCCCACTTAGTGATGCAACAAACCCAACTTTCGTGAGCAGCGCGAGCACAACTATAAGTGGCGTTCGATATACAATTTCTACACCAGAGCCATGCCAGGCAATTGCAAGTGTGGACCCCACAAGAGTTGCGGGTAAAAATGCTGCAACTATCCAGATATAATCAAGAACCTTTGCTGTCATTCTTATCTTTGAATTGAGCGACAAGTGCATCGATGCAGAAACAATTAAGAGGAGAAGAGAAACGCACGCAACCATTGCAGCAACGCTTACGCTCACCGCAATGTCTCCAGCGTACAGCGAAAACAATTTCGCTAAAGCACTCCCCGTCACAACAACAGCAACAACAACTGGCAAACCAGACAACAATATGTAAACCGACAATACTGGCAACGCGGAGCGGGAAGAAAACACTATGGCACTATTTTTTCTTGGAACATTTCGAGCGATTGTCAATGAAGCAAGCGCCGCAGTGCCTAGCCCTGCCAGACTAAGTATGGGCACATCAAGAGCGGAGCCACCCGAGGCAACAACACTTCGCAATTCATTTCCTATTGTGACAACTTGAGCCAAATCAAAACATGTTGTATTAGATGCGACAAACGCAGCTACTAGAACAACTGATGCAAGCAATAACTTTTTGTCATAACGTATTCGTTCGATGATTCGAACACTTCGAGAACCACCATCCAGTTGTGCAAGAATCGCAAGGGAGCGAGCCGAACGAGCAGACATTGCTGAAATGAGCGCTGGTATCGGCCACGACCAACCAACTAATGCAACGACAAGACACGCCTTCGTCGTAAAACGCAGCAAATTATGTTCAACTACATACGCGTGAAAGGAAGTTCCAGAGGGCCAACATTGCCACCACACATAAAAAACTGCATAAGCAGGAATAACCAACGTCATCACAAGGAGCGCAAGCACACCCGACCGAATATTTTTCTGAAGCATTGCAATTCGTATTCCAACTGGCCAGCCAATCATTGTTGCAATGATTGCAACGCACATCGACCACGCAAACGTTTGGAACACTATTGGAAGTGAATCTGGTGAAGGCACTACGTTTTTCATTGTTTCTTCGGAGCCAACAAACAGAGCAAACACCGAAGGAAACAGCACTGTGACACCTAGAAGGCAAATTCCTACTAATAAGCCAAGAGCATTAATGCACTTCATCGCCCTGTGCTTTCATCAAACGCGTAATGGCTTCTTCCTGCAACGCAGCGGCCGCATAAAAATCTACTTGCAATGGATTCTCTACTTGCAACTCCGGGAATTCCTTTGCAACATGTTGCTGCAAGGGAATATTGTGTGAAGTCGATTTGGCGAGTAACTTTGCAACATCGTCGCTGAGCATAAAGTCGATAAACGTTACGGCAAGTTTTGGATGGGCGCATCCACGAATCATCGCAACTGTATTTGGAATGAGCAACGTCCCACCAGTTTCGCCCCCATGGTGCGATGGGTAACACATCGCAATAGACGCCCCTCGCGAAATCGCAGCGTGTACATCGTCGCTATCTGTCATTGCAAACATTGCAGTTCCATCTACGACTTGTTGGATTGTTGCTGCGTTTCCTCCGAGCAGTGGCTTCCCTTCAACCGTCTTTAAATATTCAGAAAACTGATCAGGAAATAGTGCCATAACTGCAACATGGGTTCTTGTTGTACCAAATCGTGGATCCGCTATTGCTGCGTTACCAAATTCCCACCACGTATTTGGAACGTTCTCATGGGACACCTTCTTAGGGTCAAAAGCAATCACTCTTGCTCTCGGTGAAAAAGCAAACCATCGATATTCCGCATCCCGATGGTTGGAAGGCCATGCATGTGCAACTCCCGAATTGCTCGGAAGTAAAATATCCTCCTGAGCAAGTTGAATCGTTCCTAAAATTTCCGAAGACCAAAACACATCCGCAACTGGATTATTTTTTTCGCGATGCAGACGTTGGACAAGTGCTGTTGTCTTTGATGACTCCGTATCACCAACCCAAAACACTTCAATCCCAGTTTTTTCTGTAAACGCATCGAAAACTTCACGAGCAATTTGCTCGTCTGCCGAAACATAAACCGTCACTGCTTTTTGATTATCGACGTTCAAAAAGCAACCAACAAGAGCCAGAGAAGCGAGGCAACTACTCGCTATTTTCGGTGTCATCATGCTGCGATGGTTCCGTCAGTTCTTCAAGTTGCCCAAAGTAGTGCCGCAGTAATTCGTGATACTTTCGCGGAACTTCTTCATCCATAATTGCTTGTTCGGCTTCACGTTTTTGTGTCAAAACCGTTTCCTTCACTGCCGATGTTGACTCGCCCGCTGTCAACATACCGCCCTCAAAGAGTTGCTTCGCGATAATGGATCCTTCGAGAGTGTTCACTGGAGTGCGCTTGGCAACCATCGTTGTATCAGTTTTTTCTACGGGATTGGAACCACCATTCCCCTGCCCGATTCCACCTGTTACACCCATACATGATCCCGCTTTTTTACAGACATTTTTTGCAAGCTCTGCCTTTGTCATAAACTGTTGCATGGCAGACATCTTTTCAAGTTCGCTCGCAGCGCCAGTCCCCTGCTTGCCGCTCGCACATTGCTTGCAACCTTCGCTCAATTTTTTACACTTGCTGTTTGCTTTTTGTTGCGCCTTGAGCAATTTAAGCAGTTTCTTCTTTTGTGCTTCGGTCAAGTTTTTTGCATTCTTAATTGCCTTCATCGCGGCATCCGCATTTTGGGCGAGCGCACCGTTTAATCCAGCAGCAGACAATGCTTTAGAAAGGGATTCGTTCGCAGCGGCAAGTTTTTCTAATTGCTTTGCAAGTTCTTCAAGTTGCTTCGATAATGCTTCGCGCTCTTCTTCAGATAATTCTTTGGATTCCATCTTTTCTTGGAGTTTATCGAATTCTTTTTTGGCTTTATTCATATCGCCGTTCTTCATTGCGGCAATCATGGGAAGCGTATTTCCGTCCTTTGGAAGTTTCAATCCCTGCATTTTTCGAAGCGTCTCTTCATAGGCAAGGGCGTTTTCATCTTGCATCATGTCATCAAGTCGTTTCTGCAAGTCAGTCATTTTCTTCAATGCGTCTCGTCGCATGTCATCAGGATCCGCAAGTGTGTTTGCTGTTGTCGCTGCAAGTTCGTCTAGCTCGTCTTGTAGTTCCTCGCTCAATTCATCATCCTCATTGAGCTGTTCAAGTACCGCGTCAACGGATGATTCAACCTGTTCTCTTGAAGCAACAACTGCAGCAGGTATACCACTACCATTATTGCCATGAAAGAACCCCCATTGAGGAGACCACAGCACAACAAAGGTAGAAAGCGACATCGCGATGAGCCAGCCAAGTGTTTTGGGTACTTGGATTGGAAAATTCTGAGATAACGATGCTTTCACTTGTTCCTTTTCAACGATTGCAAGTGCGTCAACAAGAACAGCATCCGAAAATGGATTTCCAATTGCGGTAGTTGCAAGGCAAGAGGATATGCGATCGTGCAAGTGCATTCGTTGATCAACTTCGGCCGCAGCTTCAATTGTGGAAAATGTTCTTGCATTCCATTGCGCGATGGCGATTGCTACTGCAACACCTCCACTACCTATCCAAATCACGTTCCAAGGGATTATCGGCACAACACCAAGTCGATCGAATACCGCCAACATTAGAACAATTCCTGCAAGATACAAAAACCATTGCATACATCGTTGCAACGCCAAATCAAATTGCAATCGTAATTTTGCTTTGTTGGCTATATGAAGTAGTGTGTCCATCTGCTTGCTCGTGTACGTTTAATTGTACGCTAGCAAAGGAATACTTGAATCACAATTCTTGCAAGAATTTGATGAGTTGCGCTTTTACATCCTCTAATGGTGAAAAAACCCTAGCACCTGCAGCGTGAACGTGCCCCCCGCCTTCAAATCTGTTTGCAAGTTTGTTCACATCAATTAACGTTGATTGCTCACCGGGCATGCTTGGCTTGGAACGGAAACTAATTTTAGTCACGGTTGGGTCTGTGTCTGTGAGTAACACAGATGCCTGAATGTTTTCAAGAACCATTGGCGTATTCACAAGACCAATTAAATCCATACTTGATCCGTTTGTTTCTTGAAAGTCCGTTGAACGCAGGCACATAATGGCAACTGATCCTACATATTCAATGCTTGCAAGCATACGTTGCAACAATTCCATCCGCGCTGGACGAGCGGTTTCTTCAAGCGTTCGATAGAGTTGGTACCTGTCAATGTTACACTCTAATAAGCGAGATGCATCTGCAAAACACCGTGCGTCTGCATTTGAAAAACGGAACCAGCCGGTATCCGTACCTAGCCCAATAAAAAGTGCTTCAGCAACAGAGTTTCTGCCTGACCCGAGAGAGATTCCCATCTCTTCAAAAAGTTCCATCACAACTTGCGTGCAAGCGGCTGCGGATACATCAACTATTCGATCTGTAGCAACATCATCACCATTCGTGTGGTGATCCATTCCAATAACAATTTCTTTTCTCGCCCGAAGCCACTTTTCAAGGGCTTCTAACTGCGTCCACGCGCCAGTGTCAGCAACGATAATCATGTCTGGCTCTTCCTCTGGAAGACCCACCTCATCAAGCACGTTCATTTCGCAATCACCCGCTGCAAGGCGAAGTCCGTGTTCTATTGGGCCAATGAATAAATTCGTTGCATCTTTACCAATACTTCTCAATCCTCTGCACAATCCAATGACGGAACCAATCGCGTCGCCATCAGGCTTTCTGTGTGTTGTTACGACGATTCGCTCTGCAGCATGAATTCGCTCTGCTAGCCCTGTAAAACTTGTTGTTGATTCATACACGTCCTGCTGTATTGTCATCGGTTGCTTTCTATCAGTCTGATTGTGGTCTGAATATCTGATTCAATTTGCAGTCGTAGTGCATCTATTGAATCAAATGTTACTTGCGCGCGCATCCAATGCGAGATGGTAACAGTCAATGGCCATCCGTATTGATGTAATACACCATCAAATGCAATGAGATGTGCTTCAAGGACACGATCGTTCTTCCCAAAGGTCGGCTTTGTGCCAATACTGATTGCAGCTATATATGTTTCGCCATCCACAATAGCAGTTCCGGCATAAATACCGTCCCTTGGCATCATAGTCTCAATTTTTGTCAGATTTGCTGTGGGAGTGCCCATTGCTTGCCCACGTTGGTCGCCTTCTGTCACAATTCCAGAACATTGTACTTCCCTGCCAAGCATGATTGATGCATCTTCTACGCGGCCATTCTTCAAGAGCGTACGGACCATCGAACTACTTGCGCGTACTTCAGAATGGTCACCTAACTTCACAATAACTGACCCAAGTTCGACAAGGGAAAAACCAAGTCGCTCCCCTATGAATCGCAAGGTATCGGCGGTGCCGGTTCGATCTTTCCCAAATCGAAACCCTTCGCCCTCAACAAACACATCGGGAGAGGATTCTTCCACAACGCCTGCAATAAAGTCTTCTGGAGTTTTTGATAGAAATTCTCGCGATGGCACAATCTTCCTGACTTTGTCTGCACCTGCATCGATAAGAAGGTTCGATCTTTGTTCAAACGTAGTAAGCCGGTCAACTTGGACTTCGGGCGCAAGAATGCTAACTGGAGGCGGATCAAAACTCCATATTTCAACTCCCCCCCCGCTCCCAACCAACTCTCTCGCGGTTTGCACAAGCTCAAAGTGCCCACAGTGTACCGCGTCAAAGTTTCCAATTGCTACCGCCTTTTTCATACTCCCCTATTCTACACTCCCATCACCACAGAACAATAATATGGCTCTGAGCCAAATTAATTCCTCTGAGTCTTTTTAAAAGTCTCAGAGGAATTAATTTGTATGTTTGTCTCTTGTATTGAGGCAGCGAAACAGGTCTAATACGCAATATGGCAACCCAATCAAAACAACCAGTTGGTAGAAAGCCAGACAACCCAACAACGGTCATCGACAAAGTCACTAATAGTTTGCGAACAACGGCTGAAAACACCGTACCTTGGTTTCTTGAGCAAATGCCCCTCATGTATTTCCAAGATACCAACGAGGAAACTCAACTCGCACACCTTCGAGCGATTATTGCCGCCAAGGCCTCTGGACGACCCATCGAACTCACTCTCCGCTCTGAAGATGGATCGGAATGGACATGTATGCGCCCACTTGACTACCCAGGAGTGCTTGCTGAGATTATGGCAGAACTTCCGATGAATGAAACCCTCAGGGCAGCAAAAATTCATACTGCAATCGACGGCGGCCTCGTAGTTGACGCCTTTGAATTCGGCGAAGCAGCACCATTCTCTCTTGATAACGCCGAACACATCGCCCAAGTCGAAAAAACTATCGATTATGCGAAAGAACATGAACTCGATTGGGAGCCAGCACAGGTCCGCGATTATTTTGCACGATGCTCAGAAGATTATCTCGCAACCATTACGCCTCTCCGAATGGAAAAACATTGGCAACTTGTTCAACGACTCACTGGAACTGACGGAACAACTGTTGCGCTTGAACGAGAAACAGACCAAACACTCAGTAGAATCATCGTCGCAGTCAGCAACTCGACAAGACGATCAATGCTACAACGAATTGCAACGCGTTTAAGCAAGTCAAAGATTAACATTCATCGCGCGTATCTTGACAGTATTGATGATGGCGATAACGGTTGGATCACCCTTGTTGGCTGTGTTGTGCAAAGTCCCGACGGAGGACCAATCGATGAAAAAAGTGGTCTTTGGCAAGAAGTTCGCGCTGATCTACTCCGACTTAAATGGTTAGACCCACGCACGGTTCGACTTGGATACGCCTACCAAGAACTTACACTTGAAACTGCAGAAATCATTACTACTCTACTCGACTTGGTCTATCAAATTCTCGTCAAGAAGAACGCGTATGCATTTAATCCAACAAGAATGGACGCACTCACTCGTGACAACATTGAGATTGCGTCAGCGATTGCTGATCTCTTACGCCAACGGTTCCATCCAGAAAACGCACTATCCGACAACGAGTACAACTCGAAACGTGTTGCCATACTTGAAACAATCAACAACACTGTTGACCTAGAAGACGCGCGGACAATCTTTGCAATAATGCTCGATGCAGTACACGCTGTTAGAAGAACAAACCTATTTATCGAAGATCGCTACGCGTTATCCTTGCGAATTGACGCATCATTACTTACAACCGAAGACCGATCCGAATGCCCATTTGGAGTATTTTTCGTGCATGGTCGTGACTTCAATGGTTTTCATGTGCGATTCCGAGACATCGCCCGCGGTGGTGTTCGAGCAATTCACCCACGCGGAGTTGAACAATTCGCCCGAGAACAAGAACGTCTCTATGACGAAGCATACAACTTGGCATTTGCTCAACAACTCAAAAATAAAGACATACCAGAGGGTGGCTCCAAAGCGGCAATTTTGGTGCACCCCCACGGGCGGGTGAGCCGAAGCGTAAAGGCGTTTGTTAACTCCATTTTAGATTTGATTACGCCAGACCAAGCAACAACATCCAAAGTTGTTGACCGTCTCAATCACAAAGAACTCATATACCTTGGGCCTGATGAAAACATTACGCCGAAACTCATTGACTGGGTGGTTGACCGTGCACGTCGCAGAGGATATCCAATGCCAACTGCTCTAATGAGTTCCAAGCCGGGGGCCGGCATCAACCACAAAGAGTTTGGTGTAACAAGCGAGGGTGTTGTAGTGTTCTTAGACACTGCCCTACGTGCCGTAGGTATCAACCCAGACCAGGACACCTTTACAGTAAAAATTACAGGCGGCCCCGATGGAGACGTTGCTGGAAATGGAATCCGAATTCTCAATCGAGAATACGGTGACCGAGTAAAAATTCTCGGTATCGCCGATGGTTCTGGCTGCGGCGAAGATCCAGACGGCCTCGATCATGTGGAACTACTTCGCTTATTCAAAGAGTCACTTCCTATTGCCGAGTTTGACCGAACTAAATTAGGACAACACGGCAACATCGCAACGATTGATGATCCCGAGGGTGTCCACTTGCGAAATACATTGCACGACAGAATTGAAGCTGATGCATTTATTCCATGCGGTGGACGACCCGCAACGATGCACGGTGGAAATTGGAAAAACTTCCTCAAAGAGGATGGAACACCAAGTGCAAAAGTCATTGTAGAAGGCGCAAATTTATTCCTTACCCCTGACGCAAGACGTGAACTCTCAAACGTTGGAGCGCTGATTCTCAAGGATTCTTCTGCCAATAAGTGCGGCGTTATCTGCTCAAGTTTTGAAATTGGTGCCTGTATGTTGATAGACGAAGTAGAGTTTATGGAAATCAAGGAAGAATTTGTGAGACAAGTCCTTTCACGATTGCGTGACCTCGCACGTGCAGAGGCGGAACTTCTCGCACGATTGCATCAACATCATCCACACTCACCGCTACCAGAAATGAGTATCAGAATTAGTAAAATCATGAGCCGCGTTTCCGACTCTCTCATTGCAAACTGGAATGACATGGGAGAGACGCAACAACAAGAACTCAAGCGACTTGTTATCGAACATCTTCCACCGGTTCTCATTCAGCGAGTTGGTGATGCTCTCTGGACCAAAATGCCAGACACATATTTGCAATGGATGATGGCGAAGTCCCTCGCTGCAAGAATCGTCTATCGCGAGGGCTTTGAATATCTTGAAACAATGGAAGATGCCGACCTTGCGGGACTTGCTTTGCGCTACCTCGACCTAGAAGAAGAACGTGAAACACTGACTAAGGCAATTTTATCTTCTGATTTGCAATATAAAGACAGGGTTGCTGCGTTGTTACATGATGCTGGTATCTTTTCAACAATGGGTCGTCGCCACAAGAAGTGATTCGGTTCAACAAGTATTCCTTACAGGAGGTTCCCCCATGCGTACTCAACTACTGGCTCTAATTTCAGCAGGATTATTTCTAGTGCCTTCACTAGACGCCCAAGTTTCTCTTGAAATGCAGCCCACTGAAGCAAACGCTGACATTACAAATGTTACTCTTTACCGGAATCGAGCAGCAATTACGAGAACTTCAACGCTTGAACTAGATGCAGGCGGACACGCAATTTTCTTCCGAGATATACCAGTCACAGCATTCCTCAGCTCAGTACAAGCACGTGTAAGTGATAACGCATCGCTTCTAAGCGTAGATACTTCAAGCCAACCAATAGTTGCAGACAACAGCAAGTTAGTCGCAGAACTGATTGCAGAAATCGAAGAAGTTGAGTTCCAACTCGCTTCAAACAATTCACAATCAGAAGCAATTCAATTACAGATTGAAATGCTCAAAACACTTATCGGAAAAGCTACTAACGACAAAGAATCTCCCGTTGACATCGAAGAATTTGATGCACAATTGGCGTTCATTGGAAAACGGATGGAGGGGCTTTCAGAAAACATATCAGCGAACGCAAAAGAGAAGCAAGACCTGAAAGATGTGCTCGACAATTTGAAACAACGAAAGCGAAATATTTCGGCTGATAATAAATATCAAACCGATGCCATTGTAGATATTGGTGTTGCAAGGGCTTCTACCGTTGAAATACAACTCACGTACCTCGTAAACAACGCCACATGGTCTCCAGTATATTCCATTCGTGCCAATGCACAAGGCAATGTCATCACCATTGACTACGATGCAGAATTATCACAAAAAACTGGTGAAAACTGGAATGACGTCTCATTAACTCTGTCTACTGCACAGCCGCAGCAATCGACGACGCCCCCGATGCCAAGACCGTGGTATGTTGATGTGTACGCGCCCCCTCAACCTGCAGCAGCCGCTAAAAGAAGATCTATGAATAGAACTGATATGGCTTTGGAATCAAGGCACATGGGCACAGTAGGCGCTGCAGATATCAACGTCGAAGCGGCTTCTGCAAACGCAACCGTTGTAGGTGATGGACCCGCTGTAAGTTTCGTGCTTCCACGAAAGATCACGGTTCCTTCAAATATAGACGACAAACAGACAACGTCGCTTGGTTCCATCGAAACTTCTGCAGAGCATTATTTAATTGCAGTTCCTATGCTGACAGATCGAGTCTTTATTCGAAGCGAAGTTACAAATAAAAGTGATTACATTTTGCTACCGGGCCGAGCGTCAATCTTCCATGGCAGTGATTATGTAGGTAAAACTTCGTTGTCTACCATTTCTCCGAATGAAACCTTCTCGTTGGATTTGGGAATTGACCCGTCCGTTCTTACAACAAGGACGCTCGTGGAAAAAGTTACCTCTTCCACTGGACTGTTTGGCTCTGGAAAACAAACCATGTACGACTATCAAATCACTATTTCTAATGGGCATGACAAGCCTATTGAAATTCGTGTGTTTGATCGCATACCGGTTTCGCAAAATGAAGAAATTGAAGTCATACTCCAAAAGCTGTCATCCCCACTCTCATCTGACGCTGTCTATCTACGCACTGACCGGCCACAAGGCATCGTTCGCTGGGATCTCACCATTCCAGCAAACATGACGGGTGACCAAAGTTTCGCGATGTCGTGGCAAGTTGAAATTGCAAGAGGCAAAGATATAGAACTCTCACCACTTCCTGAGTAAAAAACGGGGTTTTTTCGCCAATACAGTGAAAAGCCCTGAACATTCTCCCAACCAGAAGTTGGTTGGATTGGTACACTGCGTGACTTAGATTAGTTCATTTCTCAGTAGCTGCACCCTTGCGCCTATTTTTCAGGAAAATAATTCAAATGCGATTTCTTCAACGACCATACTGTTTGCTCACAATCATTGTTCTTCTTTTTCTCACCTGCTTTGGTTGCGAGGACTCCGCTGATAACATAACTCGCCAATCACTCGATGTACTGCTTGTTGATCTTGACGCCGCAGTGAGCAAAAACAGCCAAGAAGAGTTGCAAAAAGTCATTCGAGATGCAAAGCAACTTCAAGCAACGTCTAAAACCCATATTCAAAGTAAGAATTTAATCCTCGCAACTGCGAATGAAAAACTTGCTCGTCTTGAATACAGTGCACTGTCTGCTCCACTCAACTCGACCAAACAATTTATGCAAAACGTTGCTGCACAAACTGACCAAATTACCCATATTCGAGGCACAGCATCTTCCTTTTATCAAGCAGGCCAACCCTCGGAAAGTATTGATATGGGACAACAAATTCAACTGATTTCTGAGCAGTCACGAATAGTTCAGAGTGATAATATTTCTCTAGCAACAAACTCCATTGCGAATAGCAAAACCCAAAGCGAAACTGCAAGAGCACAAGCAGATAATCTCAGTAGAACCGCGGAAGATCTCTTCCAACAGGCGGAAAAACAGGGTCTCATTGCTGGACACAAGTCGTTCAAGCAAGGCGTTAAGACAGTACGTAAGTCACAGAAGTTTGACAACTCAGCAGAAACAATTGAAATTGAGTCGTCACTCATCACTCAGCGTCTACTCGACGATGCAAGGGCGGAGCTTGAAGCTATTGCTTTAATTCTTCATGGTGTCAAAAATACAAGTGATTTACTAGAGGACATACGCAGATCCTCAATCCAAAACGCAGCAACCCTTCGACTATTTGCTGATGAACTCGACAACGAAGTAGCTTTGCGAATGGACGAATCAATCGAAACTACTAACAACATTTTAACCCGACTAGATTCAATTATCCATGAGACGCAAAATGCAATTCAAGCAGTTAGTAGAAGCGCTGGAAACTCTCGCGATGCTCGAATAACAACTTCCACTTGGAAACTCCGTCTTGAGTGGCTGCTTGGTCAAGTTGAGGAATCCAAGTACACACTTCTTCTCGAAGAACGTGAAACTGTTTCCAAACTCATTGAAAACAAGATAGTCACTTCTTCAAACAAGTGGCTAGCACTCGGTGATACCCTTAATACCAAAATAGAGCAAGCTGCCGACAACGCAATCGCAGCGTACGAAAATGCGACTGAACTTGCGGGTAATCTTGGGAAGAAAGGTGAATTACTCTCGACTCAATTCAACGCAAGAATTTCCGTTCTTAAAGGCAATCCAGTACCGTTGTCAACACCAACTACTTCCGATGCTACGTCCTCCGAAAACTCTGGAACTACAACGAATACACCAACCTCCGACCTTGCAACACCATAAAATCTCATCACTGCTTTTAATGCAGTTCCCCCTTTCGAGAGAACTGACGGCACTTCTCCCGAACCAATTTTATCCAACTATTTTGAAAGCGGTAATCCCAAGGGAACAAAAGCAATCTCAACGCTGGGAAACTCGTGATGTAGGTCGATGATAATGCCACCGTAACTTACGAGTCCGGAAAGTCGATGAGGCTTCAAAAGACGCAACGAGATTTTTTTAAAAAAGTCTCAGAGGAAATTAATCCGATTTCGACAGGACAACCTGCACTGCGTTTCTAACAAGTGGGTCTTCGGACTGATTGTTTGCAATCGATTTGAGCTTCGACAGTAATGCTTCATCCTCACGTAGCGCAAGAATATTACCAGCAACAATGACTGCATTCCGTCGAATCATCCCAAGTTTCGCTCTCTTCATCGCTGAACCACGAAAGTGTTCACTCCGATCATCTTCATCCCAACCAAGAACATCGAGTACGTCAAGCGAATCCAATCTTGGTGTGTATGATTCGTGTATCGGTGCCGTCTCACTTACTTCGTTTGGTCGATTGTGTGGACAAACTTCTTGGCAAATATCGCAACCAAACAACCAATGTCCAATCTTCGAATACAAATGAGCGTCGATGTCACCTCGATGTTCAATCGTCAAGTAACTAATACATTTTCGCGCATCAACTTCCCATGGGGTTATCGCATCAGTCGGACACGATTCAATGCAGCGCGTACACGTCGCACAAGGATCTGATTCTTTTACATTTGATGGCTCAATAGAAGCAGTTGTCACGATTGCGCCAAGAAACAACCAACTTCCAACCCCTTGCTCAATTAGTAACGTATGCTTACCCACCGAACCAACCCCCGCGCACTGCGCAAACTCCCTTTCTAAAATCGGCGCTGTATCAACACACCCACGAAACACCTCATCAGGAAATATTTCCATCAACACATCGCTGACTGCATGCAATCTTTTCTTCATTGTTTTGTGATAATCGCGTCCCCTCGCATACCGTGCAATTCGACCGCTTCGTTCTCCAAGTTCTTTTTCTTCCAATTTTCCATACCGGTCAGCAACGCAAATCACTGACTTCGCACCTTCAACTAAGTTTCTTGGATCAAGTCGAACATCGACATTACGTTTCATCCAATCCATCTCGCCCTGCTTTTCATCTTTAAGCCATTCTATCAACGCTGTATCGTGTACTGAACGACTAGCAGCGGCCACGCCGGCAATTGCAAACCCATGCAATTCGCACAACTCAACAATGTCTTCCGTTGAAAGTTTCGCCATTAAAAGTCCGGTGAAATGCCCGGCGGTACGAGTTCAAGGTTAGCGTATTCCAAAACAAGATGTTTAACACCACCGCGAAACTGCACCGTAACTGTAGAACCCCTTGTCCTACGGATGATTCGTTGCACATTGCCAATTCCAAAGCGTTTATGCCGGACAACTGAACCTACAGTAACTTCGTCTTCATAAACTTCTTCTTGACTTGGCGCTTCCCATGGTTCAACAGCAACTTCCTGATGCAATGAAGAGCCCGTCATTTCGCGGATAAATCGACTCGCCATTGTTCGGTTACTCAATCCCCTTTGCGTTCTTCTCCTCGCATTTGAAAGGAGTAAATGTTTTCTTGCACGAGTAATTCCGACATAACAAAGTCTACGCTCTTCTTCCATTTGAGTATCTTCATACAACGAACGTTCATGAGGCAAAACACCTTCTTCAAGACCTGCGATTGCAACGAAATCAAATTCCAAACCTTTCGAAGCGTGCAAGGTCATCAACGTAACCGCTCCATTTTTTGGATCAACGGCATCAGCATCGCTCACTAAAGCCACATGCTCTAAAAATGTAAATAACAAGTGCAACGGTGTTAAAGGATTGTCTTCATCCACCTCAGTTCTTTCTTCAAACTCTGATGCCGCCGAAACAAGTTCTTCCAAGTTTTGTAATCGCTCCAAATCATCTTCGCCAGCATTTTTAGAGTAAAACTCTTCTAGTCCTGATTCGCGAACAACCCGCTCAACTAAATCTGCAAGCGATCCTGCAGCAGTCAAACTTTCTTCGGAACGTCCATCAACTTGCCATTGATACAGCGTCTCTGCAAACTTTTTCATAGAAGTAACTGACCGTGCAGTAAAACCTTGGTCTTTTGTGACAAGTGAAATTGCCTCGAGCATCGACAAGTCGCGTTGACGTGCAAGGTGTTCTAATCGTGAAACCGAGGTGGCACCAATACCGCGAGTTGGAGTATTGATTACCCGAACAAACGCAACATCATCGCGAGGATTCACAAGCAACCGTAAATATGAAAGTGCTTGTTTAATTTCTTGGCGAGCGTAAAACGCTGTCCCTCTAGCGACAACGTATGGGACACCCTCGTTACGAAAAGCGTCTTCTAAAACCCTGCTCAGCGCGTTTACACGATAAAGCACCGCCATTTCCTTGAGCAGCACACCTTCTTCGCGAAGACGAACTGCTTCTTTAACTATTGCTGCTGCTTCTTCGTGTTCGCCCTCAAGTGACAGAAGGTTTGGCATATTGCCATCATCAAGTTCGGTGAAAAGTTTTTTCTCTTTCCGTTGAGCGTTGTGCTCAATTAAAAGTGCAGACGTTTTCACGATGTGTCCCGTTGAACGGAAATTTCGACCAAGCGGCACGATTTCTGTGTCACCATATTGTTCTTCAAACTCAAGAATGTTTTTAATATCTGCACCGCGCCATGCATAAATGGACTGATCAGGATCACCAACGACACAGATATTCCTGTGATTTTTTGCAATACTGTTCGCAATAATAAATTGCGTATGGTTCGTGTCTTGGTACTCGTCGATCATCAAATATTGGTATCTATCTTGCAACGATTGACGAACTTCCTCATCCCGATGCAACAGTTGTGCGGCCTTTAATAGCAAGTCATCAAAATCAACCGCATCATTCCCTCGTAAAATATTTTCATAGGCACGGTAAATTTTTGCTATAGACTTCGTATAAAAATCAGACGCTTCTTCTTGAAACGTCTCAACGTCTATCAATTTATTTTTTGCAGCACTAATTGCAGCCAAGGCAGAAGCGGGTTTCCAATTCGATTCACTTAACTCGCACGCACGTATAGCTGCTTTAATTGCGCTTCGTTGATCCGCAGTATCATAAATAGTAAACGTTGTTGTTCCAATTATTCGGTCCCCCCAATCGCGCAGAACTCGAGCACAGAACGAATGGAACGTCGCAACTGTTAGCCCACGTGCGTGCAACCCTTGTTCTTCAAGCAGCGTAAAGACTCGCGCGCGCATTTCTTGTGCTGCTTTGTTTGTAAACGTAAGTGCAAGTATGTTATAAGGAGCAATCCCGTTTGCAATCATGTTCGCAATGCGTTTTGTAACAACTGTAGTTTTTCCAGAACCAGGACCAGCGAGCACAAGCAATGGTCCACTTGTGTGTGCAACTACTTCCTGCTGCGCCGAAGTTAATGATGTTGTTTGTGCTTCCGTGCCCATCATCATGGCAGTGTAATACGTCCCCGAGATAAATTTGGTGCAATCATCTTTTATTCCTCAATAAAGGGGAAATAGGCAATTTAGAGAATCCTAAAAACAACCTACACACATAAACAAATCTACACCTCCTGTTTTTAACTTCCGATAGGAAACGAGGTTAACAGTAAAAAAAATAAGATACGATATTTTGTGGTCTGGCATATTGCAGACCCAAGATGTAGTGGTACGATAGCAATGTGTGGAACGTCTTTTATTTGCTGAAATCGAGCACAAAAAAACAGCAAATAACTGGCTAAAAACCACGTCTAGTATCGTTTTAAACGTAAAACGAGTGTTTTTTGTTTTTCGGGGAATGACTTAAGAGAGGTGAGCGGATGACAGTGCTTTGCGACCGACAAATTGAAGAGTTGATTTCTATTGAACCATTTCAAAAGAATGCAACAAGGTCGGGCACCGTTTCATACGGTGTTTCAAGTTACGGTTACGACGTCCGGGTTGGAACAAAGTTTAAAATTTTCAGCAATGCAACCTCTGGAGGTGTTGCAGTCGTCGATCCAAAACAATTTACTGAAGATTTGTTTGTAACTGTCGATACTGCAGATACTGGCAACGACCACATCATCATTCCTCCAAACAGTTTTGTGCTTTGCGAAACTGTTGAAGTCTTTGAAATCCCACGCGATGTGCTTGCCATATGCGTTGGCAAATCCACGTACGCTCGGTGCGGACTTATCGTAAACGTGACGCCACTTGAACCACAGTGGCGTGGAAAAATCACACTTGAAATAAGTAACACTACGCCCCTGCCAGCAAAAATTTACGCAAACGAAGGCATCGCGCAACTCATTTTCTTGCAGGCCTCACAGGTCTGCGACATTAGTTACGCAGACAAAAACGGAAAGTACCAAGACCAAGAAGGACTCACACTCCCATTGGTAGACAACTAACAGCAAACATATTTATCGAAGTAGAACAGGCAATATAGAAATTCAGTTAGAAAAGCACGGAAGCAAACACAGTTAGATGAACATACAAAGAAGATTTACAACCGAAGGCGAGCAAGTTTGGGACACAGTTGAGTGGTCCACCCGCTCAACAAAAATAACAAATGCAGACGGTTCCATCGTGTTCGAAATGAATAACGCTGAAATCCCCGCTAGTTGGAGCCAACTTGCCGCCGATATCATGGTGAGCAAGTACTTCCGCAAGGCTGGCGTTCCACAAATGAACGAGGACGGCACCCCAGAACTAGATGATGACGGAAAAGCAGTCACTGGCTCCGAAATGTCCGCGCGACAAGTTATTCATCGTCTTGTTGGCTGTTGGAGGAGTTGGGGCGAATCACATGGGTACTTTGATACCCCAGAAGATGCGCAGGCATTTTATGATGAACTCTGCTGGATGATGCTCAATCAGGTTAGTGCACCAAACAGTCCACAGTGGTTCAACACCGGGCTTAATTGGGCGTACGGCATTTCCGGTCCCGCGCAAGGGCATTTCGTATCTGACCCAGAAACTGGCACGGTCACCCTAGCGGACGACGCGTACTCACACCCACAGCCACACGCTTGCTTCATCCAGTCGGTCTCCGATGACCTCGTCAACGAAGGCGGCATCATGGATTTATGGACTCGCGAAGCACGGCTCTTTAAGTATGGCTCTGGAACCGGTTCAAACTTCTCCACGGTACGCGGCGGCGACGAACCACTTTCCGGGGGTGGAAAATCTAGTGGACTCATGAGTTTCCTGAAAATCGGCGACCGCGCAGCCGGCGCTATCAAGTCCGGAGGAACAACGCGCCGCGCAGCAAAGATGGTTTGCCTCGATGTCGACCATCCAGATATTGAAGAGTTTGTAAGTTGGAAAGTTCGCGAAGAGTTAAAGGTTGCTGCGCTTGTCGAAGGCATGAAGCACCTGCCAAAGGAGAAACAACAACAAGCAAAAGACCTAGGCCTCACACTCGATTACGACTTCAATGGCGAAGCGTACCAGACAGTTGCGGGTCAAAACTCCAACAATTCTGTGCGACTTTCTCACGACTTCCTTGAAGCAGTTGATCGCGAAGAAGAATGGGACTTAATTCAACGCACCGATGGCAAAGTCGCAAAATCGATTCCTGCAAGAGGCTTGTGGGACACCATCTGCGATGCTGCTTGGCACTGTGCTGATCCTGGCGTACAGTTTGACACATCCATAAACGATTGGCACACTTGTCCTCAGAGTGGTCGTATCAATGCATCCAATCCATGCAGCGAATATATGTTTCTCGATGACACCGCATGCAACCTTGCATCCCTAAACTTACTCAAGTTTTACGATAGTGATACACGTATGTTCGATGTTGACTCGTTTGAACACGCCGTTCGGCTTTGGACAATTGTGCTTGAAATTTCCGTCCTAATGGCTGCTTTTCCATCCGAAGCAATCGCTTATCAAAGTTGGCGATACCGAACGCTCGGTCTTGGCTTTGCGAACTTGGGTGCAATGCTCATGCAAGCGGGCATTGCATACGACAGCGATGCTGGGCGTGCAGTGTGCGGCGCAATCACCGCGACTCTCACTGGTCGCTCGTATGCTGTTAGCGCAGAAATGGCAGCTGAACTCGGACCGTTTGATGGGTTTGCTGACAATGCAGACGACATGATGCGAGTGATTCGAAACCATAGACGCGCTGCAAATGGCATCACTCGCGACAGTGGCGAATACGAAAAACTCAAACTTGCACCAGTACCAATCAATCACGCACTCTTCCTTGATGACACAATCAATATTACAAACGCGGGTGCTTTGCTCGGTCGAGCCGTACAAGCGTGGGACGAAGCACTCGATCTTGGTGGTCGACACGGTTTCCGAAATGCGCAAGTTACTGTCATTGCACCAACTGGCACCATCGGCCTGCTCATGGATTGTGATACAACTGGAGTTGAACCGGACTTTGCCTTGACAAAATTCAAAAAACTTGCAGGCGGTGGTTACTTCAAAATTGCAAACAAGTCTTTACAGCCAGCGCTCCTTGCACTTGGTTACAGCGCGCACGAAGTCGAACAAATGATGCTCTACGTCATGGGTACCCTTTCACTAGATACGCCAATGCCGAAAACCGTCACCGACGATGGCGAAGTCATTTCGTTCACAACGTTCCTTCTCAACAACGGATACACCGAAGAAGACCTAAACACAATAAACGATGAATTGCCCACGCACTTTGAGTTGGCATTCGCGTTTGCCGCTTGGTCGATGCCCGACCATGTTCTTGAAACTCTCGGTACTACAAGAGAAGAAGCAACAGGCAATGCATCCTTTAATGGCCTAAAACTCCTTGGTTTAACAAGTGATGAAATTACTGAATTAAACCGACGCATCTGCGGAACGGGAACCATCGAAGGTGCACCTAACCTTACCGAAGAACATCTTTCTGTTTTTGACTGTGCAAATCGTTGTGGTGAGACGGGCATTCGGTACATCGCCGCTGAGGGTCATATCCGAATGATGGCTGCGTGCCAACCATTCATTACCGGCGCAATTTCAAAAACAATCAACCTTCCGAATGAAGCGACTACAGAAGACATTGCAAAATCCTATTGGCTCAGTTGGGAACTTGGCTTAAAGGCAAATGCACTCTACCGAGATGGTTGCAAGTTAAGTCAACCATTGAACGCAAAAACAAACGCAACCCTCGAGGACGATGAGGACGAAGTCGAAGTTGCTGCGGCTCACGAAGAGATTGCAAACGAAGTCGTTGCTGCTGCTGACATGGCAAAAGAAGATCGACCACGTGTTATCGAAAAAATCGTTGAAAAAATCATCGAGAAGCCCATGCGTCGCCGACTACCTGATACGAGAAGAAGCATCACGCACCACTTTAATGTTGCGGGACACGAGGGCTATCTCACTGTTGGGATGTATGAGACGGGCGGACCGGGCGAACTCTTTATCACCATGTCCAAAGAAGGATCAACAATTGGCGGCTTGATGGATAGCTTGGGAACCGCTATTAGCGTTGCGTTGCAATACGGTGTACCAATTGAAAGTTTGGTTAGCAAATTTGCATACCAGCGTTTTGAGCCACAAGGCATCACGACGAATCGCGATATCCCATTCGCGAAAAGTTTAGTCGACTACATTTTCCAATGGATGGGTATGCAATTTATTGAAGGATACAGAGAGGCAAACTTACCAAATCGAACTTCGACATCAACTTTGCCCAGCAATCAAGAACCAATGAAACGGACCACACCAGTCAAGGAGGACACACGATGGTCGGAACAAACCCAAGAAGTTACCGCTGTAACTCCCCGCAATTCTACAACCACCGATTTTGGAGGTATTACACCAAAGACAAAACCAGAAAAGGCGAAGACCGATGCGATGATTGTGCAGGAGCGATACGACCGAGTGAGTGTTCAATCTTCAGAGGGCAACGTTCAAGTAGAAGAAATGACCATGCAATCTTCGCTCAGTCAATCGAATGCAAAGATGCAGGGTGATGCGCCTGCGTGCCCTTCATGTGGTGCCATTACTGTAAGAAATGGAACTTGTTACAAGTGTATGAACTGCGGTGATTCACTTGGTTGTTCATAAACGAAAAATAGGAGAGAACTGGCTGGGAATTGCTGGAGTGAAACACGGATGACTGATGATGTACAAGTAAGAGGAAGGAACCACTTGCTCGAGTGGTGCGCCGATGGAACGGTGTCTCCCTCATGTTCCGTCCTTAGATGGAACACCGTCATGAGAAAATATCACTTCAGCAATTGTGACTTTCCGCCCAGATCAAGGATGAACTGAGGCACCTGTGCGGAGTTACCGCCTTTTGGTGGTTTGACTCCTTCTCTTCCCCCCCTTAGACGGACCCACCACCGTCTTAGGGGGTTTTTTATATCCACTGCAAAGTAAAGCGGAAACGCAATACTATTGAGACTCGTTCTCCTCTGAGACTTTTATTCCTCGGAGGAATTTTCCATTTGGGCCAGACACGGGTCTGACCCCATTTGTCATGAGGATGGGTCTGTGAATTTGTTACAATCCCACCTTCATGAATTTCACGAACTATTTACCCGTACTTCTTATCATTCTCATGGCCGTTGGCTTTGGCGTAATCAATATCATCGCCTCGGGTCTACTCGGACCCAATCGTTCTGACAAGGTTAAGGACTCAACGTATGAATGCGGGATGGATCCAATTGGAACCGCGCGTAAACGGTTCAACATTCGATTTTTCATCTTAGCGATGACATTTCTCGTCTTTGATATTGAAATTATTTTCCTCTATCCATGGGCTGTCGATTTCTCGCAACTCGCCCAAGGGAGTGAAGAAGCAACGTTAT
>PVBE010207299.1_pt1 | contig 24774 bp, 22 predicted proteins | sample 1631181 | NCBI WGS metagenome assembly PVBE01 (sample SAMN08397723, study PRJNA350692) | Marine metagenome, whole genome shotgun sequencing project. | isolation source: water | place: Pacific Ocean | collected 2012-04 | reverse complement strand
CCAATGGCGCGGATATCGTCTATGACATCGTCGGCGGCGATTATTCCGAACCCGCACTGCGTGCGATCGCCTGGGAAGGCCGTTTCCTCGTGATCGGTTTCCCCGCCGGGATCGCCAAGATGCCGCTCAACCTCACCCTGCTCAAGAGCTGCGACATCCGCGGCGTGTTCTGGGGCGCCTTCACCGCGCGTGAGCCCGAGCGCAATCAGCGCAATATCGAGGAACTGTTCGACCTGTGGAAGGCGGGCAAGATCAATCCGCTGGTCAGCGAAACCTATCCGATCGAACGCGCGCATGAGGCCATCGCCAAGCTCGAAAACCGCGGCGCGATCGGCAAGCTCGTGGTCACAATGGAATAGCCGCTCGCGCGGGAGGATCACACAAGCGCCCTTGCGGGCTTGCGGGGCCGGGCCTATTCCGGCCCCAAGATTCCATCCCGAGAGGACCATCATGACCGATTTCAAGGATCGCGAGCGCGGCGAGGAAGCCAAGTTCGCCTTTGACGAGGAAAACGCCTTCAAGATCGCCGCCCGCCGCAACCGCCTGGTCGGCGAATGGGCGGCAGGCCTGATGGGCCTGACCGACGAGGAAACCGACGCTTACAAGAAAGCGGTCGTGCAGGCCGATTTCGAGGAAGCGGGCGACGAAGACGTGATCCGCAAGCTGCTGGGCGATCTCACCGCGGCCGACTGCGACGTCAGCGAGTCCGATATCCGCACCAAGCTGGAAGAATGCGCTGTCGAAGCGCGGCGCCAGTTCATGAGCGACGGAGCCTGATCGGATGCCGATGGCTGCCGACGACATTGTCGCGTTGATCGAGGAAGCCCTGCCCGGTGCCAGCGTCGAGATGCGCGACCTTGCGGGCGATAACGACCACTGGGCGGCCAAGGTCACGGCGCCCCAATTTGCGGGGCTGACACGCGTCAAGCAGCACAAGCTGGTGTATGACGCGCTGGGCGGGCGCATGGGCGGCGAACTGCACGCCTTGCAACTCACCACCCAAGCCCCCACCTGATTCCGACCACCAGATTCATACAAAGGACGGGCCGATGTCCGACACCAACCAGCGCATCGCCGACATCGTTGGCGCCAACGACGTCACGCTTTTCATGAAGGGCACGCCGCTCTTCCCGCAGTGCGGCTTTTCCAGCCGCGCGGTGGCCATTCTCGATCACTGCGGTGTCGCCTATGACAGCGTCGACGTGCTGCAGGACATGGAGATCCGCCAGGGGATCAAGGCCTATTCGGACTGGCCGACGATCCCGCAGCTTTATGTGAAGGGCGAATTCGTGGGCGGCAGCGACATCATGATGGAGATGTTCGAAGCCGGCGAACTCCAGCAGATGCTCGACGAAAAGCAGGTCGCCAAGGCGTCCTGATGATTTTGCGATACGGCGTCACGCGCGTCGTATCCTCCCAGAACGGGTAAGGCCCGCCGGGTGGAGAACCGGGCGGGCCTTTTGTTCGTCCGGATGCTGGGGGGAGCATTCCGTTGAAGACCGAACATGATACCCATCGATATGCATCCCCCGTGCCAAACTCCATGCAACGCTGCTATCCGGCGCACCTCAATGGTAAACGCGATTTTTCCCGCGATACTTAGTGTAAAATAGCCCGACAGGCGCTGTTTACCTTTGCGCTTGGCATTCCCCCCTCCCCCCGCCACAACATGGGCATGAGCGAACAACCACAAACCGGGCCCGCAGGCATTCCCGCTGCCACCGTCGTCATATTCCGCAATGCGCCGGCCGGCGGCCCGCCGGAAATCCTGATGACGATCCGTTCGCGCGAAATGGTCTTCGCCGGCGGCATGGCGGTGTTCCCGGGCGGCCGGGTCGATCCCGCCGATTTCGATCTCGGCGCGCGGATCGGCGGACCGCTCGATCCCGAAGAGGCGGCCCACCAGGTCGCAGTGGTTCGCGAAACGCTGGAGGAGACGGGTCTCGTGATCGGGCTTGCAGGCGAAATCGATGCCGACAAGGCGCGTGCCGCACGCCGGTTCCTTCAGCAAACCGGCGAGCTTGCCCCCGTGCTCGAACATTTCAACTGGGAACTCGATCTGGACCAGCTGGTGCCGTTTGCGCGCTGGTTTCCCAAGAACGAACGGATCCCGCGTGTCTACGATACGCGCTTCTATCTGGCCGATTTGGGCACCGGAGCGGTCGAGATCGAAGCCGACCTGTCGGAAAACACGCATCTGTTCTGGATCAGCGCCCAAGGTGCGCTCGACGCTGCCGAACAGGGTGACATCAAGGTGATCTTTCCGACCCGGCGCAATCTCGAACGGCTGGCGATGTTCGACAGTTTCGCGGCCGCGCGCGCGCAGGCGGAAGCCATCCCCGTGCGCACCATTACCCCCTTCATCGACGATACCGATGGCCGGTCATGGCTGCATATAGGTGAGGATTTCGGCTATCCGGTCACCGGTGAACCGCTGGAGAATGCGGCGCGGGGCTAATCTCGCCGGATCGACCAGGCCCCCGGGCTGGCGATCCGTACTGCGATCCGTCTGGCCAGAGCGCTTTTATGCGGAAACATCAGGGTTTCCCACATTGCGGCCCAAAGCTTTTTTAAGCGCCCGCCATGTACAGCCTGTTGATAGTGCCCGCCATTTCTCGATGGCCTTTTCGGTTCTTTCCGGCGGGATTGTGCCAACAGCCGCTATCTTGCATACCGCAGGAGCAATAGTGCGCATAACTCGGGGTCGGGCGTCGTAGACATGAGCATGGATTTGCAATCGGGTCTGCTCGGCTTCGCTCTCGGTGCCGTCTCGGTCGTGCTGCTGGCGCTGTGGCGTACCGCACGCAGCAGCAACCGTGGCAAGACCGAAGCCGTCGCTGGTCTGCCCGGCAAGACAGCGCCTGTCGCCTCCACGATCGAGGAAGTCGTCGAGGGTCTGCCCGACATGATTGTGGCTATCGGGGCCGATCGGGTCCGCCGCTATGTCAGCCCATCATGCAAATGGCTGCTGGGCTTTACGCCCGAGGAAATGATCGGCCTCTCGCCAATCAACGCAATCCATCCCGATGACCGCGCCCTCACCATGGAAGCCAGCGAAAAGCTGTTCAGAGGCGAGGTTTCGTCGACGCTGACCACTTACCGCCACAAGCATGCCGATGGCCATTACGTGTGGCTCGAAGCGCATATGACGACGCGCTGGCACGACGATGGCGAGATACGCGATTTCGTTGGCGTCGTGCGCGATATAGGGGGACGGCGACGCCAGAAATTGCGCGACAGCGAGCGCAATGCGCAATTGCGCGAAAACAACCGCCTGCTCCAGATGGCAGAGGAGAGCGCCAATATCGGACACTGGCGGGTCGACGTGCAGGAAGGCACGCTGTTCTGGTCCGATCAGGTCTATCGCATCCATGGCGTGGACAAGGACTTCGTCCCCGACGTGGCTTCCGGTCTCGACTTCTACTGTGAAGAAGATCGCGCGCGGGTTTCGGAAATGGTCGACAAGGCGTTTTCCGAAGGGGCCAATTTCGAATTCCAGGCCCGTATCGTGCGCCCCGACGGTGAGCTGCGCCATGTGGCCAGCCTGGGCAATGCCGAAACCGCCCCAACAGGGGAAGTCGTCACGGTATTCGGCATTTTCAAGGATATCACCGAAACGGTGGAGGCCGAAGAGCAACTCCGCCAGTCGCGTGACATTGCCGAGCGTGCTTCGCAGGCCAAGGCACATTTCCTGGCCAATATGAGCCATGAAATCCGCACGCCGATGAACGGCGTGATCGGGTTCGCCGATCTGCTGCTCGAAAGCGAGCTCGAGAAAGAGCACCACGACTATGCGCGGATGATTTCGGATTCGGGCAAGGCCATGCTGCGCCTGCTGAACGAATTGCTCGACCTGTCGAAGATAGAGGCCGGCCGGATGCAATTGACCCGCGAACCGGTGAATTTCGGGCATATCGTACGCAGCAGCGCGCGCTTGTTCGAACCCAATGCCAAGGCCAAGGGTATCAGGCTCGACATAGATGTCCCCCCGGACATGCCCGAAGGCATTGGCGACAAATTGCGCATCCGCCAGATCGTCCTCAACCTCGTCGGCAATGCAATCAAGTTCACCGAGCGCGGATCGGTGCGCGTGGAGGCCTGCGAAAAAGACGGCAAGATCGTGTTCCGGGTGATCGATACCGGTATCGGCGTGCCGCCCGACCAGCTCGCCTATATCTTCGAGGAATTCGCGCAGCTCGATAATTTCGGCAAGGGCAAGGCCAGCGCTTCGGGCGGTGGCACGGGGCTCGGCCTGGCGATTGCGCGCCAACTCGCCGAACTGATGGACGGCCAGCTGACCGCCGAGAGCACGCCGGGCAAGGGGTCGACTTTCGAACTTGTCTTGCCCTTGGTGAAATGCCCTGCGCAGAAGTCCGCCGCCAAACAGGACAACTCGGCATCGAGCTACCGCACGGCGCTGGCCGGGCGGCGGGTGCTGCTCGCGGAGGACGCGGAAATAAACCAGAAGCTCATCGTCGCGATGCTCTCGCGCCTGGGAGTGGAAACGCAGGTCGCCGACGACGGTCAGCAGGCGGTCCAGCAGGTCATGGAGGCGAAGGCGCAGGGCCGACCGTTCGATGCCGTGCTGATGGACATGCAGATGCCGGTCATGGACGGGCTCGACGCGTCACGCGCGCTCCGCGCGAATGGCGTCGGTCCGCGCGAACTGCCGATCATCGCGGTTACCGCGAATGCCTATGCCGACGATATCGAATTGTGCATGGAAGCCGGCATGCAGGACCATGTCGCCAAGCCGATCTCGGCCGAACGGCTTGGCCCCTGTCTCGAACAATGGCTCACCAAACCGGCGCCGGGATCCGGCGAGTTGGCGGAAACCGACCTTTCGGTGGATGTGGACGATGCCCGGAACATGTACGAACAGCGCAAGCTCGAACTGCGTAACCAGCTTGCCGCGCTCGAGGGCGAGGACATGCTTGGTTCCGCGCAATGCGACCTGCTGCGCGACAAGCTCCACGTCATGGCCGGCATCGCCAAATACTTCGGTGACGAAGAACTCGGCCAGCTTGCAGGCCGGATCGAACGGGATCTGAAGCTTGCCGCCGACGACGCGAATATCGGTCGCGCTCTCGACGAACTGCGGCACTGGTTCGACACCTGAGCGATCAGCCGCGCGCGGGCACTCCGGCAAGCGGGGTGATCGGCCGTTGCCAAGCCGCAGACTTGCAGGCAGACTTTGCGGTGCGCGGCCCGGCAAGCGCGCGGGTGGGACAATAGCGCTCGGGAGGCGCATGACGGAGGAAACCGGCGATGAAAGGTAGGCCGCCCGTGGACGACCCGATCGAAGAGGAAACGGATCCCGAACTGCGCGCCCTGTTCGAACAGCGCCGACAAGCCAGCCTGGACGCGGTCGATGCCGCTCTTGCCAGCCACTCTATCGATGCTGAGCAGAAGCAGGAAATTGCCGAGCTTCTCCACCAGGTCACCGGGGTGGCCGCCTATTTCGGCGAAGCCGACCTCGGCGAACGGTGCCGGGTCGATGAACGCCGCCTCCTGCAATCCGCAGACCAGCAGGAAACCCGCCAGCTGCTCGAAATGCTGCGGCCATGCCTGGCAGGTTGCGAAACCCCGCCGTCCTGAAGCGCAGGGGACCCGGTAAGTGGATAGACGGGAGATCGATTGCGATCCGGCCGCAAGCGCCATCCTGCAAGAACGGCGCAGGGTCTTCCTCTTGGGGAAATTGGCGCGCCCGGCGTGACGAAAATGGGCACTCGAAACATTGGGAAATTATTGGTGGCCTAGTCTAGATAGGTGGCGCGTGCATTCGGGGCAATTAACGAGGATAGCAGGCGCATCAGCGAGCCAGTTGAAGATGCGGTGAAATATGCTGCGTTGGCGCAGGGTGACCTCCCAGCCCCCGGCCGGATGACCGAAATGCATGAGCATCGCTTGGTCGCCTGCGCCCACTAGTGCTGCGACCCGGCCGAAGCGTTCGTTGAGGTCGAACAAGGACTGCGCCCCGAAACCCTCACCCGGTGTACCCGCGATAGCTGCGGCGCCTGGCGATTGGACATACACAATAGTGGCGTGACTAGGTGCGATTCAAGTGAATTGACGCCACGCTCGAGTGTGAAAACGGTAAGTATGAAGCACTCAACCTTTCCCGCCTCGTTAATAGCATTCCCGGGCCGTTGGGTCGGCATCACCCACGGCTGGAATCCATGCCAATGGGACTGAGAGGAACCGTCAGGCATCGCTAGTCCTATTCCTGGAGAGGGAGAGATTAGTAGCGCACGGTTTGCCGCCATTGACCTTCCGGTGATATGTCGCACGGTAGCCCGTGCGGCCCTTGACCCTGCCAGAAACCTTCACCTAGTCGTACAGTTGGCGCGGGGCGCGCGAACCTAAGTTCGACAGAAAATTTCACAGCGCCGCCAAAGGAAGCAGATCGAAATGCGTATTGCCAATCTTGTCGCAGCGTTTGTCGTGGGAACCACGCCCACCATGACCATGGCGCAGGGAATGGACCCGGCCGGCTCTGGACCGATCGTCAATGCGCTGGGCTGGCTTCAGGGGACGCTGCTCGGCAATGTCGCAACTGCAGTGGCCGTAATGGCCGTCGCGGCGGTCGGCTTCATGATGCTGACCGGCCGGCTCAATTGGCGCTTTGGTGCAACAGTCATCATTGGGGTCTTTATCCTCTTCGGCGCGGCCTCGATCGTGGCCGGCATCCAGGGCGTCGCAGCGGCCTGAGCGAAGGACTGTATCGGCGCGGCACCTGCGCCAAGGGTCTTATTTACGCTTGCAAAATTTCTGTCCGGTAAGGCGCGGAATTACGCGCAGTTATCGCCCGCCGATCGCGCCCGGACCCTCGTGCTCGATCCGACCCGCGAGGGACGCCAGCGGCTCACCGACGCCATCCGTGCCGAGCTGGTCCGCGACGGCACGCTGGGGGCTGACGCCATCACCGCCACCACGCTGGAGCCGCTGGGATTGACCCGTGCCGAGGCGTCCAACGCCGCCAGCTACGCCCCCGGCCAGATCGTCACGTTCCGGCGCGGCAGTCGCGAACAGCGGCTGAGCCGGGGACGGGCCTACCGGGTCGAGAGCATCGACGCCGAAGCGGGCACGGTCTCGCTCGCCACACCGCAGGGCAAGTCCGTCGCCTGGTCGCCCGCGCGATGGGGCGGCGATCAGGCCGAAGCGTTCCTAGAGGTCGAGCAGGAGTTTCGCACCGGGGACCGCATCCAGTTCACCCGCAACAACCGGCGCGCGGGGCGCAACAACGGCGATATCGCCAGCGTGGTCGGGATCGACCCGCAGCGCGGCGGCATCATGGTCGAGCGCGAGGACGGCAAGCAGGACACGCTCGACCTCTCCCGCCTCGCCGATCGGCATATCCGGCCCGGTTGGGTGCGGACGATACATTCCGCGCAAGGCGCTACCGCCGATCGTGTCATGGCCCACCTGGAGAGCTTCCGCGCCAACACCGTCGATGCGCCCGCCGTCTACGTTGCGATCTCCCGCGCCAGGGACGCGGTCGCACTCTACACCGACAGCCGCAGCAGGCTCACCGAGGCGATCGGCCTACGCGATGGCACGCAAATCGGCGCGATCGACGAAGTGCGAAGGAATGTCGAGATGGCGGTGGGGTGAACGAGACGACAACCCTACCAACGCCCATTGATCACCGCCTTCCACAGATCGCCTACCGCGAGGCTCTTGTAAGGTCGGCGACCAAAGGCCAACATGATCGGTCGTATAAGCTCCGCTCCTTCGCCAGGCGCATATTCTATCAATCTAAGACCAGAAAAGTCGGTCTCGAACTTCTCAGCCAACTCGTGCAGTAGATCAAATAGTGGATCACCATAAATCTTTAGATCATAATATATTTGGTCATCCATTGAGACTGTATCTTTTTTTACGGTATGTTCACTGACCATCGCAATGAAAAGATTTCTCTCGGTTTCACCTATTTGTTCGCGCATCGATACGTTTCCACTGCCGTTTCGCCCAAAGCGTAGAGTTCCAGTCCGACCCCAACGACGATCGATGCACGTGAGGCGATACGTCCTACCGCCGATGCCACCTTGCCGGTGTTCGTCGCCCGCGCAAGAAAACCACCTGGCTTGAGTTTCGGACCTTGGCCAATGAAGCCACGAGCGGCGGCTGAAAGGACACTCGTTCTTCCCCCGCTTGCATTAGCGCCACCGCTCAACACTCCCGCTCGACCGCTGAGAAGAGATTTCGGGACTATGGGAGCGCCAGCTCCGACAGCTGCCGCGCCACCCAATACAGCGCCGGTTATGCCGCCAGCATCTACGTTGTTGGCAACGCATTGGAGAAGACTTTCATCTTCCTCATCATTTTGCGGCCCATCTGCAAACAAGAAGTTTATTGAAGGTTTGCCAGTCCTTTCGCCGGACTTTCTCGATCCAACAATAATTGGTTCGTGCTGATCTCCGTTGGTATCTCCGTCGCAACCGCTGGGATTATCTTCGGTTGCGTTATCTGGATCGCACGTCAATCCCGTCGGATCGGTGCCATTAACCGGATCGTTTGCGACGTAAGCATACATGTTCATGCCGTCCTCGTAGCCGATCGGGTCGGTCTGCATGAACCGGCCGAGCAGTGGCGAATAGATGCGGGCCTTGTAGTAATACATGCCGATCTCGGGGATCCAAGTCTGGCCAGTATACTGGAACCGGCCGAGATTGCCAGTGTCGGGCGTGCCCCACTCGTCGTATTTGTTGCGCTGGAGAACGCTGCCCGAACTGTTTGTGATGGCTATTACGCTGCCGCGCTCATCGCGGTGGAGGAAGCGGCGGGTAGATGCGGTTGCATAAGTGCCGGGCCCCTCGAACCAGATTACCGGATCGTCGGTGCCCGGACCGTGGACATAACGGCGCAGGATCGATCCCGAGGCGTTGAGTTCGGCAATCAGCTCGTCGCCGGCATAGTGACGGCGGTGATGCGCCGTAATGCCGAAGACGGTTTCTGGAACGGATCGCAGCCTCCGCTCGGTTATGAAACATACACGGCGGAGATGAGAGGTAAAAAGCACAAGAAGAAGATCAGGGTCGTCACGTCCGAGGCCGCTACGGTCGAGTATGTCTATGGCGCTTATGTTGGTGCCGGTGGTAAGGCATCGATGGGCATCGGCAAGCCTTCCCAGCACCTCAATGAAAAGGGTTTGAGCTACCGTGGTCGCAAGTACACGCCCGCGCTGGTTCATACGATCCTGACACGCAAGACATATGTCGGTCGCCACTATTACAACACGAAGGACAGCCGCACCAATACGAAGCGTCCGCGCGAGGAATGGATCGAGGTCGAAGTCCCCGCGATCATACCGGAGAAGACCTTCGACAAGTTCCAGGCAATCCTCAAGTCACTCAACCCCAAGATGACGCCGGCGCGTTCCCATTCGAGCCCGGTTCTGCTCTCTGGCCTCGGTCGCTGCGGTAACCCGGGCTGCGACGGCACTATGATGCTAATGAACGGCAAGGGCGGCCAGTATCTATACTATTCCTGTTCGAACGTGCGCCGGAAGAAGGATCGCACCTGTGGGAACAACAATATTCCCATGCAGCAAGTGGACAACGCCGTCGTCGAGGTTCTCGAGCAGCGTTTGCTCGATCCTGCCCGCCTCGAGAAGCTTCTGGCGCAGTTGCTGGAGCGCTCGGCAGGTGCCGATGCCAAGCGCAAGCGCGACATCGTCACTCTGCGCAACGAGCGCACTGCCGCCGACACCGCCATCCAGCGTCTCTTCGAATCGATCGAGGCAGGGCTCGTCGATTCCAAGGACAAGGATCTCAAGAAGCGCCTCGCGGGCCACCAGTCGAGACGCGCCGCGCTCGACGAAGAGATCAATCTGCTCGAACGCCAATGCGGTAGCAAGGGGGACCGCATCGACAGGGATACGCTCGCCGCGTTTGCTGCCGGTCTGAAGAAAAAGCTTACCGATCCCGATAACCCCGCACTGCGCAAGAATTACGTGCAGGCGTTCGTCAGTGAGGTCGTGATGACCAAGGAACAGCTTACCGTTCGTGGCCCGGTGGCCAGCCTGGTTCAGGCGGTAAGCACCCCCGGTGCCGATACGGCACCGGGGCGCACTTCCATGGTAAACTGGCGCGCCCGGCAGGACTCGAACCTGCAACTCCAAGCTTAGAAGGCTCGTGCTCTATCCAGTTGAACTACGGGCGCGCTCCGCGGGTGCCATAACGTGCCTTTCGCGGCTGGCCAATCGGCACTAACCGTGTTTGCGATGGAAAACGCTCCGACGAATACGCCCGCACCGCATTTTCGCTATTACGATCTGGTGATGGCGGCCTTCGTCACCATCCTGTTGCTGTCGAACCTAATCGGCGCATCGAAACCGAGCTACGTCATACTGCCGGTCATCGGCGAATGGTCGTTCGGCGCCGGGGTGCTGTTCTTCCCGGTCAGCTACATCATCGGTGACATCCTGACCGAAGTATACGGCTATGCCCGTGCACGGCGGGTCATCTGGACGGGCTTTGCCGCATTGCTCTTCATGGCTTTCATGGCGTGGGTCGTGGTGCAGTTGCCGCCGGCGGAGGGCTGGCCCGGACAGGAAGCCTACGAGTTCGTGTTCGGCAACAGCTGGCGGATCGTACTCGCGTCGATGGTCGCCTTCTGGGCTGGCGAATTCGCCAACAGCTATGTCCTCGCCAAGATGAAGGTGTGGACGCAGGGGCGCCATCTGTGGATGCGCACGATCGGGTCGACGGTGATCGGCCAGGGTCTCGACAGCCTGATCTTCTACCCGCTGGCCTTCTGGGGCCTGGCCGGATGGCCAGTCGAGCTGCTGTGGCAGGTCGTGCTGTCGCAATGGGCGATCAAGACGCTTTGGGAGGCGCTGCTGACCCCAGTCACCTATGCCGCGGTCGGCGCGCTCAAACGCGCCGAAGGGGTCGAGCTGTTCGACACCGATACCGACTTCTCGCCTTTTGCATCCAGCAAGCGCTGAACACGGCGGGAGGCCGGGACCTTCACGAAAAAGGGGCGACCCGCAGGCCGCCCCTTCCCTCTCCCCCCGCTCTTGCGGGTAGCTTAGAACTTCGCCCCGATCGCGATGCCGTAACGCCGCGGATCAAGCGTGAAGATGTTGGTGAAATTGCCCGACGAAGCATCGGTGACATAAAGGCCCGTTACCGAGTCGCTGTCAAAGATGTTCTGCACGAAACCGCGTACGAACCAGCGGTTGTCGTTCCCGTTCAGCGTGATCGAGGCGTTCGCCTGGACGAACGGTTCGATCCGGTTGACGTTGCCGTTGAACACATTGCCGTATTGTTCGCCCGTATAGGCCAGATCGAACCGCGGAACGAGCGACATGCCATTGTCGAAATCGGCAGTGTACTGCACGCCCACCGAAGCCTTGTATTCGGGCGCCTGAGGCAGGCGATTGCCCCTCAGGTTCACCTCCACGCCCGGGCTCAGCACGTCGATCGGACCCAGAGCTGCGAAAGCCGGGTTGGCGGTCTGCGCGTCGAGCACGCTGCAGATGCTGAACGCACCGGTCGAGGCAATCCCCCCGTCGGCGGGGAAGGCGGCCGGGCCCTGCAGTCCCAGTCCGGCGTTCACCGCCCCGACGAAAGCGTTGGCCCCCGCGCCGGTCACCGCGCACAGCGAGCCGTTCGAAAGGTCCTTGATGATCACGGCGTCGGGATCGCCGCCGCCCGGATCGCGCGGATTGCTGAAGAACTGGTCGCCTGCCACCTTCGCATTGAGGTAGCTGACGTTCATGTTGACCATCCAGTTGTAGCTGGGCCGCAGGATGGTCTCGAGCTCGACGCCCCAGATATTGGCATCGATCGTGTCGTTGACCGAAGTCCGAGCAACGATGCGGCTAAGCTGCAAGCCCTTGTACTTGTAGTAGAACCCCGTGAGGTTCACCTGAGCCGCACCGTTCAGGAAACTGTTCTTCGAACCGATTTCAAAAGCGTCGATCTTCTCCGAATCGAAGCTTTCGGAAACTGCGAAGACCGGTGACAGCGGCGGGTTGATCCCGCCCGACTTGTAGCCGCGCGAGTAGGAGAAATAGAGGTTGTTGTCGGGCGAGATCGCGAAGTCGAGGACCGCGCGCCCGGTAATCGCGTCGAAACTGACTTCGCGTTGCTGCAACAACTGGTTCCCCGGTGTCCCGGCGTCCGCATCGAAGCTTCCGACGAATGGCGACGTGAACGGTTCGCCATTGCCGAAGGGATTGAGGAAGCTTGCGTAGGTCGTCCGCGCGGCAACGCTCTTGCTGTCGTCATTGTAGCGGATGCCGCCCGTGAACTGGAGCCGGTCGGTGATGTCGACATAGACTTCGCCGAAGATGCCGAAGCTTTCCAGTTTGAAGTCGGTCGTGTTGTTCCGGTACATCGACGTCGCGAGGTAGGATGGCGGTGCCCCTGCCCCGAATGCCGAGAATGTCCCGAGGATCGCGCTGGCGTAGTCCAGCCCGAAGTTGTTGACGTAATAGCTGTTCTCGCCGACTTCGGATTCGGCGTAGATGCCGCCCAGCAGGAAGTTGAACGGTCCGTCGAAATCGCTGGAAAGGATCGCCTCGCCCGACCACGAGGTCTGCTCTTGGCTCGACCGGTCGAAGGCCAGCGGAACATCGGCGCAGATCGAATTGCCCTCGAATGCCCCCAGATTGCCCGCATCGTTATCCGATGTGCACAGCACGCCGTTGGGCCCGTTCGGGATCAGCGCGTTCGCGATCGGCGCGAAATAGGCGTTCGACCCCGGAACGAAGGGCTGGGCCGGTACGCCCGTGGGAATGCCGTTCGCCGCGAAGAAAGCCAGCGTGTTCAGGGCGCCGGCATAACCGCTGCGATCGAGGATACCGAGGTTGTAGTCTTGGCGGGAATCGACCGAGGTTTCCTGATATATCCCCGTAAGCGACAGGTTCATGGGCCCGATCCGCTGATCGAGATGGGCCTGCAACTGCAGTTCGTCGGCGAAGTATTCGGGCGTGAACGCGGTGTTGACCGTGCGCACATCGTTGGGCTCGTCGAAATTGGCGTATCCGTCGGGTCCGTAGACGCTGCCCAAGGCCAGCGCCTCGGGGATGCCCTGAATGCGGAACAGTTCTACCGAAGACAGGACCGAACCCAGCGTCGAATTGGCATTGGTGCTGTCGAAGTCGCGGCGGTTGTTAAGGCAACCCAGCACGCCGGTGGGATCGCGCTGGCAGGCCTGCTTCTGGATCCGCAACCGGTCGTCGTTCTCGCGGAAGTAGAACGCCATGAGGTCGAGCGTGGTGTCGGCGGTGGGCTCGAAGCGCAACGATCCGCGCACCGCGTACATGTCGCGCCCGTCGATATCGGAGTCGTCGTAGAGGTTGTCGGTGAACCCGTCGCGATTGAGATAGAACCCGGCCGCGCGGAAGGCCAGCGTATCACCGAGCGGCACGTTCACCATGCCCTTGGCCTTGATGCTGTTGTAATTGCCGTATTCGAATTCGGCAGCAGCCCCGAAAGTACCCAGTTCGGGCTTGGCGGTCACCACATTGACCACGCCCGAAGTCGCGTTGCGACCGAACAGCGTGCCCTGCGGTCCGCGCAGGACTTCGACGCGCTCGAGATCGAAATATTCGGTTTCGAAGAGGCGCGTGCCGAACAGCGGCGAACCGTTGGTATGGATCGCAGTCGCGCTATCGCAAGTCACACCCACGCAAAGGTCGCCGATCCCGCGGATCGTGAAACTTGCGCTGGTGAAGTTCGACTTGGTGAAGGAGACATTCGGCAGCGTAAGCTGGAGATCGCTGGCGTTTTCGATCTGCTGCGCCTCGAGCGCCTCGCTGTCGAACGCGCTGACTGCAATCGGCACTTCCTGCAGCGACTGGTTCTGACGCTGCGCGGTCACGATGATGACGTTGTTATCGAACCGCGGATCATCGAAGCCATCCTCGGCAGCGTCCTGCGCAAATGCCGGGAACGAAATAGCGCTCGCGCAGATACCCGCGAGCAGGGAAGCCCTTACCCTCATTAACCCTCTCCTCTCCATGTGCCGTCTTTGCGGCTTATGGCGTATTGCTAACACACATTCGTATGCACGCAAGCACGGGCGCATGATTGTTGCGCAAAAGGACGGCGAATTTTGGCGAGTGTTGTTTTAGGGACGCTAGGCGAGCGTTCATTGACGCTACGGCACCCGATGCCGCGCAGGGTGTGTACAAAAATACCGCAGTCAGACGAGAGTATGGCTTTCGGCCAGTTCGATAATGCCGCGCCTGCCCGATTCATCGCGTCCAAGCTGAACGAACACGTCGATTACGCTAGCCGCATAGGCGATGGTATCGCTCCGCGTCAGCCCGATTCCCGTCTGCATGACCATCAGGGACAATTGCTCGAGCGCGCCGCGCAGCGAGTTGGCGTGGACGGTGGAGAAGCTGCCCGGATGGCCGGTGTTGATCGCGCGCAGGAAGCTGACGCTTTCGGCGCCGCGCAGTTCGCCCAGCACGATGCGGTCGGGGCGCAGGCGGAGCGCGGCCTGCAGCAATTCGTTGGCGGTGACCTTGGCTTCGCCCAGTTCGCCCTTGACCGCGACCAGCCCGACGCCGTTTTCGCCGGGCAACCTGAGCTCGGGCGTATCCTCGACCAGCACGACGCGTTCGTGACGCGGGATTTCGCCGAGCATGGCGTTGAGGAACGTCGTCTTGCCGGTGCTTGTCCCACCCGAGACGAGGATGGTGCGCCGCTGGCGGATCGCCTCACGCAGAAAGGCGATCGGCTGCGCCTGCGTATCGGGCATGGCGTCCCGCCCCTGCGGCCTTAGCGGACCGGTGTCATAGGCATCAAGTGGCAGGTCGAGCCGGCGATGGCGGCGGATCGCCATGGCCCAGTGCTTGCGCGCCGCGGGCGGACCACAGAACTGGACGCGCGCGCCGCCGGGTAGCGTCGCACCGAGCAGCGGATGTTCGCGGTTGATCCCCTGGTGGCTGACCCGCGCAACCTGTTCGGCCAGGCGCTGGATCAGCCGGTCGTCGATATCGGGCCGCACCACCTTGTGCATGCCGCCCCGCGCCGCATCCTCGACCCAGACCTCGCCCGGCCTGTTGACCAGGATCTCGGTCACCGTGTCGCATTCGAGCCAATCGCGGAATGGCGCGAGATAGGCGTCGAGATAGACGCTGCGTTCGCCGTGCAGATCGACCGGCGGGGCATCCGCTTCAGGCTGTCCGTCGGGTTGGAAAGGGTGGATGTCGGCGCTCACGGCAGGGCTTCCGGATCAGCTGACCGAAGAGAAATCGAGATCGCGCGCGGTAAAGATGCGGATCGGTTCGCCCTGTCGCACCCGCACGGTCGGCCCGCGCTGGCCGTCCTGCTGGGCTGCAGTGGCCGCGGCCGAGGAACTGGCCCCGCCGATCAGCACGCCTGCCGCACCGCCGGTGGCGAGCGAGCCGACGCCGCCGACGACCGACAGCAGCAGGGCCGAACCGAACCGCCTGAAGAAACCGTCACCCGAAACCTTGCCCGCAAGACCCGTGGTCCCGTCGAAACCGATCGCGGGCGAAGCCAGATTGACCGAGGCTCCGTCGGGACGGATCAGCCGGGTCCAGATGACGTAGGCGCGCTTCTGGCCGTTCTGCAGGCCCGACTGGTACTGACCGATCAAACGGCTCGAACGCGGGACGAGTACCTTGGTCCCGTCGAAACTGCGCACGTCCTGGCTTACCACGGCGCGGACATAGCCCGGGACATTGGTGTCGATCGCCGTTTCGAGGATCGCCGGGATCAGCGTGCCCTGCGTCACCGTGGTAGTGGGATTGCCCATCGCCTTGGCCTGCGCCGGCGCCCCGCCCACACCGCCGATCCGGCTGGCGAAATCGCTGGCGCCATTGCCAGAGGCTCCGTTTCCGGCCGCTTCGCCGGCCCCGCTTGCCTCTCCCAGTGCCAAAGTAGCGGGGGCGTTGCCAGCATCGAACACCACGGTGGGGCTGGCATAGGGATTGGCAGCAAGTCCCGGCTGCGGCTGCGCCGACAGCACGGGCTGCGGCGCGGGATCGGGCCGGGCGATGGGCGCGGCGGCAACCTGCGGCGCGATCGGCGCCGGGGCCGCTTGCGGCGGCACCGCGGATGCGGCTTCGACCGGGGCCTGCTGGCCACCGCCTATCCCCTCGCTCGGCGCGATGCGCGCGGAATTCATGCTCCACATGGTCACAAGGCCGAGCCCCGCGACGATCGCGATCCCCGCCACCAGGCCAAGCGCATCGGACTTGCCCGCCGGACGTGCGACCACGGGAAAGGCGTTGCGCTGGGCAAGGTCGATGACCTCGGCATCGCCGCCCTCGCGCGGATCGATATCGTTGGCGACCCCGCTATCGCCGGGCTTCTTTTCGGGCAGGCGCATGGCAAGACGCATGGGTTACTTCCTTCTCGCGGCGAAAGCGGGGCTGGCACCCGCGCTGTTCGCGGGCCGCTGGGGGCCGGTGTTGACCAGTTCGGCGCTGTCTTCGCCCGAACGCAGAACGATGCTGCGCGGCACACCGTCGACCACGATCGTATCGCCCCGCACGGTGAAATTGACCGGCCCCTCGACGCCTTCGCTATTGGTCACCAGGATTGCGGGGACCTCCCTGCCGCCCGGCCAAGTCAGGAAAGTGGCAGTCCCGTCGTCATAGGTGTTCTCGGGCAGCAGTTCGGGATCGCCGGATGCATTCCACGCGAAATTGAGATCCGCCGGATCGACCACGGCATAAGGATTGCCCGCGGCCTGCCGCTCCACTGCGTTGGGCGCTTCGGCCACCTCTACCAGTTCTTCCTCCGGCTCGTCCGGATAGGCGAAGCGCATTAGATAGAGCGGCTTGGCCGACGGGCTGGCGACGAGGTCGAAAAGATAGGTCCGCTTGCTGGTGACGACCGTCAGATTGGTCGCGGCGCGCGGCTCGAGCGGTTTGACGAACAAGATATTCGCGCGTTTGTTGGGCGTCACCTGCCAGGTCGCGCTGTCGCCGATGGCGACATTCTCGATCACCTCGTCGTCGCCAAACATGATGCTCGCCTGGACCGCGATGCGGCCATCGATACGCACCACCATGGCTTCGTCGTACAGCACTTCGACGAGGCGAGCATCCTGCGCGGCGGCTGGGCTGGCCATCAGCGCGAGGGCGAGCGCGGAAATAAGCGCGCGGATCATGCGGTTTTCTCCATGGATCGATCAAGGGCCTTCGGCGCGGCGGACTTGAACCGGCTTCCGATGCCGGAACCGCGCACACGGGCGGAACTGGTGGGGGATGATGGGGCAGAGCCGGAAGAGGTCGCATAGACCTTCACCGTGCGCGAACCGCCGCTTCCGCCAGAGCCGCCACTGTCATTCGCGGCATAGGCGGCAGGGATCGCGGAAACATCGATCCGGCGGGCCTGCGAACTCGCTTGGCTGGCGGCCTGCGCCTGCGCGAGAGCAGCCGCAGGCGCGGCCTGCTGCGGCGCCGCGGCAGGCGCGGACTGTTCCTCGCGCTCGCTCGCCAGGCCGAACACGCTCCAGCCAGCCACCATCGCGCCCGCTACCTTGAGCACGAGCACCATCAGCGCGACATGCACCGCGCCGATCATGAAGAAGGCCATTCCGGCCTGCGGATCGACCTGCCCGGGGGTGGCGGTCAGCGCACCAAGGATCGGCACGGCGAGTTCGAGCATCACGCTGCCACCCAGCACCGCGAACAGCGGTGCAAGCGCGCACAGCGTCAGGCCCTTGACCCACCCGGTGAACAGGCCCCGCGTGCCGTTGAACAGCGCCATGACCACGAACAGCGGACCCAGCGCGACCAGCACGCCCAGGGCGATCTTGGTGGTTACCAGCAGCCCCACGGTTCCGAGCATGAACAGCAGCGCGCCGAACCACATAATCCCGGCAGGCGAAAAGGTCGAGATATCCTGCGCACCCGCGCTGGCTTCCTGCACCGCCAGGAACACGACATCGATCTTCTGCGCGAAGAGATCGGTGGCAGAGCCCCGTGTCCCGCTGAGAACCCCGGCAAGGTAATCGGGAGTGGCAACCGCGAGGTTCCACACCACGCTCTGATATGCGAGCCAGCTGGTGGCGAAGGTCAGCACCAGCCCCAGCGTCATCATGCGCGGGACGAGGCTGCGCACGCCGATATTGGTGCGTCCGGTCAGCAGCGCGAACGCGAACAGCACGATGAACAGCGTCAGGACGAGCGTGAGCACCGTGCCGAGTGATCCCCCGGGAGCGAACAGCCGGCCGAAGGCCGCCGCGCTCGTTTCACCCGCGATGCAGTCGACCCCGCGCAGCGCCGCGGCGACGCCATTGCCGACCTGATCGGTGGCTTGCTGGCAGTTCACGCTCACTCGGCCGCGAGGCGCAGGGCCTCGACCCCGGCCTCCCCTTCATCATTGGCGCCGCCCGGCCACCGGGTTCCGGTCAAGGCAGGGAACCACTCGCTCGGCGCGTCGCCCAGCGCTTCGCGCAACAGGTCGAGCCGGCGGACAGAGCTTTCCCGTCCCGACAGCAGCGTCAGCACTTCGGGCGCGCCCGACAGGTCGAGCCGCACCACCACGCTGGCATCGGGCTGTCGCACGAGGAAGCAGCGGCTGTGCGCAGGCAGCGTGCGGATCAAGGCGAGTTCGTGCTCGGTAAGTCCGAAACCATCGCAATAGTCTTCGGGCCGCGCGCGGCTGTTGGGCATGAACACCATGGTGGCGGTCTGTTCGACCAGCGCCGTCGAAATGCGGCTTTCAAGTGCATCGCGCGCGGATTGCGTAGCGAAACCGACCAGCGCGTTGCGTTTGCGCAAGGTCTTGAGCCAGTCCCGAATGCGCGCAGCGAAGACTTCGTCGTCGAGCGCCTTCCAGCCCTCGTCGATCAGGATCATGGTCGGCTTGCCGTCGAGCCGTTCCTCGATCCGGTGGAAGAGATACATCATGGTGGGCGTGCGCAGCCGCGGGTTTTCCAGCAGCGCGGTCATGTCGAAACCGAGGACGCGCGCGCCAAGATCGAGCCGGTCCTCGGAATTGTCGAACAGCCAGGCATGTTCGCCCCCTGGCCCCTCACCCGCGCCGATCCATGCGCCGAGCCGGTCGGCAAGATCGCCCGGTTGCGGACGCCGCGTGCCCGATAGCAGTTCCCAGAAATGCCGCAGGCGGCGCAGCGAAGCATCGTTGGCATAGGCGGCATCGACCGCCGCCGCGATGGTCTGCTCTTCTTCGGGGCCTTCGGCCTTGAGCAGCACGCCCAGCCAGTCACGCAGGAAGGCCCGGTTGCCGGGCGTGTCGGGCAGCGCCAGCGGATTGAACCCCGTCGGTTCGCCCGAGCGGATGCTGTCGTAGCGTCCGCCAATGCCGCGCACGAACAGTTCCGCGCCGCGATCCTTGTCGAACAGGATCGTGCGCGGGCTGAATTTCTGCGCCTGCGCGGCGAGGAAGTTCATCACCACCGTCTTGCCCGAACCAGAGGGTCCGATGACCGAGAAATTGCCCAGGTCGCCATGGTGGAAATTGAAGAAGAACGGTGTCGCGCTGGTGGTTCCCAGCAGCGTCACCGCCTCGCCCCAGTGATTGCCCTGGGCCTGCCCCAGCGCGAAGCCGTGCAAGCTCCCGAAACTCGCCATGTTCGCGCTCGAGATCAGCGCGCGCCTTACGAGATAGGCCTCGTTGCCGGGGAACTGGCCCCAGAAGGCGGGTTCGAGATTGGTATCCTCGCGTACTGCGATCGCGCCGGTATCCGCCAGCGCGGCAGCGCAGGCGGCCATGGCGTCATCGAGCTGGCCGAGCTGCCGCTCGCGGACCATGACGGTCAGGTGATGGTCGCCAAAGCCGACCGCGCCATTGCCCAGCGCATCGCGCGCCGCCAGCATGTCCGCGCGTTCGGCAGCGGCTTCCTCGTCCGCCGATTTGAGCCGGCGGATTGCCAGGTCCATCCGCTCGCGCGCGGTCTGTCGCTCGGTCGGGGCATAGCTTTCGCTGACCACCATTTCGAACGGCAGCCGCAGCAGGCTGTCGAGCAGGCCCGGAGAAGTCGCTTCGGGATAGTCCTTCATCCCGAGCATTGCCGCGAATTCGGGTGCACCCGAGCCGCGCGTTTCGATTGCATCGAGCCCGAAACTCACGCGGCGATAGGGCAGCATATGGCCGATATCGACATCGTCGGCTGGCTTGCGCACCGGGCGCATTTCGCCATTGTAGAGCGCGCTCAGCAGTTCGAGCATTTCCGAATTGGTGCTGCCCTGCGGGCCCGTGTATTCGCCCAGCGGGGTCGCCCCATATGCGCTCAGCGCTGCGACGAGACCCTGCGAAGCCGCGCGCAGCGAGCGCAGGTCCTTGGGATCGGGTTCAAGCCGGTCGCCGTCCTGCCGGCGGAATTTCTTGCCGACCCGTTCGACCAGGCCCGCTTTGCCCCGCGCGGGACGACGGATCAGCGTGATGAACTGGTCGTTGACGAACAGCTGGCCCGAACCCAGCCGGTCGCGCCAGCATGCATCGATATGCCGGCTGATCGGATCGGGAAATTCGGCTTCGAGATCGACCGATACGCGGCGGCGGATAACGTGGTGGTACAGCACGAACCGCGCATCGAGTGTCGAGCGCAGAACCACTTCGCGCGTGGCCGCATGCGCGTTGAGCGCTTCGCTGTCCTCGGTTTCGAACAGCAGCCCGGGAACCTGGATCGCGGTCATGACAGAACCGTCGCGCAGCAGCAGCGTGCTTTCGTCGATCAGCCGGAGATAGGGCAGCCGGTCGCCGGCCCGCGCTTCCTTCGCGCTCCAGGCGGCAGCGCCCATCCATTTGGTCTTATGCGGCATAGGAATTGCACCCCCAGCGCTGGTAATTCTTCACCCGCGGGCATTTCGATACCTTGGTGATCCACAGGTCGAAGATGCGCGGCTCGCGCAGGCAGGCGAAATATCCGATCCCGTGCATGACAGCGAAGACCAGCAGTGCCAGCCAGCTGCCGGTGATCAGGAAGGCCTCGGTCGTCACCATCCCGTTGATGATGAAATAGTTATATGTCACTCCCGCGAACATCTGCGGCCGCGTGAGTGCACGATGAACGGGATGGCGCACGAGCGTGGTCATCTCACGCGGCCACGCCCTGAATGCCGGCCACGATGGATGCCGCGCCGAACAGGATGAACACGCCGATGATCACGGTCGCCCCGAAACGCCAATTGAGGCGGCCGGTCAGCATCATGAAGCCGACTGCGGCAACCGCCATAACTGCCACTGCCGTTGCGACATTGCCAAGCAGCGTGCCCTGTAGCCAGCCGAGCGCGGCGACGATCGGCCCCGAACCCGCGGGATCGGCAGCCTGCGCGAAAGCAGCGCTGGGGGTTAGGAAGGCGGCCAGAACTGCCGGAAGGGTGAACTTGCGACTCAATTGATTACTCCCGTGAATGATCGGACAAGCGGCCCATGATGGCCGCCACGTAAAGCTGCGTTTCGCGGATGCGCGGGACACCGCCGGCGCGGATCACCCGCCCGGCCCCGGCATTGTAGGCGGCAAGCGCCTTCTCGAGATCGCCGTCGAACCGGTCGAGCTGTTCGCGCAGGTAGCGCGCGCCGCCTTCGAGATTGGCGAAGGGATCGTCGGGGTCGACGCCCAGATCGCGCGCCGTGCCGGGCATGAGCTGTGCCAGTCCGCGCGCGCCCACCGGCGATACTGCATTCGCGCGCCAGCGGCTTTCCTGCCACACCAGCGCCTCGATCAAGGTCGGGCTGAGATCGAAGCGTCCGGCGAGTTCGGCGACCTTCGCCTGGTAGTCCTGGGGCACCAGCCTCGCGTGGCGGACCGGGTCCGCCACGGCGATGTCGGGCACGACGATATCGCCCGGGACTTCGGCCGTGCCAAAGGTCATCGATTCATCGGGCGCAGCCGGTTGCGCGCGGCCTGCGCCGGTTACCCAGCGCGCACCGTCCGCATCAATCTCCAAGACATCCGCCCTTGCATCAAGGGCGGGAAGCGCGGCGCAGGACAATCCGATTGCCAAGGCCCAGCGTGCGAGAATCATTGCACCCTCCGTCCCACCGCGTCTGGGCACGTTTCATGACAAGAACGTGACGAAGCGGCGAATGAGTGAGGGCTGGATCCGGTGACCGCATGAAAAAGCCCGCCTCCCTGTGGAAGGCGGGCCCTGCGGCTCGGCCGTTGCGAAGATCAGCGGAGCGATAGCGCGTAATAGCGTGCGAATTCGCCCTGCTCGAGCATGGCCAGCGCCTTGCGGGCAAGCCGGCGGGAATCGACCCATTCGCCAGTGGCGGTCTCGAGCTCGACGCTGCTGCGCATGTTCGCAGCGGTAGCGAATTCGGTGCGGGCCGCATCGTAATTGCCCATCCGCGCGAGCGCGATACCGTGGTTGATCAGGCGTGCCGGATCGTTCGCGGCCAGTTCGTCGCAATTCTCGATGGCCTGCCGCGCTGCGGCATTGTCGTTGGCCACCAGTTCTTCATAGCCGACGTCGAACGCGGTGTCCGGGGCCTGCGCGGTGGCAACAGGGCCCTGCGCGAGAAGGACGAGGGCAACGCTGGTAATGATCGCCATGACAGCTCTCCTTTTATGTTGTGAGTGCCTGTTTGAACCCCGGCCCTGCCGACTGCAACAAATCTGTAACTTTGTCATAAAACCGTAATCCGACCCCACGGAAACGGTTTTCCGCCATTTCGGCCAGGCCGCCCGGAATGATCCGAGGTTCTGCAACACAACGGTCATCTTTCGACAAAAACTGTCACGAACGATCCCTAGCGGGGGATTCGCGATCCGAGATTTCGCATCCGATTCATCCGGTTTTTGAGGGGACCGTTACCCGTGACCAATTTCCATCGTTCGCTCGTCCTTGGCTGCTCTGCACTGGCTCTTGCCAGCTGCGGCGCCGACGAAATCGTCTCGCCGGGTACCGGCGGTGACGTGATCATCAACAACCCGACCCCGGCCCCGACGCCGACCCCCACGCCGACCCCGACGTCGACGCTGGTGACCCCGGCCGCGGGCTGCCCGACCATTTCCGACCCGGTCGGCCTGACCGATGGCAACACCATCACCGGCCCCACCGGCGAATACCGCGTCTGCACCCTGCCCGCGCGCTTCACCGCTTCTTCGACCCTGCCCTACATCGAAGGCCTGCTCTACCGCATCGACGGCCGCGTCGATGTCGGCACCGACGGCGGGGCTGCCGATACCGGCGCGGACACTGACGTCGAACTGACGATCGAACCGGGCGTGATCCTGTTCTCGTCGGGTTCGGGCTGGCTGAACGTCAACCGCGGCAACACGATCAATGCGAACGGGACTGCCGCGCGTCCGATCATCTTCACCAGCCGCGACAATGTGCAGGGGCTGAACACGGCCAATTCCTCGGGCCAGTGGGGCGGCGTCGTCCTGTCAGGCCGCGCTCCGGTAACCGATTGCATCGCCCCGGGCGCAACCCCGGGCACCACCGCCTGCGAACGCCAGGTCGAAGGCGCCGCGCAGCCGGCCCTGTTCGGCGGCGCGACCCCGACCGACAGCTCGGGCAGCATGAGCTACGTCCAGATCCGCTACTCGGGCTTCGTCCTGTCGGGCGACAGCGAACTGCAGGCGCTCACCACCGGAGGCACCGGTTCGGGCACGCAGCTCAGCAACATCATGAGCTACAACAGCTCGGATGACGGCGTCGAATTCTTCGGCGGCCAGTTCAACCTGCGCAACCTGATCGTGGTCGGCGCCGAAGACGACAGCCTCGACACCGACACCGGCGTAAAGGTCGACATGCAGAACGTGATTGCCATTCAGCGCCCCGGCGTCGGCGACACGATCATCGAAGCCGACTCGTCGAACGGTCTCGAAGAAGACACTCCGCGCCAGAACACGCGCATCTCGAACGCCACCTTCATTGCCAACAGCGGCACCGGCGACCAGGCGATCCGTATCCGCGGTTTCGCCGACTACACGATCGTCAATTCGGTCCTGGTCGACAATGAAGGCTCCACGCCGTGCCTGCGCATCGACAATCCCGAAACGCTGAACCGCGCTGCCAATGGCGCGATCGACGAAGCCGGCCCGGTGGTGTTCAATTCCTTCGTGCTCGATTGCTCGGTGGACTTCCGCGACAGTTCGGGCGGGGTGACCGCGGCGCAGATCGAAACACGCTTCAACGCCGGTTCGAACAACGATGCCAATTTCACCAATACGCTGTCGATGGGCTTCGTAAACGGCACCAACGAGAACGGTGTCGCCGTGTTCGATCCGACCGCGATCTCGTCGTTCTTCCAGACCCCCACCAACATCGGCGCGGTCTATCCGGGCAACGACACCTGGATCCAGGGCTGGACCTGCAATTCGGCAACGGTGACCTTCGATGCCGCGGTCTCCGACTGCAGCAGCCTCCCGGTCTACTGATCCGCATCGACGGCTGCGGGGCGCGCATTCCGTGCGTCCCGCAGCCGGTTTCGCATTTCGCATCGGCGCCTCCGCAGGGCTCCAGCACAGTTTTTAAGACCTGAATATGAGGGGGTCTCGAACCATGTCGACCGGCAAGCAGCTCGCTTCGCTGCTCCTGCTCACCACCGCGCTGTGCGTACCCGGCGCAGCTTTCGCGCAAAGCACCGGCGCAGAGGGCGTCCCTGCGGAAGAAGATCTCGCAACGGACGCGCTGCAGGCGGAGCAGGTGGAGGGTGTCGACGACACCCCGCAGGAAGAGCAATACGAAGAGCCCGAAGTCTCCGTCCCCGGCGGCGCGATCGTCGTCACGGGCCGCAGGCGCGAAGACATCGGCCGCGCGTCCTCGCAGGTCGTGTCTGTGCTCGACACGGCCAGCATCGCGCGGACCGGCGAAGGCGATATCGCCGGCGCGCTGACCCGCGTCACCGGCCT
>PVBE012422426.1_pt1 | contig 24778 bp, 22 predicted proteins | sample 1631181 | NCBI WGS metagenome assembly PVBE01 (sample SAMN08397723, study PRJNA350692) | Marine metagenome, whole genome shotgun sequencing project. | isolation source: water | place: Pacific Ocean | collected 2012-04 | reverse complement strand
GCTCGTGGCGTCCTGACGACGATGCCTGCGTTGCTCCGACTTGCGGTGGACAGGACCACAGCTGCGTCGTCGCGCCTTGGCCTCGCCGCCAGGCCGCGCACGATCGCGCAATCAGGTCTACCCGCAGGCGGTCTGACGCCCGGGGCATCACGGGAACGTCCACGACAGCCCCGGGCCGGCCGCCCCGGCCCCCGACGTCAGGGTCGCCAGGCTCAGGCCCAGCAGGATCGCGCCGCCCCCGGAGGCATACAGCACGTTCGCCATCTGGGCGTGGTCCTCGGCCTGCCGATGCTCCGCCCGCGCCTCGTCGGGGAAGCCTCGCCGCTGCTCGAACTCCGCCTGCCTGTCCTGGGCCCGGCCGGACAGCAGGCCGAACACCGCACCGCCGACGATCGCCGCGGCCCCCAGCCCGACGATGAACTTGGGCCAGCGGGGCGCGTCCGCGATCGACGGATCCCGCCCCGGCTTGTCCGGCGCCGCCCCCCCGTCGCCTTGTGGGAGCAGCCGGACGTGCTTGCCGAGCAGGTCGCCCGCGTCCAGGTGAAGCTCCAGGGACCGGCTCAGCGCCCCTTTCGAGACGCCCATCGTGTAGCTCCTTGGGGCACCCAGCGCCGGAACGGCGTGCGCCCCTCGATGGGCCGGCCCGACCCCTTCAACACGAGCCGCGCCCCGCTCGGAGAGCTCGTGACGGAGATCTGTCGCATGTGCTTGCCCAGCTTGACCCTGAGGATGTCCAGCGTCTCCAAGGCGTCGGCCTTTTCGTCAGGATCCTCCTCGGCCTTGATGTACCGCTCCACGTACTCGACCGCCCTGGCCAGCTCGCCGTTCTTCTCGTGACTCCGGCCGATGTTGAACAGGTAGCGGGGCTGCGGGTCCTCCTTGAAGGCCAGCTCGAACGCCGCGATGGCGTCGTCCCACCGTTCCCGTGCGTAGGCCTTCTTCCCGAGCTTGTCGTACCGCCGGGCCTTGGCCACCCCGGACTCGGCCGCCACCGCCGGGCTGGGGCAGGCGAGCACGCCGACGGCCATCAAGAGGATGGATGCGGTGAGCGTTCGACGCACGATGGGCAGCACAATACCCGGTTCGACCGCCTGGTCCACGCCCCCTGCCCGCGCCCGCCAGGGCTGGTTCAGATGCAGATGCCGACCGAGCGGTTGGCGACGGGCGGGTCGGCGTCCACGTCCTCGTGCAGGCACTCCAGCCCGCGGGCGCAGTGTTCGTCTTCGGTGCACACGTCCGCGCACGCCCCCTCGAAGCAGAGGCCGGACTCGCACTCGTTGTGGTCGTCGCAGGGGTCGCCCTCCTCCCACGAGTCGTCCGGGGGCTCCTCGCAGACGGTGGCCCAGGCGGCGGTCTCGGGCCAGGCCCGGCAGACGTCGCGGCGGCCTCCGCAGTCGTCGGTCGACTCGCAGCGGTCGGCGGGATAGCACAGCTGCACCCGGGCCCCACGCTCCTGCGTGACGTACAGCATCACCTCGAGGCACGGCTGGTCCCGATCGCAACGGGGGCCGTCGTCGTCGCATGCGCAGTCGGCGTCCTCGGTGCAAGCCCCCGAGCAGTAGCCGTCGAAGCAGAGGCCGACCCGGCAGTCCATGTGCTCGCTGCAGCGCCGCCCCGCCCCGCGGTCGCCACGGACGGGCAGGCAGCGCTTGATCACGCCCGTGCCGTCCCAGGACACCCCCACCGAGCAGACCGCATCGCCGCCGCCGCAGTCGACGTCCTTGTCGCACAGCATGCCGGCCTCGGGGTCGGCGATGCAGCGCCTGTCGCCAGCGACGCTCAGGTAGCAGCGCAGGTCCTGTCCAAGCGCAGCGCACTGCTCGTCGGTCTCGCAGCTCGCCGCGCAGGAGGCCCCGGCGGTGCAGGCGGACAGGCAGGTCAGGCCCTCGCCGCAGGCGGTCTGCCCGCCCGTCGAGCATGACCCCCCCTGCTCCCCGGTGCGGTCGCCGCACGCTCCCCCCTGGACCGCCGCACACGCACCCGCCACGCAGCAGTGGGTGGCCGCGGCCTGTCCCGCAGCGCCCTGCACCGCGCAGTCTGCGTCGTTGGCGCACTGCGCAGGCACGCACGTGCCGTACCCCTCGCAGGGGTGGGCGCAGCTTCCAGAGGCGCACTCTGCGCCGGCGACGCACGCTGCGCCGTCTTCGAGCGTGATCGGACCGGGCGCCGGGGCGTCCTGTCCCTCGCCCGGATCCGCCCCGCCGTCGTCGCCACCGCCCCCCTGAGCTCCGTCGCCACCCAGACCCCCGTCGCCGTCGCCTGCCTGGGGCGCGTCGCCAGCGCCGGGCGTCGCGGGTCCGCCACCCGCGTCGTCGGCCCCGTCGGCGTCGGCGCCGTCAGCAGCGTCCCCTGCGTCGGCGTCGACGGCGGGCTCGCGCTCGGGAACGCAGGCCGCGGCCAGGATGGTCAGGGACAACACGGCTGTCAGGATCGTCAGCGGCTTCATGGGATCTGCTCCTCCAAGGGGTCGAGCAGCCAGCCCATCGGGCCGCGCTCGACGCGCAGAGACATCAGGTACAGGGCAAGGGGCCAGCGATCTCCTGGCTTGATCGCCTGCCCGAACTCGGGCATCGGCGACCCGTCCAGGCCCGTCATCAAGGTCCGGTACACGGCCTGCGGGCCGTCGCCGGCCCGGGCATACGGGCGGCTCAGATCGGGCATGGCGACCGGCCGGCCGCGGGAGTCCTTGAGGGTGGGCGCAGAGGCGCCGTCCCCCCGACCGGTCGGGCCGTGACAAGCGGCGCACCCGAGGGCGGCGTACGCCCGGCCGCCCTGGGCGACGAGCGCCGGGGTGCTGGCTGGGGGATCAGGTACGGCGATGGGCGGCTCGACGTCGTCCGGGTCGAAGTTGGCGGCCCCCAGCTCCAGGACGTAGCGGGCGAGGGCCTCGCGCACCGCCGCGGGCAGCCGGCGGCGCCAACCGGGCATCGACGTGCCCGGCACGCCCTCGTCGATGGTCCGCAGCACGTCGGCCTCGGTGGCGGGCGCCCCCGACGGCGTGGAGCGCCAGCGGAGCTCGCCCGCGGTCAGGTCCCGGGCCGGGGGATCGAGCCAGCGGGCGGCGGGGCCGTCCCCCTTGCCGGCGCGACCGTGGCAGGGGGCGCAGTGGACCCGGAACGCCTCGGCGCCCGCAGCCCCCCGGACCGTCGCCAGCGCCGCAGCGGCGGCTTCGGCGGCCTCGCCCGCCAGGGCCGAGGACTGTGACGCGGCGCTGGCGGCCGAGGAGGACGCGGCGGCGCCCGCGGCGGCACCTGAAGCGGCGTCGCCTGCGGCCTTGGCGGCAGCAGCGGCCTTGGCGGCGGCCTCCTCGACCCTGGCCGCGGCGGCCGCGGCGGCCGCCTGCTCCTCGGCCTCCGGGGAGGCGGGCGGCGCAGGCGCGGCGGGCGCGGCCGGGACGGCCGGCGCGACGACGACGAGGGCGGCGAGGAAGGCGTGCATCAGAAGAACACGTGGGCCACGCCGTAGGCCTCATGCAGGCCCGACATGCCGGTGCGGGAGTCGGCGATGGCGTACCGGTAGGACGCCGCAAGCTCCGTCCCCACCAGGGCGAACAGGCGGACACCGCCGCCGACCCGGTGCACGGCGTCATCCTCTACCGTCGTGTCCGGGTCCCAGAGCTCATAGGTGACTGCGAACTCCAGGCCGCGGACCGCGATCAGCGCCAGCTCCTGGTACGAGACCATCGACGTCACCGCCCGCTCCTCGGCCAGGTCGTCGTACCGCCGCAGGTCGACCTCGCCGAGCCACGCCAGGCGTCCGGCCGACAGCCCGCCGAAGACCCCGGCCCGCTGGTCGGCCACCCGCCCCTCATCGCCACGGGGGTCCTCGTCGGGACCCAGGCCGGTCACGGTGTGGCCCCCGGACGCCCCCGCCAGCAGCCGCAGCCGCGGCCCACCGAATCGATGGGCGACCCTGCCCCAGAACCCCATGAGCTGGTTGTCGTCCCAGCCGTCGCTGCCGTCCGCTGCGCCGTTGACGGCGGACAGCTGGATCGACGCGGGGCCCGCGTCCCAGCCGAGCTCCACGCCGGCGTCCTCGGCGCGCAGCCCTACGCCGAGCTGCTTGCGGACAAAGGTGGAGTGGTTGACCAGCTTGAGGCCGTACGCGGGCGTGAAGCGCCCGGCGCGGATGTACGCCCCCTCGACCGGCAGCCGGACCAAGGCCGACGCCGCGACCGTGACCTCCTGGCCACCATGGAAGGTCGGGGCGACGTACAACGTGGTGGACGGCGACAGGTCGGCCCCCACGTACAGCGCCGCCTGCATCAGGTAGAACGAGTCCATCCTCGGCTGGTCCGCGTCGCTGCGGTGCAGGTGCTGGTACAGCAGCCTCACATCCGACCCCGCGGCCACACCGTCGGACAGACGCCCGTCGAAGACGCCCTGTCCCGCGGCAGGCGTGGCCCAGTCCGCGGCCAGCTTGGCGGCGGAGTAGACCCCTCGGCCATAGTCGTTGCGCATGCCGCCCCCGGCCGGATCGACGTGGCACATGGCGCAGGGCGCGCCCTGTCGCAAGGCGAATCGGGGCTCAGCTGCCGCGGGCCGCGGGGCCACGGCGGCAAGCAGGAAGAGGACCACCTGGGCGACGGTGGCGAGCAGGGCGGCACGCATGGCCGGCTACTCCCGCACGACCACGACGGCGTCGCGCATCTTCTTGTTGTGGGTCGAGCAGTAGTAGACGTACTCGCCGGGCGTCTCGAAGGTGTGGGCGTAGGTGTCGCCGAAGTACAGCTTGCGGGTCTCGAGGTACCCGTCCGGCGCCGAGGGCTCGCCCGTGTAGATGGTGTGCTCCTTGCTGTCCCGATTCACCCAGACCACCGTGTCACCGACGCAGATCTCCAGCTCGCTCGGCCAGAAGCGGTTGCGGGACATCTCGATCCCCACCGCCTCCGGCTCGTCGCCTGGGTGCGGGCATGGGCCGTCCAGGAGCGGGTCGGCGTCCCCGTCCGCCGCGCCCGAGCCGCCGTCGTCATCGCCTGGGGTCGCCGGGTCGTCCTGCCCGCCGTCGCCGCCAGCGACCTCGGGCGCCCCGCCCTCCGAACCCGCAGGCGGGCCCGCGCCGCCGTCGCCACCCGGGCGGCCGTCATGGGCCTCCGGCGTCGGCCACGGCTGGTCGCCGAGGTCAATACAGCCAGCCGCGGCCAGGGTCGCGGCGATGCAGACCACCCGCCGGATCACCGTCGGAGGAAGCCGAGCAGCTGCTTCGCGGCCGCCCCGGCCGTCCCGCAAGCGCAACCGGAGGACCGCCCGGCATCACCGACCTCGCCAGCCGGTCCGTCGTCCCCCGCTCCCGCCGCGGCGCCGTCACCCGCCGGGCCGCCGGCGTCGCCGACGTCCGCGCCTTCGCCGACGTCATTGCCGGCGTCGTCGCCGGCCTGTCCGTCCGCGACCACCTCGTCGTCGGGCGTCGGGGTCACGTCGAGCTCCGTCTCCACCGCCGCCATCTCGATGTCCTCCATGGCCCAGCGCTTGATGCGCGCCATGTCGATGAACGCCTTTCGGTAGACGAGCCGGGCCTTCACCACGGCCTCGGTCACCCCCTCGGGCACGGCGAACGTCAGGGTGACGGTGTCGGAGTCGCCCCCCCGCACGCGGGTGTCCTCGATCACCTCGGTGGCCCGCCAGAACGGCACGTTGACGGCGCCCGTCCCGTCGCCGAGGACCTTGGCGTAGCCCTTGCCTGGCAGCCCCGCCAGGTCGCGATCGCTGTCGCCCTCGCCACCCCAGGCCGGCACGACCGGGCCGCCGGTCTGGTCCAGCTCGAACCCGTTGCCCGAGACCTCGACGACCAGCAGGGCGTGACGGAAGGGCATGCCGGTGGGCAGGGCATGGCCGGCGTTGGTGTTCTCCACCTCCACCTCCACGACGAGCTCGCCGCCCTCGCGGCGGCCGTCCACGAACAGGTCGGCGGCCTCCTTGGCGTACTCGTCGGCACCATGGAACTCGTGGGGATGCCGCGTGGCGCTCGAGCGCAGGACGCCGTGCATACGCTGCACGTGATCGTCGTCGAGGATGTACTCGTCGACGGGCTCGGGCTCGCCCCGGTAGTCCCGGCCGAACTTCTTCTTCATGTGACAGTCCTGGCACTGCAGGGCGTCCGGGTCGGCGCCGGAGACCTCGGACCACTCGCTGTAGGTGGACATCACCGGCACGCCGGCGTCGTTGGTCCACTCGTGGCAGCCCGCGCAGAAGCGGGAGGTCTTGATGAGCGGGCTGTACGACGACGTCATCGGACCTCCGCCGACGTCCTCGTAGGGACCGAAGGCGAACAGCCCCAGCCAGGCGGACGGGCGGGCGAACTTGATGGATCCGGACACCCCGGGCCCGGCGCCGGGCACGACGTCGGCGATCTTGTGGCAGACGTCGCAGAACACGCCCTGCAGGGCCACGCCCTCCACCTCGGAGAGCACGGTGTTGCCTGGGTCCTTGATGGCCGCCGCCGGCGCGTGGCAGTCGGCGCAGGGGCCGGCCTTGTCGGGATTGTCGATGCGGTAGCCGTCGCCCGCGAGGGCGCCGTCGATGTCCGTCCCCTCGTACAGCGACAGGACCCACTCGTCGGTGGCCGACTTGGCCATCGTGGAGTCCTCCCACTGCTCGGCCTGCTCCCCGTGACACGCGTTGCAGCCGAAGTCGGAGCGGTCGGCCTTGGGGTGGATCGGCTTGACCCACTCGTAGTCCTCGTTGTCGATGGGGGACAGCTGCTCAAGCGCGATGTCGCCGATGTCTCCGCCCCCATCCAGCGGCATCTGCCCGCCGAGGTTGAGGTAGCCCGCCTTTCCGAAGCCCACGAAGATGCTGCCGAAGGCCGTGGCGTCGGCGTCAAATGAAAAGCGCCCGTCCCCGTCGGTGGTGGCGGCGTGCTCCGGCCCTGCCGCGGATCGGGGACCGAGCCGCCCAAGGAACGTGTGGCGGATGGACACCCCCGCCAAAGGCCGACCCTCCTGGTCGACCACGCGACCGGACACCGGGGTCGTGCCGAAGGCCGCCGAGGGGGCGAGCGACGACAGCAGGCCGAAGACGGCGGCGAGGGCGCAGATCGGAGGCGCAGGGATCAGGCGGGACATCGGCTCTCCCAGAGCTTGTCAGGTGGCCCGAAGGCCCGGTCAGCCGGCGGGCGGCCGGCAATTGAAGACACCAAGCAGCTTCAATCGCTACGTATTAGGGATCTGCCCACGACCTGTCCACCGCGCACCGCTGCGAGCAGGCGACCAGGCTGACCTCCTCCCCGTTTCAGCGAGCTACCCGAAGCGCTACGGCGTCGTTCCTGATCGCACCGGGTACCCACGCTCCAGCCAGACCGGCAGGCCCTCGTCGAGCACCCGGACCTGGGTGCGCCCCTCGCCGGCCAGCGCGGCTGCGGACGCGCTCGACTCGGCGTGGGGGCAGGCGCAATAGGTGACGATCCACGCGTCGGCGGGGAGCTCGGGTGCGAGGTCGGCGGCCTCGTAGAACGGCACGGAGACCGCCCCGGCGATGTGCTCTCCCACGTAGTCCGACACGGGGCGAGCGTCTGCGACGACCAGGCGGGCGCCGGCGTCCATGGCGGCCTTCAGCTCGTCGACGCTGACGTACTCACCCTCCGTCCCGGCGAAGGCGGGCGCCGGCCCGTCCGGGTTCTGCAGGGCGGACGACAGGTGCCCGGGGGGCAGCTCGGGCGTGGGCTCCTCGTCGGGTGGCCGGGCCCAGCCCCGGAGGACGGCGACAACGTCCTCGATCGCCTGGGGGGTCATCGTGTCCTCGTAGCCCGCCATCGGCGTCCCGACGCGGCCCTTCCGGATGGCGTGGCGAAGGTAGCCATCGCTCGCCGTCGCCAGGAACACGGGATTGGACACGCTGACCGCGGTGACTCCCTGTCCTTCGTCGCCGTGGCATCCGGCACACCGGACCGCGTACTGGGGCTCGCCGCGCAGGGCGCTGCCTTCGGCCGGGCCCTCGTCCAGCTCGATGGCCGCCCCGGACTGCCAACCGCGCAGGGTCACGATCAGCGCAGCCACGTCGTCCGGGGCCAGCGGGCCGCCATGCCGGGTCGACCACGCGGACATCGTGGTGCCGGGCCGGCCCTGCTCGATGGCGATCGTCAGGAACTCGTCGGTGGCCGTGCGGAGGAAGTCCGGGTTGGCGAGGGCGTTGGCGTTGTCAGCGGTGTAGCCCTCCCCCTGGGCGCCGTGACACAGGGCGCAGAGCGATGCATACAGCCGTGCGCCGCGCGCTTCAGGAGACTCCTGCGGCGTCTCGTCGGGGCCATCGCCCGGATCGTCCTCGCCCGCATCGTCATCCGCCGGATCGCCTCCGGCCGGATCGTCGTCGGCGGCGTCTCCGCCAGGCTCAGCCGCTCCTCCTGACCCGCCGTCGTCGCAGCCCAGCCAGGCCACGGCCGCGGCCAAGATGAAGAAGAGTGGGTGCCTGGTCCCTGTCACTGGGCAGCGATGATCGCCGCCTTCACGGCGTCGTAACCCTCCGCCTCGGACAGGTTCCTGGGCACCTCGCTGTCCGGACCCAGGTACAGGTGCAGGTGCCCCGTGGTGTCGTAGATGTAGATGTCGTCCTTGGCGCCGCCGTGCAGCTCCCAGGCGTCCACCTCCTCGGTGTCCTGGAACAGCGGGTAGCTGCAGATCTCGACCAGCTTCTCCTGACCGTCGACTTCGTCGATCTTGTTGATGGCGACGAAGTTGACGTCGACTCCCTCAATCTCCAGCTCCAGCATCATCCGCTCGAAGGCCCCAGCCTGGGACCGGCAGAAGCCTCACGACGCAGCGAATAAGGCGACCACCGTGCGAGTCCCGACAAAGGCATCCAGGCTGTAGACCTCTTCGAACCCGCAGCTCTGGGGCTGGAAGTCGGCGAGCTGCCAGTAGGGCATGGGCGCCCCCGGGCAGGTCGCAGCGGGGCGGCCACAGTTGGGCGGCACGGCGCTGCGGTCGAGGATTGGGGAGCCTGTGGGATCCGCCCCGGTACAGAGCGGGCCTTGCGGCTCCCCCTCTCCCTCTCCCTCTCCCTCTCCGGCGGCTCCTTCGTCGCCGGCGCCGTCGTCGTCGCCTTGGTTAGGCTCCTCCTCCTCCGCGCCTTCGCCCTCTCCACTGTCGTCCACCTCTCCCTCTCCCTCTCCCTCACCGTCGGCGTCGCCCAGGCCTGGATCGCCGCCTTCCCCTTCCCCTTCACCCTCGCCCCCGCCCTGCGCTGGCTTGTCGCTTTCACCGCCCCCGTCCGACCCGTCGGACGAACCGCTCTCGGAGTTGCAGCCCGCCAGCGCCATGAACGCCGCAAGCCCGATGATCGGTGGAATCCGCCCAAGCCTCACGTCGACCACTTGCTTCCACGAAGACGCCGCCGGCCCTGGGCGGGCGGTCGGCGCGGCACAACCCGGCCAAGGCGGGATGTTCGCAGAACGCGGCCTCACTAGAAAGCCGCCGCACGCAAGGTGCGCCGATCGGGGATCGAGGCAGGATCGCCCACCGCGGCATCGGCTCAACCCGGTCGGGTCGTGGCGACTCCCAGGCGCGACGCGAGGGGCCCCGGTACACAGAAGTGGGTCACGCTGATGCTCGGGTTGGGGCGGTCCGCCGGGGTGGTCGGGTAGATGGTGCGCGATCGGGTGCACCAGCGCTCCGGGCGCACGTACCCGGCGGCCTCAGCGCAGGCCTGCCAGCTGCTCGGCATGCGCCGGCGGCCGGGGGCGCCGGGGGCGGCGTCGGCGGGGCGCAGGCCTTGGCCGGACTTGGCGTGCACGTAGCGGAAGCCTGCGTGATAGGTGTTCCAGGCGGTGCGCAGCAGGTCCTGGCCGGACAGGGCGCTGGCCTCCGTAAAGACCAGGAGGATCCCAGCGTCGTGGTAGGCGCGGAAGACCTCCACCATGCCGGGATCGTCGACGCCCCGGACCTCGTGGAAGCCGTTGCCGACCATCATCACCGCGCCCTCGGTGGGCACGCCCTCGGACTGCAGCTTGCGCAGCAGCGTGTCCGGCCGCCCGATGTCGCAGCCTCGGTACAGGCGGACCTTGGCGGGCAGGCGGCCGCGCTGCCGCTCCATGGCCGCGGCGTCGACCGCGGCGTCTTCGAGGTCGGCGCCGACGTAGGTGATCCCTACCTCGTCACCCGACCGGGTCCAGCGCTGGCGGATGCCCTCGGCGCGGCCCATGGCGTGCTCGATGAACGTGGTGATCCCGAAGCCGGTGTCCTCGCAGAAGCGGTCCAGGGAGTCGTTGGCCCGCTCGAACTCCCGTCGGTTGGCGGCCTGCGAAGCCGCGACGTTGGCGCTGCGGTTGACCCAGACGTTGGCCCCGCCCTCACGCCGGATCTCCCCGAGCCGATCCATGTACGGGTGGTAGGCCTCGATGATGCCGAACGGGCCGGGACCTCGGCCGAACACCCGCCGGCCGATCCTCGAGGCCTCCCAGGGATCGTCGGCCACGAGGTAGCCCGCCGCCCGCAGGTGCGCGGCCGCCGCCTGCACGAGCGACGTATCCCCCGGCGGCCGCACCCGCTTGGCGTCGCCCAAGGCGCCCGACAGGCTGGCCTGGCGCAGCCCGAGCACGATGGGCAGCACCCGCCAGCCCAGCTCCACCTCGTCGATGGTCGCGGTCCAGCCCAGCTCGGGCCGGCGGGCGACGTCGCCCTGATCCATGGCGCGCCGGGCGGGCGGCCCCGACGACACGACCGACTCCAGCGCCGCCACCTCCGCCGGAGACAGCGAGGAGCCCCGAAACAGGCGCCCCCACACCACGGACACCCCAGCCGCCAGGCCCGCCGGCGGCGGGGTGAGCTCGGCGACGACCCGACGGGCCCGCTCGGTGTCGACCGTCAGCCAGTCCCCGTCGAACCGGTACAGGTAGCCCCGCGCCTCGAGGAGCTCCAGGTCCGCCTCGAGCTCCTTGGGGTCGCAGGCGTCCGGGTTCGCCCGGGCCGCCGGCAGCACGTACTTGATCAGCCAGAGGTCCGCCGGCGCTGTGATCGCGGCCGTGCGGACCACCGCGGCCACCACCGCCCGGGCCTGGTCGCCCCCCACGCCCGTCGCGACCGCCTCGTCGAGGGCCCGCAGCAGGTGCTCCCCCATGCCCAGGATGTGCGGCACGCGGCGTCGAAACGCGGCGAACCCCTCTTCGGACAGGTAGGGGAACCCTGCGCTGCTGATCCCGGTGTCCGCCTCGAGGACAGGGCGCAGGGCATCCAGCAGGTCGGCGGTCAGCGGGCCCCCGTGCGCTGGAAGGCGCCGGGGAAGGGCCGGCCCCGGGTGCGCTCGCCCTCGCCGGGCAGCCGGACCTGCGCGGCGCACACCTTGTACTCCGCCGTGCCGGTGACCTCGTCGCCGTCGGGCAGGGTCAGCACGTTGGCCCGGGCCTCGACGAAGTGGAACGGCATCCAGATGCAGCCCTTGCGGACCTGCACGCTGAACATGGCCTGCACCTTCACCTTCCCCCGTCGGGTGACCACCTCCACCAGCTCGCCGTCCTCGACCCCCCTCGCGGCGGCGTCGTCTGGATGGATCTCGATGAAGGCCTCGGGCTGCTTCGCCTCGATCCCCGCATCGCGCCGGGTCTGGGTGTCTGCGTTGTAGTGGTACAGCGTCCGTCCCGTGGACAGCGACAGCGGGTAGGTGTCGTCCGGCAGCTCAGCCGAGGGGCGGTACTCCACCGCCTGGAACAGCCCCTTGCCCCGCAGGACCCCCCCGCCGTGCAGGTAGCGGGTGCCAGGATGGTCGGCGTCCAGGCACGGCCACTGCAGCCCGCCCTCGGCCTCGATGCGCGCATGGCTGATCCCCGCGAACTTCGGGCTGAGCGCCGCCATCTCGGCGTACACCTCCGCTGGGTCCTCATAGCGCCAGTCACCGCCGGCGGCGTTGGCCAGGTCCACCAGGATGCGCCAGTCCGCCCGCGCCTGCCCTGGCGCCTCGACCGCCTTGCGCACCCGCTGCACCCGGCGCTCGGAGTTGGTGAACACCCCCTCCTTCTCGGCGAAGCAGGCGGCAGGCAGCACCACGTCCGCCCACTTGCAGGTCTCGTTCATGAAGATGTCCTGCACCACCACGAAGTCGAGCTGGTCCATGCGGGCCTAGAGGCTGCGGGCGTCCGGCTCGGACACCACGATGTCCTCGCCCATCACGTACATGCCCCGCACGCCGGTGCCGACCTGCTTCATCATCTCGTTGAGGTTCATGCCCGGCGTCTCGGGCATGGTCACCCCCCACGCCGCGTCGAACTTGTGGCGGGCCTCGTCGTCGGTGACCCACTGGTAGCCGGGCAGGAACACCGGGGTGGCGCCTGCGTCGTTGGCCCCCTGCACGTTGTTCTGGCCCCGCAGCGGGTTCAGGCCGGCGCTGGGCTTGCCCAGGTGCCCGGTCATGAGCACCAGGTTCGCCAAGGCGTACACGTTGTCGGTGCCGTGGGTGTGCTCGGTGATGCCCAAGGTGTAGAAGATGCCTGCCTTTTCGGTGGTCGCGTACCTGCGGGCGACCCAGCGGATGTCGTCGGCCGACACCCCCGTCACGCGCTCCGCCTCCTCGGGCGTGTACCTGCCCACCGTGGCGCGCACGGACTCGAACTGTTCGGTGTTGGCCTCGATGAACTCCTGGTCGATGAGCCCCTCGGTCACGATCACGTGGGCCATCGCGTTGAGCAGCCAGACGTCCGTGCCCGGCTTGAGCATCAGGTGCCTGTCGGCGAACCCCGCCAGCCAGATGGCCCGCGGGTCAGCGACGACCAGCGTGGCGCCGGCCAGCTTGGCCCGCTTCATCTGCATGGCGATGACCGGGTGCGCCTCGGTCGTGTTGCTCCCGATGACGAGCAGCATGTCCGCCTGCCCGATCTCGTGGATCGAGTTGGTCATCGCGCCTGCGCCGAACGTGGTGACCAGACCGGCCACCGTGGGGGCGTGTCACGTCGCAGCGCATTGGTGGACGTTGTGTGTGCCGAACACCGCCCTCGACAGCTTCTGGACCAGGTAGTTCTCCTCGCCCGTGCAGCGGGACGACGAGATGAACGCAAGCGTGTCCTTGCCGTGGCGCTCGGCCACGCCGAGCAGGCCCCGGGCGGCGGCGCTGAGCGCCTCATCCCAGCCGACGGGGTGCAGCTCGCCGTCGGCGCCCCTGATCAGCGGCACCGTCAGCCGGTCCTCATGGTTGATGAAGTCGTAGGCGAACCGGCCCTTCACGCACAGGTTGCCGTCGTTGGTGGTGGTGCCCGGCGGCGGCGCGCTGATCCGCACCACCTCGCCCCGCCCGGCGGCGCCGTCCGGGTCGACGTGCAGGTCCATCTGGCAGCCCACGCCGCAGTAGTTGCAGGTGGTGCGGACCGTCTGCAGCTCCTCGTGGCCCTTGGCCTGGCGCTCGAGGGGCTTGACCTCGGTCATGGCGCCGGTGGGGCACACGTCGACGCAGCCGCCGCACAGCTCACACGTGGAGTCCATGAGCGACATGCCGTCGGCCGTGGAGATCGTGGTGTGGGCGCCGCGCCCGGCCAGCGTGATCGCCTTGACCGCCTCGATGTCCGAGCAATACCGGGTGCAGCGGGCGCACAGTATGCAGCGCTGCGCGAGGAACCCGACGTACTTGTTGTCGCCCTTGGCCCGCTCGGCGCGGCGGGACTGTAGGCGAGGCCAGTCGGCGGGCGCGCCGTACCGCTGCGCGTACTCGTGCACCTGGCTCGGCTTGCCGGCGACCGGCGTCTGCGCCTCTTCGGGCAGGTCCGCGAGGTACAGGGCCAGCAGCGCCTGGCGGTGACGGTCGATCCGGGCGCCGCCGGTGCGCACGACCATGCCGTCGGCCGCCGGGGTCGCGCACGACGGGGGCATCCGGCCCCAGCCGTCGACCTCCACCAGGCACATCCGGCAAGCGCCGGTGGGGTCCATCCGCACGTCGTGGCACAAGGTGGGGATCTCGGCGCCCGCACGCGCGGCGACATCCCACAGGGTCTCGCCCGGCTCGATCTCCACGCGCTGCCCATCCAGCGTGATCGCGTCCGGCTTGTCGCTCATGTGCCCTCGATCTCCTCGGGGAACCACCGCATCAGGCTGGTCAGCGGCAGCGGCGCCGCCTGCCCCAGGCCGCAGATGGATCCTTCGTTCATCTCCCACGCGACGTCCTGCACCAGGTCCCACCCGACGCCCGCCTCACAGTTGCGTCGGAGCACCTGCGTGCCGATGCGACACGGCGCGCACTGGCCGCAGCTCTCGGCCTCGAAGAACTCGAGCTGGGTGCGGACCGCGGCCATGAGATCCCGCGTGTCGTTGAGCACCACCACGCCCGCCGAGCCGAGCATGGCGCCCACCTCGGACAGGGCCTTGAAGTCCAGGGCGCGTCCCCGCTCCGACGCCGGCAGGAACCCGCTGCTTGCGCCACCCGGCGAAAACGCCTTGAGCTCGCCGAGGTACCCCCCCGCCGCCTCCACCAGCTCGTCCAGGCTCACCCCCAGCGGCAGCTCGTACGTGCCCGGCCGCGCCACGTCGCCGCTCACGCAGTACAGCTTGGTTCCCGCGCCCGTGCGCCCGAGGCCGGCGAACCAGGCGCCGCCTCGCTCGATGATGGCCGGCACGCACGCGATGGTCTCGACGTTGTGCACCAGGGTGGGCTTCCCCCACAGGCCCTTGTCGGTGGGATACGGCGGCTTGAGCCGCGGCATGCCCCGCTTGCCCTCGAGCGCCTCGAGCAGCGCCGTCTCCTCGCCGCAGATGTAGGCGCCGTGGCCCGCGTGCATGTGGAATGTCACGCCTGGGTACGCACCTGCGGCCTCCGCCTGCGCGATGGCATCGGTGAGCGAGGCCCACGGGCGGTCGAACTCGCCGCGCAGGTAGCACCACACGTCGGCGGCGCCCACGGCGCGGGCGGCGATGGCCAGCCCCTCGAGGACGAGCTCGGGCCGGCGCATCAGGACCTCCCGGTCCTTGAAGGTGCCGGGCTCGCCCTCGTCGGCGTTGAGCACGACGTGCCGTAGGGTCTCCGCCTGTCCGGCGACCCCGTTCCACTTGAAGCCTGCCGGGAATCCAGCGCCCCCGCGGCCCTGCAGCCCGGACTCGGAGATCTGGGCGATGACCGCCTCCGATCCCAGCTCGGCGGCCCGCGCTAACGTAGGACCCATCTGTGCACGCTCGCCCTTGAGGTCCAACGCCAGTTCCCCTTCGTACTGTCCGACCACGCCGGCCCAGGCGGCGCCTGCCTTGTCGCGGTCGCCGTCGAAGGTCGGCACCACGACGCGCTCCACCAGGCCCGCCGGCGGCCGATCGCAGGCCGCCAGGCAGGGCGAGCCCGCCGCGCACTGGCCCTCGGCCTGCAGCCTCGCCAGCAGCTCCGCCGCCCCGAACATCCGGCAGGTCAGCCCCTGGCAGACCCGGACCTGTACGTCGGGTTCCGCCAGCAGATGGAAGAAGCTGGCGACGCCGTAGACGTCCGCGGCGGCGGCGCCCGTGGCGCGCCCGACCTCGTCGCTGACCCCGGGCCGCAGCCCGCCGGCGCGCCGCAGTAGGTCGGGGATACCGTGGTGCCGGTGGTCGTCTGCCATCGCCGCTTGATGGTACCTCGACCGGTCCCGGCGAGGCGCCCGGGCCTGATTCAAGCCGCCCTGCCGACTGTCCGATCCGGTGTTGTAGATGCCGGGAAGTTCCCTACAGCCTGTCGGGGGGAGGAAGCAGGCCGCGCCGCTGCGTGTGCTCGTCGTGGACGACTGCGAGGCGGACTTCAGCCTCGTGAGCGCCTGCGTAGCCGTGGCGGGCTCGCTGAACGGGCGCGGGTTCCAGTGCGAATGGGCCACCGACGCCGGATCCGCCCGGGCCGCCCTGGACGACGGAGCGTTTGATGCGTGCCTGGTCGACGACTACCTGGGCGGGACCAGCGGGGCGGAGCTCATCGCGCAGCTGCGATCGGGCGAGCACTCGACGGCGTTGGTCTTGTTGACGGGCAGCCTCCGACGCGACGCCGACGTCGAGGCGATGGCCGCGGGCGCCGACGACTGCCTCGGCAAGGACGAGCTCACTCCGGCGCTGATGGAGCGCACCCTGCGCCACGCAATCGAGCGCCGACGGCTCGTGACCGAGCTCGAGCGCCGCAGCGTGGCGGCGGAGGCGGCGGCGGGCGCCAAGACCGCGTTCCTGGCCACGATGAGCCACGAGATCCGCAACCCCATGAGCGGCGTGATGGGCATGTCGGCGCTGCTGCTGGAGACCGCGCTCGACGACGAGCAGCGGGAGTACGCCGGCGCGATCCGGCGCGCCTCCTCGGCCCTGCTGACCATCGTCAACGACGTCCTGGACATCTCGAAGATCGACGCCGGCAAGATCGAGCTCGAGACCCAGGACTTCAACCTCCCCATGGAGATCCGGGAGACCGTCGATCTGCTTGCGGACACCGCTCACCAAAAGGGTGTGGGCCTGCGCTGCGTCGTGGATCCTGGACTGCCGCGCTACGTCAGTGGCGACTCGGCCAGGCTCCGGCAGGTGCTGATGAACCTGGTCGGCAACGCCGTGAAGTTCACCGACGTCGGCCATATCCAGGTCAAGGCCAGCCTGGACGAAGAGCGCGAGGCCAACGACTCGCAGGCCTGGGTCCGGGTCGAGGTTGCGGACACGGGCGCGGGCATCCCCGAGGCGGACATCGCCGCCATGTTCGATCCCTACGTGCAAGCCGAGGCCTCGACCACGCGTCGCTTCGGCGGAACCGGGCTGGGCCTCGCCATCTGCAAGCGCCTCACCGAGCTGATGGGCGGCGCAGTGGGCGTGCGCAGCGAGGTCGGCGTAGGCAGCACGTTCCACGTGACGCTCCCGCTCACCGACCCGACCAAGAGGGCCGCGCTCACGCCCCTGGAGGCCTATCGGGGCCGTGTCGCCCTGGTGGTCGACCATGACCTGGCCCGGCGGACGGCCCTGATCTCAGAGCTCACCAGCTGCGGCCTGCGCGCCGAGGCGGTCGGCAGCGCGCCCTCGGCGCTGGCGTTCCTGCGCGACTGCCAGGAGCTCGTGGACCTGGTGCTCGTGGACTACGACCTGCACGGCGATCGGGCAGGATCGTTGCTGGCCACCATCGCCGCCCAGGTCAACCCGCCGCCGACCATCCTGGTCAGCACCCCGGCCCAACGACGGCGGGCGATGGACGCCCACGTCCGGTTCGATGGTCACGTCAGCAAGCCCATCCGCCCGTTGCGGCTACGGCGGTCGGTGGACCGGGTCCTCGCCGAGTCCGCCGAGTCGGGCAGGGCGCCCAGCGGCATCGGCCCCATCGCCAGAAAGCCACCCGAGGGCAGCCTCTTCAGAGACGCCGAGGTGCGGGTGCTCGTAGCCGACGACGACCCGATCAACTGCGCGGTCGTCAAGCGGAGCCTGGAACGGGTCGGGTGCGCGGTCGAGGTCGCCGAGGACGGCGAGCTTGCCTTGGATGCGCTGGAGCACGGCGAGTTCGACATCGTCTTCATGGACGGGCAGATGCCACGCTTGGATGGGTACGACGCCACCCGGCAGATCCGGCGGCGTGAGGACGCCGGCACCAGGCAGGTGGTGATCGCCCTGACCGGCAACGCCGGCGACGAGGCCCGGCGGCAATGCGTCGATGCGGGCATGGACGACTACCTGGTCAAGCCCGTCACCCCCACAGATCTGCGCAACATGCTCGAGCGCTGGGTGGATCGGCTGCAACCGGCGACGCCGAACGCCGACGCCACGCACTCGAAGGCGGCTTGAACCCGCACGCACCCCGGGAGGCTCGGACGGAAGGCCAACTCGGATCGGTCCTCGACGCTGCGGCGTTCGGCCAGGTCCTCGCCCTTGACGATCCCGACGACCCGGGGTTTGTGCGCATGGTCGTGGGCAAGTTCCGCGACACCAGCACCGCCGACGTCCAGACGATGAAGCAGCTCGCCGCCTCGGGCGACGACGCTCAGCTCAAGGCGACCTCCCACCGCATGAAGTCGGCCACGCTGCAGATGGGCGCCACGCAGCTGTCGACCCTGTGCGCCCAGATCGAGGCGGACGCCCGGGACCGCGCACCTGGAGACCGCACCGCGCAGGTCGCCGCCATCGAGGCGGCCCTCGACCGGGTCTTGATCGCCCTGGATGTCGAGCTGGGCAAGCTGGGCTGAGTCCGTTAGCGGAGCGGCTCACGGGGCCGACAGGCCAGCATGTGGGCGGATCCAGCCTCTTCGGTCCAGCACGCCCAGGGCGGCGGGCAGGACGATCAGCGAGACCAGCGTGACGGTGATCATCCCCACGCACGCCAGCTGACCGATCCGGCGCATGCCGATCATCGAAGCGGGCAGCAGCGCCGACCAGCCGATGAGCGTGGTCAGGGCGCTGCCCATCACCGCCCGGCCCGTGACCCGCAGGGAGCGCTCCGCCGATCCGTACAGCCGGTAGTTGTGCACCAGGTGCACGCCGTAGCTGACGGCGAGGCCGATGAGCACCGGGACGATGGTCAGGTTCACGAACGACAGCCAAAGGCCCTCCGGACCCAACAGCGGCAGGACCCCCAGGGTCCAGACGGTGCCGACCAGCAGCGGCAGCATGCACAGCAGGGCGAAGCGCAGGCTGCGGGTCTGGACCCAGAACATGAGGAGGATCAGCAAGGCGCCGACGAGGGAGAAGAACGTCGCCTCCTCCTGCACGATCTGGATCAGGCGCAGCAGGATCTGCGGGCGGCCGGTGGCCTCGATGGGCTTGCCGTTGATCCGGATGGCGCCGACCTCGTCGACGTGCTTCTGCAGGTACTCCACCTCCCAGAGCCAGTCGTTGGGGATGACGTGGCCGACGTAGCCCACCGTCTTCCCGGCCTGGTCACGGCCCAGGTACACGCGCTGGATGTGGGTGGGCAGCTCCTCGACCGTCAGAGGTGCCGGATCCACCAGCTGCCGGGCCTGGTCGAGGAACCACTGCTCCTCTGGGTCCTCCACCTTCCCGGGCATGCGCCGCAGGGCCTTCTTCAGCGGCTTGATCGCCTCTAGGGTGGCCTCGAGCCGGTCGGCCGGTGGCACGTAGGTGAACGCCGACTCGTAGCGCCTGATCGTCTCGAACTCGCCGAAGTGCTCCTCGAAGTAGCGTTGGATGCCGCGGGCCTCGGCCTCCGTCTCGGCCAGGATGAGCGTGGGATCCACGTTCTCGCCGTAGTGGTCGATGATCTTCTGGTCGATCACCAGCGACGGCTGGTCGTCGACCGTCAGCTCCTTGCCCGTCACGGCGAACCGCACGTCCCGCGCGGACCACGCGAGCGCCAGCGTCACCACGACGGCGGCCCCCAGGAACAGCGGGGACCAGTCGCCCGCGTGGCCGGTCATCGGCGTGCCGCCCTCCGCGGCCGACTGGGCGGCGGCGGCCTCGGGCGACCCGGGCTCGACCTCGCCGGCCACCGGCATCAGCAGCAGGTACAGCGCGGGCAGCAGGCCGTACATGGCCGCCCAGGTCGACAGGATCCCGACGCTGCAGATCACGCCGAGCTCCGCGAAGCCCTGGAACTGCCCAAACGCCAGGAGCGCAGTGGCCGAGGTGGTGGTCAGCGCACCCATCAGGGCCGGTGTGGCGGTCTGTACCCAGGCCTGCTCGGACGCCTCCTCCCGCGTCATCCCGCGGCGGCGCATGCGCGTGAAGCGCGTCGCGAAATACAGGCCGAAGTCGATGCCCAGCCCGCCCAGGATGGCCATCAGGAAGACGGTGACGACGTTCAGCCGGCCGATGGTCAGCTGCACCACGCCGAAGGTGATCACCATGCCCACGATCAGCGACAGGAAGACCAGCACGACCGACCGCAGCCGGCGCACGGTGAAGGCGATCACGAGGAGGATCAGCACGCTGGCCAAGGCGGTCGCCCGCGCTGCGTCGCGCAGCGTGGTGACGCGCTGGTCCCACTCCAGGGCGTATCCCCCGCCGATGTGCAGGTCGATGCCTGCGGCCTCGGGCATGCGCTCCCGCGCCGCCGCGACCGCAGCGTCCACGTCGGCTTGCATCGCCGGGTAGTTGTCGAGCTCGCGGGGTCGGAAGATCGGCGCCGTCAGCCAGACCAGCATCCGGGCGTCCTCGGACAGGTAGTACAGGATGGTGCCGTCGTCGTTGAGCTTGGCTCGGATCTTCCGGGCTATGTCCGCGCACTCCTCCACCGACGACGCGCCTGCCCCCTTGGCGCGCGGCTTCTTGGACTCCGACCACTGAAAGCGCCGCTTGTACTTGGGCAGCAGGTCGTCGAACGACAGCGCCTTGGCCACGTCGGCCGCGTCCTCCTCGTCGTCGAGATCCAGGTAGAAGCCCGTGGCCTTCTTGCGCTCCCGCTTGACGTGGTCGAGCACCCGCTCCCCGGCCGCGCGCAGGTCGTCAGGATCGAGAAACAGCGCCGCCGCCTTCTTGATGCGGTGGATGTCCACGCCGACCTGGGTGGGCTTGAGCCACTTGCTCTTGTTCAACCCCACGCCGATCTCGTCGCCAAAGCGCTTCAGCGTCTGCACGCTGGTCTGTTCGTCGCGCACCAGCCCGACGTAGTGGAACGCCGTCGCCCCATCCCAGCCCTCCAGCTTGCGGATGCTCCGGATCGCCTGGATGTCCTCGGGCAGCAGGTTGAGCAGATCGGTGTCCAGCGCCAGGCTGGTGCAGAGGTACGCGCAGGCTGCGAAGGCCACGCCGAAGCCGGCGACCACCGCCTTGGGCCGGCGGAAGACCACCCGGTAGGTGCCGGCCTTCACTTCGTCGGAGCTCCGGGCGGCACCCCGACCGCAAGCTCCAGCGCGGCCCGGGCCTGCCAGGCGCCGAGCAGGTGGTCGTAGTAGTTCTTCTTGGCGAGCAGGAACGCCCCGACGCCCTCGAGGACGTCCTTGGCCTCGCCCGTGCCGGCGACGTGGGCCGCCGCGGAGAAGGTCATCCACTTGCGGGTGTGCTTGACCTGCTTCTTGGCCACCCCGGACAGGGCGATGTGCTGCAGCAGCTCCTGGCGGGCCTTGAACACCTGCAGCGGCAGCCCGGTCTTGGCGAGCTCCGCCTGGGCCCGGACCCACTGCTGCTTGGCCCGGGCTTCCGCCGCCCGGGTGTCCGCCTTGGCGAAGTCGAGATCGAAGCGCAGCCCCAGGGCCACCCCCACGAACATGTCGTTGAAGTCATTGGACAGCACCGACGAGGTGCCGGTGGGGCGCACGTTGGTCCAGTCCGCATCCGCCACCGCGGCGGCGAACAGGGTCGGGCGGCTGGCGGCGGCCTCGGATCGCTCCCACGCCTGCGTCGCCGCAATCCCCCGGTCGATCTGGGTGATCTCGGGCCGGTCGGTGCGCGCCTGCGCCACGAGCTCGTCGAGCTCCGGGACGGTCACGTCTGCCGGCTGCAGGCGGGAGTCGGCCAGCTCGAGGGGGGCGTCCATGGGCAGGCCCATCGCCTGGCGCAGGGCGTGTCCGGCCAGCTCGACCCCATCGTTGGCCTGGCGCAGGAACCGCTCGATCTCCCCTGCGCCATAGCGCAGCTTCATGATGTCGGCGAGCGTGACCTCGCCGGTCTCGGAGTCGTACAGCTCCTGGGCCTTGTCGATGGCCCCGGCGAGGATCTCGCGGCCGTTTTCGAGGTTGGGGACCATCGACATGGCGTACAGGCGCAGGCCGTACAGCTTACGGACATCGCGCCGCACGGCGCCCTGTACGAGCCGGACCTTGGCGTGCTCCACCGCGGCCCTTCCCCGCGCCGCCTCGATGCCCGCGTCCAGCCGCCCGAACGTGCTCAGCGGCTTGACCGCCTGCACCTCGCCATGGGCGTACGGGCCCCACTCGCCGAAGTCCCGCTTGTACGGCGCCTCGTAGCCGAGGCCGCCGGTGGCGCCGAACAGCGGCGCGACATAGGTCGTGGCCTCGATCTTGGTGGACAGCGAAGACTCCACCTGGTCCGCCCGGGCGTCTGCAATCGCGGCGTCCGCGCGGGCCGCCCGCACCCGGGCGCTCCGCTGCAGGGCCACCTTCACGCAATCGTCCGCGGACAGGGGCGCGGCCGCGCACACCCCCGGCCCCAGCGCAATCGCCAGCGCCGCGACGGCGCCCGGCAGCCCCCCGGCCGTCGTCACTTGGCGGCCTTTTCGGCTTCCTTGCGCTTGTCAGACAGCTTCGCCACGAGCTCGGCGGGAGTCTTCTTGGACAGGAACCGGGCGAGCTGGACGCGGAAGTCCTTGGTCAGCGAGTCGTCGTCGAAGGACACGTCGACGACCCGGCCCTTGGCGTCGAAAGCGAACTGCAGGTCCATCGTGAGATCCTGCTTGGCGAAGTAGATGGAGATGTCGAACGTCTGCAGGGCCCCCTGCTTGCCGACGGCGCCTTCGGTCACCTTGCCCTCGACGAAGAGCTCGCCCCCCCGCGGGTAGGCCCGGGCGCGCACGATGCCCACGATGTCGGCGCGCACGGACTTCAGCTGCTCCGGCGACAGCTTGTCCTTGACCGAGTCGACCGCCGCGGCCGTGAAGCCGTCGAAGTCGAACAGCTTGTCGAGCGCGGCCGCCTGCTTGGGCCCGGTCGCCTTGAAGGTCTCGATGAGCTTGCGAGTGCTCTCGGCAGGCCCCGCGAGCGCGAACCCCGGAGACAGGAGGGCGAGCGCCACGAGGAGCGAGGAGATCCGGGCGATGCGGGGCATGGGCGTCTCGTCGGTGAGGTTCGTGCACGGGCTGCCGGCCCTGGATGATAGCCGTGGATGGACCCGAGCGTACCGGCTACCTCGCCGGGCCGAAGCTCCCGCTGAACTCGCCATAGCCCTCAGCCTCCAGCTGGGTGCGAGGCACGAAGCGCAGGGACGCCGAGTTGATGCAGTAGCGCAGGCCGGTGGGCGCCGGTCCGTCCGAGAACACGTGCCCGAGGTGGGAGTCGCCGTGCTTGGAGCGCAGCTCGGTGCGGGCCATGAGCAGGGTCTTGTCCCGCTTTTCGACGACGTGGTCGGGCACGAGCGGGCGGACGAAGGAGGGCCAGCCGGTGCCCGACTTGAACTTGTCCTTGGAGCTGAACAGGGGCTCGCCCGAGACCACGTCCACATAGATGCCCTCTGCCTTGTTGTCCCAGTGGTCGCCGGTGAACGCCCGCTCGGTGCCGTCCTTCTGGGTCACCTGGTACTGCAGCTTGCTCAGGCGCTTCTTCAGCTCGGCGTCCGAGGGCTTCGCATACTTCGCCGCTGCCTTGCCGGCGGCGGGCGCAGCAGTCCCGGCCAGCGCCGCCTTGGGGTCGTCGGCGCCCCAGACCTCCTCGAGCCAGCCGGTACGCCGCGAGCCCTTGCGGTAGGCGTAATAGTGGTCCGGGTTCTTCTTGTAATAGTCCTGGTGGGACACATCCGCCGGATAGAACGACCTGAACCGGGTGATCTCGACCACCAGGGGCTTGCCCGCGAACGGCCCCTTGGCGCCGAGGGCCGCCTTCGACCTGGTGGCGGTGTCCCGCTGGGCTTCGTCGTGCCAGAAGATGCCGGGGCGGTACTGCTTGCCGCGATCGTTGAACTGCCCCTCGGCGTCGGTCGGGTCCATGCCCCGCCAGTACACCGACAAGAGCTGCTCGAACGAGATCCTGGCGGGGTCGTAGTGGACCTGCACCGCTTCGGTGTGTCCGGTCCGCCCCCGGGCCACGTCCTTGTACGCCGGGTTCACCTCGGGGCCCCCGGTGTAACCCGAGATCACCTCGCCGACCCCCGCGATCCCCTCGAACGTCGACTCCATGCACCAGAAGCACCCGCCCGCGAGGGTCGCGACCGACGTGGTCCTGTCCGCGGGCGCGGGCGCGGCGGGAGGCGTCTTGGAGGGCGCCGCCTGGCCTCGGGACGGGCTGCATCCCACCGCTGTGATGACGAGCCAGATGGCGCGTGTAGACGTCTTCGGCATGGATCCTCCTCGATCGACCAGCCCCCCCCAATGACATCGGGAGGCCCCAATCGATTCCGAATCGAGTGTGCACTATGCCGTACGCGCCGCCCCCGCGGCCGAACGCGAACGAAGGCGGTCGGAGCGATCCACGGAAGCTCCAGAATCCCGCCGGAGGACACCGCCATCGCGACGGACAGGGGCCTCCACCCGAGCGGGCCGATCCCTCCGTGCGCCGCGCATGGCCGGCCTTCGTCGGGGCATGCAGACACCCCCTGCGGGACGTGTCGACCAGTCGGCCCATGCACCTGACGGCCAAGCTGCTTCCGGGGCTGCCCAGCCTGCGGCGGCGCGGGGTGCTGGCGAAGTTTCGGCGGCTGCGAGACCGGGCGCGGGGGGCGGGGGTGCGGACCGTGGCGTATGCGCTCATGGACGACCGCAGCCACTGGATCGTGATCGCCGAGTCGAGAGGGGCGCTGGCGGCGGCGACACGCCTGGTCTTCGGGCAGCTCGCCCGCCGGAAGGTGCCGGCCAGGTGGTGGGGAGTCCCCCCAAGTGACCGCGGTTGGCGTCGTTCGATTCCGAGTCGAGTGTGGACCATGCCGTACGCCCCGCCCCCGCGTCCGAGCGCGAGCGACCGCGGTCGGAGCGATCCACAGAAGCTCCAGAATCCCGCCGGTGGACACCGCCATGGCGACGGACAGGGGCCTCCGCCAGAACGGACCGATCCCTCCGTGCGCCGTGAGTGGCCGGCCTTCCACTGGGCCTTCAGGCACCCACAAGCCGATGTTTTTATTTACGAAAACGATTGCACCTGACCGCCCGTTCAGCTAGCCTGTGGGCATGTCCTCGAGGTCCCGATCCGGACGCATCAGACACCGGCCGCGGGACGTTTCGACCTGCCGGCCCATGCACCTGACGGCAAAGCTGCTCCAGGGGCTGCCCAGCCTGCGGCGGCGGGGGGCGCTGGCGGAGTTTCGGCGGCTGCGAGACCGGGCGCGGGAGGCGGGGGTGCGGACCGTGGCGTATGCGCT
>PVBE011150912.1_pt1 | contig 24779 bp, 22 predicted proteins | sample 1631181 | NCBI WGS metagenome assembly PVBE01 (sample SAMN08397723, study PRJNA350692) | Marine metagenome, whole genome shotgun sequencing project. | isolation source: water | place: Pacific Ocean | collected 2012-04 | reverse complement strand
TCCAATACCCGGCCGGATTCATCCGGCAACGACGTAAAACTTCCCTGTCGCATCTTCGCAGCCTCCTTGCTAGCGTTACGCGTTTCACACCACGTAAACTAACAGGAGGCTGCGATTTAGGCTTCATTAAACGGTATTGGCCCTAAGCCTGGATACACGATGACTTTTTTTCAATAAGCAATCAACGAACTCGGCTACGGACCTGCGTTAACTCCTGGTGTGTTTCACCGAGACTTCTGCCGGGCTACATGCCAGAGTACGTTCAACTCAGGGTCGGCAGCCGGTTTAGCAGTGTTCGATCTTTTATTGTCGTCTTTCGCTCCGCGAAAGCACGTTCCTTTCGCGGAGCGAAAGGCGACTATCGGACAGTAATTCCTCGAACGATCCATATTCGCGGACGAGTCGAATTTTGCCGACCACGGAGAAGGCAAACCGCAGTTTCGGCAAGTTTGCAAGCAGAACAGGGGCGCCGCGAACAGAGCGGCGTTTGATTATGATGGCGATCACAAGATCGCCGCATCCCTTTCAGAAAGAAACACAATCGCCATGAGATACGTTACCCCGATCGCTTTTCTGATGGCTGCCCTAATATTCGCGCCTGCCCACGCTGCCGAGCGGCCGAACATCCTGTGGCTCTTTGCCGAGGACACTTCTCCCTGGATGGGATGCTACGGAGATCCGATCAACGAGGGGCATACGCCGAACATCGACGATCTGGCTCGGCGAGGTGTGCGGTTTTCACGCACCTTCGTGCCGGCTCCTGTCTGTTCGGCTTGTCGATCGGCACTGATGGGAGGGCAGTCTCAGATTCGATTCAATGCTCACGAGCATCGTTCGTCGCGAGGTCCTGCGAAGTTGACCTTACCCAAGGGAATGAAATTGCTGCCGCAGCTTGTGAAAGAGAGCGGTTACTTCACCTTCAATCTTGGCAAGGACGACTACAACTTTGTTTGGGATCAAGAAGCGACCTATTCGTTGCAGAAGAAATCACGCGAGGGCGTACCATGGGCGACTCTGCAACAGAACCAGCCGTTCTTTGGGCAGATCCAGACAGCAGGCGGAAAGAACAACACCAAGAACTTTCCCACCAATCGAAAGGTCGATCCATCGACAGTCACCGTGCCGCCCGACTATCCGCAAAATCAGATCTATCGTGAGGTGGTCGCTCAGCACTACGATGCGATTCGCAAGGATGACGACTTCATCGGCAACGTGCTCGCCGGCCTGAAAGAGGCCGGCTTGTCGGAAAACACCATCGTTGTTTATTTCGGTGACCATGGAGCGAATCATCTCGTTCGGCACAAGCAGATGCCAACCGAGGGTGGATTGCATGTGCCGTTTATCATCGCCGGCCCCTATTCCCATGTGCCCGCATCATCAGTCCGCGACGACCTGGTGAACATGCTCGATCTGTCGGCGACCACACTGGCGTGGGCTGGTGTCGCGAAACCGGATTGGTACGAAGGGCGGAACCTGTTCGATGAGAAACGAACGCCGCGGTCCTTCGTGGCGTCAGCCAAGGATCGACTCGATCACACGATCGACCGCGTTCGCACCATCCGGACGGACCGTTTCCGTTACACTCGCAACTACAAAACCGACCGCATATTCCTGCAACCACAGTATCGTGACCGGCAAAGATATGTACAGAATCTTCGCGAATTGTATACCAGCGGCCAGCTGTCGCCGAAACTGACCGAGATCTACTTCGGAGAACGACCGGCGGAAGAGTTCTACGATGTGAAAAAGGACCCAAGCCAAGTGGATAACTTGATTGACGATCCGAAATACGTCAGCGAGATTGATCGCCATCGCCAATTGCTGGAGAAGTGGCTGGCCAAGGGAGACGCCGGTGAAGGAGAAGAGTCACTTGGTGAACTCGCTTATCAGGGGCAAGACCATAAGTGGGGCCGCGCCGTCAATCCGGAGTACGAAGCCGTGCGATCGGACAACGATGGCGACGGCTTGTCCGATGCATGGGAGAAGATCAACAACCGTGACCCGATGGACGGGCGTCTCCTGTTTACGTTCGACTGTGGCGGCTGGCAAACCGAAGGCTGGCGGGCGGTCGCTGGCAAATTAGGCAACATCGCGGGGCGTCAAGGTTACCTCGACTTTCAACTCGCCGGTGGCACCGGTGTGATCGAGCGGAAGAGACTGAAGCTGGACGCCGCGAAGAATCAAGGCAGCTTCGTGATCGCCCTCCGCGCCTCGGCACCCATCACCGTTGCGATCGCTGCCGCAGGCGACGCGAACTTGATGCAACGCCTTGGTTCCGTGCAGCTCGCCGGCGGCGGCAAGACGAGGAAGCTTTCGATCCCAATAACCAAGAGCGATGCGTGGACCGGCGTGCTGAACGCGATCCAGATTCGTTTCGAAGGCAAGCCGGGTACGCTAATTGAGGTCGATTCGATTGCAGTCGAGTAGCGCTGCTGGATCATTTGGTTTCCGCAAGCCGCGGACTGCAACTCGGCTAAGAGGCAGTTTCCACACTGCCACCTTGACACTGCCACCTTGACACTGCCGCCTGACGTCGGCCCATTGACAGCCAGGCAAACGGTACCGATCAACGCCCGGTGATGATGATTACCCAGTGACGATGCTTACCCGGCGATCGGGAAATACTCGACCTTCGCCGGCACGGATATGCCTCCAGAAATGATCGCCTGCAAGGACTCATCCAGCGACCAAGAAACCTCCGTCGCGTCCTCCTCAGGAAGCATGAGCATGTAACCCGATGTCGGCACAGGCGTCGTCGGAACGTAGACACACAGGATTGTTTTTCCAGTAGCCACGTCAACGCAAGACGACGTCACAAAGGCTGGCACCTTCATACCGGGATGGGGAAACGGTACCAGCACGACACGCTGAAACTTCTGCGCCTGGTGGCGTTGAGTTTGCAACGTAGTAAACAACTTGCGCACGGCTGCGTAAATGACAGTCACCCCCGGAACGTGCAAGATCACCCAGTCAAACAGACGGTGAATCCTTGAATGCAAGAACATTCCCAGGATGTACAAGCCAAACAACACGATCAAAATCGCGATGGCCGGTGCGATGAAATTGACGAAGAACTCCGGGGGCTCTTCTCCAGCACCGAATATCACTTCGACCACTTTTGCGACCACAGCGTTGAGGATCAACCCGCGAAACGTCATGTACAGCCAGGAGATGACCCAATACGTGATCGCGAATGGCAGGACCAACAGCAAGCCTTCAATGATGCGATTTCGAATCGCAGCGATCAGTGACCATTTTGGTTCCGTTTTCGTCGAATCCTGCATCTGTTCATCAGTCATCACAAGAAATCCCAATCGAATCAGGCGTATCGGCATGCGCAAGCTAGTAGTCGTCCTCTACTGGCCAGCACGAATGTAGTCGACCAGCACGTCTATTGCCAAGATGAATTGTGTTGATACGTTTGACGATCGCAAACGATTGAGGGATGATCCTAACGAGGCAGGGCCTCGAACCAATCCGAGCTACCGCTGGGTCTTGTTAACCCGCTCCCCGACCAACCTGCGGTCGGTGCCCGTCGCTAAAGACGGATACTTTCATGTTCCCCAAGATACCTCACCCACCCCACACGAAGATTGCTTGGCCGCATGAACGACTGGCAGCGATCGATTTCATTGACGAGGCGAGTCGCCAGAACACGGTCTACGGGATGCGTGAATTCGATGGTGGGCACCACCCAACGTTGTACTACGTCAGAAACGCCAATCAGGAATCGTTTATCGAGATTCACCGCGAGCTTCGTGAATCGCAAGACCGGAAAGTCGACGAGAAAAGCTTGACGGAAGAAAAGACAACCAGTTTCCTGCAAATTCCTCGCTTCATTCGCAAGTGGATGTTGCGAGCGATGCGTCGCGATCCATTCATCAAAAAATTCGCGACCGGCACTGTCGGTGTGACGTCGGTGGGCATGTTGGCCCCCAGCAATCGGCGGAGCTGGATCCTGCCGGTATCGCCGTACACATTGATGATCGGCATTGGTGCGTTCTACAAAGCGCCCGCCGTCGTGGATGACCGAATCGAGGCACGAGAAATGGTAGCGTTGACAGTTTGCGTCGATCACGACGTGGTCGATGGGGGGCCAGCCGCGCGATTCACAACACGATTTGGCCAGTTGATCGAGGCTGGCTTCGAATTACCCGGCGGTCCTGAAGAAGTCCAAACCGACACATGATCACGACGGCAGCGGTTTGGTCATTCCACTCCCAACTTCACGCCAGAAAACCTCGTCAAAAAACAATGATGTGCCAGCCTGTTGAAAGGCGTCCTCTATGAGTTCGCAAGCCGTCCTTGGAAAATCACTACCTTCGCCACCGCAACACGGATTGCTCGGCGGCTTGCGGGAGCTCCAACGCAACGGGCTCTTACCGGCCTATTACGGCTGGTGGCAGGAGTTAGGCGATGCCTTTCGCATCCGCATTGGCGGCAAAGCAGGTTCAGGCGGAAGTGTTGAACATCTTCTTCGCAGGTTATGAAACGACCTCGTTGGCGTTAACCTGGGCCTTGTATTTACGCACCCAACATCCGTCATACTGGGATGCCCCCGACGCGTTTCGGCCCGAGCGGTTTGTGTCCACAAAGCAGCCGGCGAGCCATCCGTTTGCCTACGTTCCCTTTGGTGCCAGCCAACGCATTTGTTTGGGTGAACATTTTGCGATGACGGAAGCGATCCTGTTGTTGGCGATGTTATGCTCGCATTTTCGGTTTGGACGTGTCGACGATGGGCCTGTGATCCCGGTGGGAATGGGAACGCTTTACCCAAAAGACCCGTTGCGCCTGCGGCTCTACCGACGTTGATCGACTTAGCCCGGGTTTTCACTATTGAAAGACCTGGCTGTGCAACATCGTTGTTCTCCGCGAGCAACGACAATACGACAGTTGTCAGGAGTGTCCCAGCGTGATAGCTACGATTCTTTGTCTTTCGCCGCACAGCACTGCAGCAGCGCGGGCAAGATCAGCAGGTCCGCGACTAGCGCCACCAGCATTGCGGAGCATGTCAGACCAGCAAACAGACGCAGCGCCGGTACAGCGCTCAACAGAATCACAGCAAAACCACTCATCAAAATTGCGGACGTGGCGATGAGCACGAATCCGACCGAGGCGTGTGTGCGCAGGATCGCTTGTCCAACCGGCCAACCTGCTTGCCGCTCGCGACGGAATCGCATGAGGAAATGGATCGTGTCATCGACCGCGATCCCCAGACACAAACTGAAGGTGACCACGCTGGTTAGTTGGAGAGAAAAACCGCACAATTGAAGTAATGCTGCATTGACCACCAACGGCAAGGTGTTGGGAATGATGCTAAGCAAGCCAATCAGCGCGGATCGAAAGACCAACGTCAACACGCCCACGATTACCAGTGCCGCCAGTGCCAAGCTACGTGCCAAGTCACGAATAATCTGTCGCAGATTCCGACCGGCGACAACGATCCGGCCCGTCAGTTTGACATGAAACCCGGCGTGTCGCGTTTCGAACCTCGCCAGATCCGCTTCGAGTTGTTCCAAGGTTGGTTGCGTCGCGGCCGCTCCAACATCGGGAATGCGTACGGAAACAAGTAACTTGCGAAGATCTCGCTGTACGAAGCGTTGGAGCATTTTGGGTGGAAACCGTTGGAGAAAACGTTCAAGTTCGGCCACGCTTCGGCTGCCGGGCATCATCTGTAGCACGTTTAGGATCGAAAGCGGTCGACTAAGTTCCGCATTGGCCTCCAACACCCTGTGCAGATCGTTCAATGCAACTAGCGTTTCCCGCGACAACAACTCACCGCCTTCGGGCCACTGAACCACGACGAACACCGGCAACGAACCACCGATCGCGCGGTCACATCGCTTCAATGTCTGAATTGTCTCACTGCCTTCAGGGATCGCTTCGGTGGTTCGGACATCCGGGGTCAATTGCCATGGTAGTGGTGCGCAGACCGTGATAGCCACAAGCGCCGCCATGATGCGGAGGCGAGGAAAACGAAGCAACCACGCGAGTCGTTTGTGTGGAAATGACTCTGTATCCCGAGGCGGACTTGCCGATGGTGAAGAAACCAGAAACCGGCCCAGTGGCGAACTCGCCAACAGCGGGATCACAATCACGACGGCCAAGAAACTAAGAACGGTGCCACAAGCGCACACCCAGCCAAACTCGCGAATACTGACCGTTCGACTCAACCCCAGCGACCCAAATCCGATAGCGGTGGTCAGCGACGTAAGAAAGCAGGCTGGGCCCAGTCGTGCGGCGGCATTGGCGGCGGCCTGTTTGCACGCCCGCCCGCCCGCCAAGCTTCGGCGGATGTCAACCATCAAGTGTAAGGAGTCGGTGAATCCGACGACCAACACCAGCGTCGGCAGCAGCATGTTAAAGCCGTTGATTTCGACGCCCAGCCAACCCATCAATCCAAGCGCCCAAAAAGTCCCTGCCAGCGGAGCCATCGTTGCAACAATCACGGCGATGATGTGCCGGAACACCAACCAAGAAATGATGCTCGATAGGATCAGCGCCAGAACTGTGAACTTCAATTGCTCGCGCTGCACCGACGCCAGACTATCCAGGCGGACGACCGGCATCCCGCTTATCGAGATCCGCAATGTCGAGTTTCGATTAAACTCGGTGGCGACGTTGCGCAACCGGTTAACGACAGGCGCCATGGCGTGAATTGTGGGCCAATGTCCATCCAGTTGGACAAGCAGGAGCGTGGTATCGCTGTGCATGGAAAGAAAGTGGCCGCCGACGAGCGGATGATTTCGCGCGTCTTGCTTGATTTTCGAGTAGCGGTCCGGCGTAGCAGGCGCCGCACGCGTGAATGGGATCAACGGCACCGCAAGACTTCCCGCTCGGCGCGCGTCCGCCATGCTAAACACACCATTCACACCGTCAATTTCGCGCAGCTTCTGAATCAGTTCGCGGAAGTCGCTGAGGCCATCGTACGAAAAAAGGTCGTCGCTCGTCGCTAGGACGAGAAGCTCGTCGTCAAATGAACCAAACTCGTCCTGCAGCCGTTCAAGATCGGCGAAATCCTGGTTATTCTGCCTGTAGAGATTCTGCGGATCGTCTTCGAAATCCAGCCGTGCGATGCCGAACGCGGCGACCACGGAGACTACCGCCACCGCCAGCCACAAGTGCGGCTGGCAGTTGAGATAGAAACGGATAACAAAGCTTTGCTGGGGCATCGATCTCTGACGAAGACGGCGTTTGGGAACATCCGGGTATACAGTCTAACCGCGAGACCTTACCAGATCCCGCCAATCGAGACGCTAAACCCCTCGAATCCCGCCGTAACTTCGTCCACGTCATCAAGCTGCACAATGGGTGGTGCCGGTGTGGGTGTGATGTCGCCAATCACACTGCGTTGCAAGGACTTCTCGCCGAATAACAACGATCCCCGCAAAACGCCAATCGCCGAAACGTCGTTCAGCAACGGTCGCCTGGCATCGGCAGAGATGGTGGGCCCAATTCCTTCAAATTCACGAGTCCAGTCGAGCACCCCGATCGGAGCGCCACCACGAGTTGCCAGAGCCGACATCTGTTGGCTGATTTTGGCATACCGCAACCCGGCACCGGCACACATTTGCAGTGATCCCAATTGCAGGTCTATGGTCCCTTCAGCATCCAAGGTGCTCGTCGCCAGTTGGTTGCTTGTTGACAACACATCGCCTGCGACGGGTGCAATGATTGCCGCCGGAAAAATCACTGTTGTGACAGTAGCACCCGGGAGGTTGATGCCATCAGAGACGAATGTCTGCGCGTTGCCGCCATGATCATATCGCCAATAAGTCATGCGAACTCCCAGGCCTTGGTCGTTGGTCATGCCAAGCTAGACGCGGGGAGTCATCTCGTAGTCTGTATCCAGAGGGACGCTCATCGTAGACATCCCACGCTGCCAGCCGACTCGACGTCGTTATAAGGTCATGGCCTTGTGCTTGTACGACGGATTTGCTGCCCGCGAAACTGACAAGTGACAGGCACACGACGAGCAGTGGCAGAACGATGCTTCTCACGGCCAATCTTTCTGACCAAACGGTCCACAAGAATCGGTACAGGATTATTCCACATGATCCATCTCTTCGGACGCATTGATAGGATCGATACAATCAAACTGGATCGAGTCGTCGCCAGCGGAAGGGATCTTGACGAAGTGATCATGTTGAAACGACTGGGCAGAGTTTGCCGTTTTCGCAACTCTCTGCGTCGTGCAGCCGATCAGGTGAAGCCGCCGCGTTAGGAATCTTGGCGAGCTACCACACGATGAAAATGAAGCTGGACTTCGCGATCCACTACTCGGCGAACCCCTTCGACCAGGCAACGAGGTTCGTTGTCCTCCTGGCCAAGCCGCATGATTTCCTCAAGTTGCGGACCCGGGGGTACTGTAAATGTCGATTGGTGGATGATCTGATTACCGGCATCCAGTTCAGGAACAATAAAATGGCACGTTGCACCGTACGTCAGCATGCGACTGGCGAACGCATCGTGATATGGTCGCAGGCCAGGAAAACTGGGGAGAAGACCATGGTGCAAATTGATGATGCGGCCACCTGCGTATTTCCAGCAGGCCCCGGCAGATAGCACACGCATGTAGCGGGCCAAGATCACATAGTCGACTTCGTACTGGTCGAACACTCCGACCAATTCCTCATCATCGACACCGCCGCTCTGGTCACCAATCATGTGCCAATCGACACCAAACTGTTCGGCGAGTCCGCGGCATGCGCTGCGATTGCCAACCATCACCGCGGGCTCCGCCTTGATTTGTCCGTCACGGATTGCCCGCAACAGGGCCAACGGCGGCTCCTGTCGATAGGTCACACAGATCGCCAGACGTGGCCGCGCGGCGCGTTCATCTGGCGACCAAACACGAATTGACAAGTTCTTCATGCCACCGATTTCGGTCATTGCTGTACGTAGACGATCGAGATGCGCGCCGGGAAACTCGAGTCGCAGCAGCATCGCGAACAGGCTCTCCTCGTCATGGTCGTACATCTGGACTTCGGCGATGTTTGCACCCTCGCCGGTCACATAATGGATGATGGGGTCGACCAATCGAACGTTGTCAGGCCCAACCGCGGTGATGATGATCTGCATTGTGTCGGCAAGGGAGTTCTGGTGAGAAACGAATGAACGCGCTGCGATTGAGGAACAATCACCAATCCTTGAACAACAGGCGTACAAGAGGAGCTATCGGCGCGTGAGGGTCTCTAGCATTGAGGGAATTGCCAGCTGTCTGAATCGTCGGTCTGAAAATGGGTGGTCGGTGGAAGTTCGGACAATCTTAAGACACTACGTCGCCAATTTTCCCGGCCAATGGGCAGCCACGTCAAGCGGCGACGTTGCAGTCCGCATGCCACAGGGTGGGCGGTATTGGCAGACTGCTGTTCATTTGTGAGGTGGTTTGCTAACTTGTGGCGAGACTTGGTTCTGTTCGCACCGGCGGAGCCAAGAAACTGCTTTTTGCAAGCTCAGCGGGGTTTGCAGATGATTGCACAGTCGACTCTCGGAAATAGTTCGAAAAATCCCGCGATTTTGAATTGCAAACCGTGCATTCATTTCTAAGCATTGCTTAATCGCCGGAAAAACGCTCGGAGGATTGCTGGAATGTCTCTTGCTGTTGCCAAACCATCGCGTGACGATTTGAAACCGGGAGAAGTGCTATGCGAGCACTGCCCGGCCAAATGTTGTCGATATTTCGCCCTTCCCATCGAGACCCCGACAAAACGACGCGATTTCGACTTCATTCGGTGGTACCTGTTGCACGAGAGCGCTTCGGTGTTTACCGAAGATGAAAGTTGGTACATCCTGGTCCATACGAAATGCCGGCACTTGCAAGACAATCAATTGTGCGGAATCTACGAAACACGGCCACAGATCTGCCGCGACTACACCACGGCCGATTGTGAATACGAGGATGATTGGGTCTACGATCGGTATTTCGAGACTCCTGAACAGGTCGAAGAGTATGCGGAGGCCGTGTTGCCAACACGGCGCGGCGTCTCAATTCGCAGCCAACAACCGCCCCGCATTCCACCGCTTCCAGTGCTTGGCAGAGTTTGAATCACAGTCGAATGATCACACCACGCACTCTCAAGGGCTTTCGAGACTACCTTCCCGAAACGATGATACCGCGTGAGCGACTCGTCGCGACGGCCCAACAGGTCTACCGGTCCTACGGTTTCGCGCCCATCGACACACCAGCGCTCGAGTACCTGGACGTGCTGAGCGGCAAGGGGAGTGAAGAAACCGATCGCCAGCTGTATCATTTTCAGGACAACGGTGGTCGCGACGTCGGCTTACGTTTCGATCTGACCGTTCCTTTCGCGCGATTTGCCGCACAGCATGTGCCCAAGCTGGGAACTCCTTTCAAGCGCTACCACATTGCCACGGTGTGGCGCGGTGAAAACACGCAGCGCGGCCGGTATCGCGAGTTCATGCAGTGCGATTTTGACACCGTCGGAACGAAGTCTGTTGCCGCAGACATCGAAACCGGGCTCGTCATTCACGACCTGATACAGGCCCTTGGTTTTTCAGAATTCACTATTCGCCTGAACAATCGCGGCGTACTCAACGGTCTCCTGGAAACTCTGTCTCTGCAGGCGAAGTCCGTGGAAGTCTTACGTTCACTGGATAAACTGACCAAGATCGGCCGCGACAAGGTGATTGCCGAGATGGTTGCCACGGCCGGAGCCACCACCGAACAAGCAGAACAGGTGATGCGGTTCGCCGAGCTGACGGGCGGCAATGAAGAAATCCTGACACAGCTCGAACCGCTCGTCAGTGGCAGCGAGACTGGTGACGAAGGTGTCGCGCGATTGCGTGAAACACTGGCTGGCATCGCGGCCGTTGGCGTCTCCTCCGAACGGATTCGCCTGGACGTATCGATCGCGCGCGGATTGGATTATTACACCGGTGTGATCTTTGAGACGTTCTTGGACCAGTTGCCAGACATCGGCAGTGTCTGTTCTGGTGGGCGCTATGACAATCTTGCCGGTCTGTTCACGAAACAAGAACTGCCCGGAGTTGGAGCGTCCTTGGGATTGGATCGACTGCTTGCCGCGATGGAAGAACTGGGCATGATTGAAGCGGTTCGAACCCCTGCACCGGTTTTGATTACATTCTTCGACAAGAGTCGATTGCATGACTATTTGAAGCTGGCAGCCACCGTTCGGGCGGCCGGCATTGGCGTCGAAGTCTACCCAGAACCGAAGAAGCTTCGGCAGCAGCTCAAGTACGCCGATCAAAGAGGATTCACGCTGGCATTGATTGCTGGTGAAAACGAATTCGAGTCGAACAGCTGCCAGATCAAAGATCTGCGAACTGGCGAGAGTGCCGAAGTCTCCTTGGCTGGTTCGGCAGCCGAATTGGTGGACCAGATCCAACAGCGTTTGGCTGACGTGCACTGACTCGCCTCATGAAATCGCATCGTTTATTCGCGTCGCCATCACCATTGGATCTGAGAAACCTGCGTCCACCAAGAGTGGCGTGTAAGTCACGACAAGTCGTTAACGATTGCGGCTCATTCGACTTACGCAACAAACACGGGAGGTTCATTGACACTTCGCAGCCTCCGTCGATACAATTCCTTCCCCATAAATTGGAATGTCATCGTTAATCTGTGCAGGAGTTATGATCATGGCTGGTGAAAACGTTTCCGAGTTGACGGAAGAGAATTTTGACGCTGAAGTTTTACAATCGGACCAGCCGGTGTTGGTTGATTTCTGGGCTCCTTGGTGTGGCCCCTGCCGTGCCATTGCACCCATGATTGACGAATTGGCAGCAGAAAACGTCGGCTCGGCGAAAATTGCGAAGGTCAACATCGACGAAGCGCAAGGGGTCTCGCAGAAGTACGGCGTTGACGTGATTCCGACGCTGCTGCTCTTTAAGAGTGGCGAAGTTGTCGAACGATTTAGTGGGGCACAACCGAAGCCACGTCTGCAGGAAGCGCTGGACTCGTCGAAAGCATGATCGAAAAAGCGGGACGATTTGTCGCTGCTTCAGTCGTGGCAGCTGCCCTCAGGCCGTGTCAAGGATGCTCAGATTCGGTGAGATCTTGCGCACCTCGTCACCGAGCAGCTTGCGGACCTGGGCAGTCGTCTTACATCGCATCGCGCGACGGAGAACGTCCTCGGCCATGCTCACCGACAGTTGGCTCGCCAGCTCCTTTATGGACGGAATCCAGGCGGGGCTCATACTAAAGCTGCGCAACCCCATCCCCAGCAAGAGCACGAAGCTGCGAGGGCGACCAGCCATTTCGCCGCACAGAGTGACGGGCGTCTTGTGGTCGTCACAAGACTTGATCACGGACGCAAGTACGCGCAGCACCGCGGGTGCGAGCGGATCGCAAAGATGGCTGACCTTCGGATTGTCGCGATCCGCAGCCATCAGGTATTGAACCAGATCGTTCGACCCGATCGAAACAAAATCGACGACCGGCAACATCAGCTCGATCGTCACGGCGGCTGCGGGCACTTCCAGCATCATCCCAATGGGCGGCAACGCGAAACACAGCCTTTCGTCTTCCAGCTGCCGGCTGGCTCGACGCACCATGCGGCGCAAACGATGGATCTCGTCGACCGTCGTCACCATTGGAAACATCAACTTGACTTCACCGCCGCAACTGCGTGCGTGGGCCGCCGCCTGCATGATAGCGCGCATCTGCTTGTTGAAAAACTCAGGATGTTCGAAGGACAGCCGAATGCTCCGCCAGCCCAAAAATGGATTCGCTTCTTGATGCTGGTGCCCGAGGTAGGGCACGGTCTTGTCGCCGCCAATATCTAGTGTACGAATCGTGACTAAATGTCCCGGCGCTTCATCGATCGCCCTTCGATAGATATGCAGTTGCTCGCTTTCGTCAGGTACGTTCGGGTGGGTCAAGTAGATGTACTCGGTACGAAACAGCCCCACTCCACTGGCGCCCATCGCTCCGGCCGCGATCGCATCGGAGACGGTGTTGATGTTGGCCAGTAATTCAATTGCCACTTTATCCGCCGACACGGCCGGCTGTTCGCGGTTTTCAGCGAGCTGATCCTTCAGGTCGAAGAACTCTCGTTCCAGCTTTCGATAGGCCGAAAGTGACTCAGGATCAGGATTGAGCGCAACGTGACCGTCTCTCCCATCGACTACGATCGTGTCACCCGTGGTCACCTGTCGAAGGATTCCACGCACTCCGGAAACCGCCGGAATGCCACGGCTTCGCGCCAGAATTGCCGCGTGGCTGGTTTGGCTGCCGGCCTGGGTAACAATGCCGTGGACATCAATGTCACCTAACGCCACGACTTGCGAGGGAAGCAATTCGTCTGCAACCACGATCAAAGGGCCAGCCAGCACATCGGAGTCCGTCTTGAGCACATCGCTAAGATGGGCGCTGACGCGAATGATCACGTCGCGGACATCGTTCAGTCGTTCCTTCAGGAGTGAATCACTGGTCCGGCTGAACAATGAAGCGTAGTGGTCCATCAACCGGTGCAGTGCGGCGTCGGTCGTGAGCCGGTCGTTCACGATCCAATCGCGGACCTTGTCCGTGAAATTGGGATCCCGCAAAATGGACTCGTGAACCGCGAAGATGGCAGCCTCTTCCTGCCCAAGCTGACTCGCTACCTTTGCTTGCATCGCGCGCAAGTCGGCCGCCGTCTTATCGCGGGCCGTTTCGTAGGCAGCCAGCTCGGCGGTAATCTCATTTTCTTCCAGGCGTTTAGTGTTCGGATTCACGAAGATCTCGTGAATGCAATACGCGATCCCAACCGCAACACCTGGCGCAACTGCAATTCCCTTCCGCATGATGGAAAATGTAACAGCCAACTGGCGAAGCGACAAACGGCCCGAGGCTCGATAAATCCTGCAAACTGCTTCGATAACGTGAGTTAGATCGCCCCGACTCGCCAAAATCAAGCGGGGCTTCACGTTTCTTGCTTTGCTGCGGCGAGAATTTGGACAACCGCTTTCCTGCAGGCCCTTGTTTCCGGTTGAGGCATGAACAATCCACGAGTATAATGCGGGGTTTAATGTACCAAAGTGATGGTGAGTAATGCCTTATGACGTTCAAGCTGCTTGACCGGATCGAGGAAATCGAGCCGGGATCCAGGATTACGGCGGTCAAGCAATTGCGCGCTGACGAACAGTACTTGAAGGACCATTTTCCCAACTTTCCGGTCATGCCGGGTGTGCTGATGTTGGAAGCGATGTTTCAAGCCTGCCGTTGGCTGTTACTGGAAAGCGATGGCTATGACAGAGCGGTCGTGACTCTACGCGAAGTTCGCAATGTCAAATTCACCGATTTCGTCCTCCCCGGCCAGGAATTGAAAATCTCTGCGAAAATTATCAAAGATGAAGGTACCACGGTGAAGCTTCAGGTAGGTGGCTCGGTCAACGGCTCCAACGCCGTGAGTGGTCGGTTGGTTCTGGAGCGATTCAACCTTGCGGACCGATACCCAGAAATGGCCCCGCTTGATGACCACGGGCGTTACGAATTGCGAAAACAGATCCAAGAGTTTCTACCACCCAATTAGGGCGAAGTCTCGAATTCAGAATTCCTAACTGAATCAACCACAAACAGCTAATTTCAATCGGAGCTCAGTCAAGATGCCAAGTAAAGAAGAAGTACTCGAAAAAGTCACCGCCGCTCTCGTGGATGCACTGGGTGTCGATGATGATGAAGTTACGCCAGAGGCCACGATGGTCGGTGATTTGGGTGCTGAGTCGATCGACTTTTTGGACATTGTATTCCGCCTCGAGAAAGCGTTTGGAATCGAAATCCCTCGTTCCGAGCTGTTTCCGGAAGACATTTTGACCAACGCAGAATATGTCAAGGAAGGCAAAGTCACCGACTCGGGCGTCGCGGAATTGAAGAAACGTATGCCGTTTGCGGATCTTTCGAAGTTTGAAACGAATCCGCTCGTTCAAGACTTTGGCAACTTGCTGACGGTGAACGACCTTTGCCGCTACGTAGAAACCAAAGTCCGTGCCTAGTGCAGTGCCACAGCCTAATGTTAGGGTGCCACCACTACGGCGACCGGTGTCTAATGGAATACCCTAATTCTTGACGTTGACGAAGAACTAGTGTTTCGTCACAGTGCGTCCCCTTTTGAAAAGGCCACGATTCGATTATGCGCTGGTTTTGGATTGACCGTTTTTTGGAATTTGAAAGTGGCCGTCGCGCGGTTGCGTACAAAAATACGAGCCTGACTGAAGACCACAACGACGAATACCAACCGGCATACCCTATCGTTCCCGCCTCGACAATTATCGAAGGTTTGGCACAGACCGGTGGTTTACTAGTTGGTGAGCACGGTCAATTCCACAAACGCGTGGTGCTCGCCAAGGTCGCCAAGGCGGTGTTCCACGATTACACACTGGCGGGCACGACGTTGACCTATACGGCTGAAGTTGAAGACATTCAACCCGACGGTGCATTCTGTCAGTGCACAGTTAAAGCCGGCGACGAATTGCGGGCCGACATACAGCTGATGTTTGCCCATTTGGACAACAGATTCCCGGAAAACCTCTTCGACCCAGCGAATTTTCTTCGTATGCTGCGTTTGTTTGAACTGTATAAAGTTGGGCGAACGAAGGACGGTGAACCGCTTTCGATTCCAGAACACTTACTGGAAGCGGAACGGATGGATGTCGAACGGAAGAAGGCCGAGTAGATGGAGGCGGAGAGGATCGAGCGAATGGATGGCGAGCGAAACACCGTCTAAGCGGACTTTGCGGACCATTGCACAGTCTGTCTAGGTAACCTCGATCACGGTCTTGCAAACACAATCACGGTTCTTTTCAGAGGTGCTTGGAAATGAGACGGCGCGTCGTCATCACAGGAATTGGCTCCATCAACCCGATGGGCCTCGATGTAGAAACCGTCTGGAATGGGCTCAAAGAGGCGAAGTCCGGCGTGGGCCTGACGACGATTTTTGATGCCAGCAAATTCCCCACAAAGATCTCCGCGGAAGTCCGTAACTGGGATATCACCGATATCGGAGAAGATCCCAAGCTCTGGAAGAAGCGAGGTCGTCATTCCCGTTTTGCCGCCGGGGCTGCAAAACAGGCGATCAATTCATCCGGCATCCTCACCAAAGACCTTGATCCCGTTCGCCTGGGTGTCTACTTGGGAAGTGGTGAAGGCAATCAAGACTTTTTGTCCTTCACGCGGATGGTGACCGCGGCCATCTCAGACACTGGGGACGGCGAAGATCTGAGCATCGCGAATTTCACCCGAGTTGGCTTAGCAACACTCGATCCGATGACCGAACTGGAGCAGGAACCAAACATGCCGGCTGGTCATTTGGCAAGCATGTTCGATGCGCAAGGTCCCAACCTCAATTGCCTCACCGCGTGCGCGGCCAGCAGTCAGGCCATTGGCGAGGCGACCGAGATTATTCGGCGAGGCGATGCGGACGCCATGATTTCGGGTGGCACGCATAGCATGATTCATCCCTTTGGCGTCACCGGCTTCAATCTGCTCACCGCACTTTCGACTCGAAATGACGAACCACACCGCGCCTCGCGACCGTTTGACCGGCTGCGAGACGGGTTTGTGCTGGGCGAAGGCGCGGCGATGATCATCCTGGAAGAGCTGGAACATGCCAAGGCTCGGGGCGCGAAAATCTATGGCGAAATCCTGGGTTACGGTACGACCGCCGATGCCTACCGGATCACCGACATTCACCCCGAAGGCCGCGGTGCCATCGGCTGTATGCGGATGGCGATCAAGGATGCTGGGATCGCAGCCTCCGATGTCGACTACGTCAATGCCCACGGTACCAGCACGACGGTCAACGACAGAGTCGAGACCAAGGCATGCAAGGAAGTGTTTGGCGAGGGGCCAAACGGGAAACCAATTTCGAGCACCAAGAGCATGATGGGACATCTGATCGCAGCTGCAGGGGTCACCGAGCTCATTGTCTGCCTGATGGCGATCCGAGACAACGTCCTGCCGCCCACAATCAACTACGAGAATCCGGATCCTGACTGCGATCTGGACTACGTTCCCAATGAAGCCCGTGAGACACCGTGTAACATCGCGCTAAACAATAGCTTTGGTTTCGGTGGTCAAAATATCTCGTTGGTCGTCGCTGGATTTGACGGCTAACAACCAACCAGTGAATAATTGTCTTACAACCGTTTGGCAGCAGTTGTTTCTTGGCTGATCCTAACTGAGTTTGACGGCTGGTAGAATCAACGATTCACTCCAGTGATGCCTGGCACCGAGAGGATCTTATGGTCGCGTCTCACATCGTCATCTGTCTGCATGTTTTAGCCCCCCTTTGCGGCGTGGTGCCGGCGTCCGCAGATCAGCAATTCGAGCAACTGGCAGCTCAGTACGTGGATCAGTTTCCCGCCTTGTCGCCAGTAACTGCGACACAATTGGGAGACCATCGCTATGACAGCGAATTGGACGAATTGACGGAGCTCGCGCGAAAAAAGTCATTGAGGTTTCATCGCGATTTTCTGAAACGTGTGATCGCCATTGATGCCAAGCAACTAGCGCGGGCAAACCAGGTCGATCACGCGCTGCTCGAACATGACTTGCGCGCCCAACTGTGGCAGATCGAAGTTTCGCAGGAATGGGCATGGAATCCGTTGATCTACACCGAGCTTGCTGGCGGGGCCATTTACGGTCTGATGGCGCGTGAATTCGCGCCGCTGCCAACGCGGCTAGGCGACGTGGCGGATCGTCTGACGAAGTTTCCTCAGATGTTTGAACAGATCCGCGCAGCGCTCGACCCACGGCGCGTTCCTCGTATTCATGCAGAAACGGCCATCAAACAGAATCGCGGAGTGGTCAGCATTCTCGCGAACATGGTCGAGCCGCATTTGGGGCAACTTGGAAACACAGAACGCACGCGGTTGATTGGGGCGATGGAAGTCGCTAAGCAGGCAGTTGAAGAGTATCAGTCGTGGCTTGAAACCGATCTATTGCCAAAAGCCTTGGGTGATTTCCGGATCGGAAAAAAACGATTCGATGAGAAACTTGCCTTCACGCTCCAAACACCGCTCTCACGTCGCCAGATTCGCGAGCGGGCGGAAAACGAACTCCGGCGCGTTCGCGCGGAAATGTATCAAATGGCGGCGGATGTCTACAGGCAAAAGCATACCTATACCCAGTTCCCGGAAAATCCCTCGCCGGAATTCCAGCAGGCGATCATCCGCGCTGCCCTGGAAATGGCATACGAAGAGACGCCGGCAGCGGATCAGGTGGTCGAAGCGGCCCGAAAATCGTTGGCACTTACGACGTCCTTTGTACGAGACAAAGATCTTATCACGATCCCGGCTGATCCGCTGGAGATCATTGTCATGCCCGAGTTTCAGCGTGGTGTGTCGCTGGCGTATTGCGATTCGCCCGGTCCTCTTGATGTTGGCCAGAAGACGTTTTACGCAGTCGCCCCGCTGCCGAAGAATTGGAATCAGCAGCAGATCCGCTCTTTCCTGCGCGAATACAACCTGAGATCGATCCATGACCTGACAGTGCACGAAGCAATGCCTGGCCATTTTGTGCAACTCGCCCATTCGAATCGTTATCCCGGAAAGCTCCGCGCCGTGCTCGCTTCCGGCGTTTTTATCGAAGGCTGGGCGGTTTATACGGAACAGATGATGGCCGACGAAGGATTGTTGGACGGCGACCCGTTGATGGGCCTGATCGCGCGCAAGTGGTATTTGCGCGGCATTGCCAACGCAATCCTCGATCAGGCGATCCATACCGAAGGGATCTCGCGCGAGCAGGCGATGCGGCTGATGATGGAAGATACATTCCAAGAGGAACGGGAAGCGGCTGCCAAATGGATTCGGGCACAGCTGACTTCGACGCAACTATCAACTTATTTCGTCGGCTACTTGGAACACGCTGATCTACGACGCGAAACGGAACAAGCGTGGAGCGATGAGTTTCGTTTGAAGACCTATCACGACAAAGTTCTGTCGTTTGGGTCACCACCGGTGAAGTACGTTCGGGCCCTGCTGCTGGACAAGGAGATTCCACGCTAAGGATCAGCCAATGAATCCAATCGCCGCTAACGGCCTTCGGGACGCATTCGATAGATCCGCCACTTTGCAATCGCCACCTGGCGATCCTCGTCGTTGACAAACCCCAGCGATTGGGTGTCGAACACGAGTGGCTCTTGCAAACGGAGGCGGCTATAGCCAAATGCTGATGGCTCTCTCTCCGTTAGTTTCAAGAGGGCCGCCAGCACCAGATCCCGCATCTCGACTGTGTACGTCATGTTGTTGAGACGGTAGCGCGAAGTCACCTTTTCGTCCGCCAGGATCGCCTCCAATCGCGCAACATCGTCGATGCCACCGAACTTGGCCAGGCACAGTACGGAATAATAACGGTCGTACGGATCGACTTGCGCAGGTTGTTTCGCAAGCAACCGAGCCCGTGGCAGCACCTGAACGATGTTGTGTTGCAACGCCAACAGCATCAGCTCGTGTGCTGGAACGGCGTCTTTTCTGAGAATCCAAGCGGCGAGCAGATTTCGTAGTATCGATTGGTGCATTTTCGAGTTGATGCCGTTTTCGAAGGCATTCTGCTGGCATAGGATCATCAACGACGTGTTCGTGGATCTGTGGAGTGGAATATCCTGGTTGGTGGCAACAAACAGCACGGCAGCGATCGGCGGAAGTTCGTGCCTTGTTGCAAAAATCTGAACGGAATTATGCAGGCGCTGGCAGCGTCGCTCGAGGATTTGCACCGCATCTTCCGCTGCTTGTGATTCGGCACCCAGCAGTTCGCGCTCTGCCTTCTGCATCTGCACAAACAACGCTCGCGAGGTCGTGGTGTTGCCTGCCAAATCGCGGAACCGCTCCCAGCCAGGAAGCCCGTATGACTTATCGCCGTCGGCGTCTTCTTCAAACGACTTGAGACGATGGTGAAAATCCAACTCGTGAACGACCAATAGCACAAGCTGGCTTCGGTGGCGGACTTCGCGGTTTTCGCTGCGAAGGGCCCGCTCCAATTGAGGAATCGCGGGTAAGCCCAGCATGATCAACTGCTCAGTCGCGCGCTCGCGCACCGCAAACCGGTCAGAGGCCAACTGCTCGATCAGGCGGACCGTGTTTTCAGCCTGCTGATTCGCTTGACTTGGCACCGGTGGTGACGTCTGTGGTGGCTGGGACCGAACGTCCTTTGGACCGGTCAACTGCAGCCAAGAACAAACGACCAAACATGTTATTAGGCGGTTCCGCATCAATGCTCTTCTCTGCATCACAACTCGGCACGCCGACCAGTGTGCCACCCCCTCTATTTTAGGCCAGCGAGCACGACCACGTCTAGCGAAGTCAATTCGGGCGATTTTCGCAAGAATGTGGGATAACAACAGTCATGCAGTTTGTACTGACGGGGCCAACAGGCCAATGGAAATCACCGCACCAAGTTCGACGAACTTCACATAAAAGGTTGCTGTCGAGGTCAGATGCCATTACAATCTTGAGTGTCAGGGATTTGCGGCCGCTTGCAGCCTCCAACTGCTAAAGAGCCATGTACACAGCCGCAGTCTGCCATACGTTGATGGCGACGCGGCTGTTTTTATTTCAGCTTTGCGAATGCCCTGAGCAGAAACGTGGAGTCGTCTTCACATGCAAAAGTCAACAACATTGTCTCGAGTTCCCAAAAAAACGTCCGGCGAATCGACGCGTGCAGTGCACGCTGGCGAAGATCGCCAGAAGCTGGGGGATTCGATTACCGATCCGATCATCTGTGCCGCCACATTCACATTTGAGAATACGCAGGCAGTCATTGACTTCATCGAAAAGAAGCAGCCGCGCGAAGAATATGGCCGGTACGGAAACCCCGGCGAGAAGGTCGTCGAACGCAAATTAGCCGAATTGGAAAATGGCGAGCAGGCGTTGCTTTTTTCCAGTGGCATGGCGGCCATCGTCGGCCTGCTCATGACCAAGCTGAGCGCCGGTGACGAAGTCGTGTTCTTTGACGAGTGTTATCATCGCAGCCGGGAATTCTGCACGAAACACTTGTCCCGATTCGGCGTCGTGACGCGCCAAGTCAAGGCGTGTGACTACGAAGCAATGGAGGCCACGGTTAACGAGAACACGAAACTACTCGTCAGCGAATCCCCCACGAATCCGCATTTGAGCATCGTCGATCTAGATCGCTTCGCCGATATCGGACGTCGCAAGGGTGTTGAAACGTTGATCGACGCGACACTGGCGACACCCTACAACGTGCGTCCTCTGGATCACGGCGTGGATTATGTGTTGCATTCGGCAACCAAATATCTGGCAGGTCACAACGACGTCCTGGCGGGTGTGCTGATCGGCGACAACGACAAGCTGGACTCTGTACGATCGCTCCGCGGAATCATGGGGGCGGTCAATTCGGCGCATAACATCTACTTGCTTGAACGGGGCTTGAAGACGTTTGGCATTCGAATGCAGCAGCAAAACGAAAATGGCCAAGCCGTCGCCGAGTTTCTCGACGGACATTCGCGCGTCGAACGCGTTTACTATCCAGGACTTGAATCGCATCCTTACCATGAAGTCGCCAAGCAGACCATGCGTGGCTACGGCGGGCTGGTGACGTTTCTGGTCAAGGATGCGGATTGGCGGGAAACCGGCAAGATCGTCGATTCGGTCAAAATCCCGCGAATCGCGCCGAGCCTGGGAGGAGTCGAGTCGCTGATTGAACAGCCGCTGGTAATGAGCTACTACGAATGCACGCCCGAAGAGCGACAGCAGTTTGGAATCCCCGACAACATGATTCGGATGTCTTGTGGGATTGAGGACAAAGAGGATTTGATCGCCGATCTGCAGCAGGCGTTGGAAGCATGAGATTCCGCACCCGCTCGATTCATGTTGGCAACGAACGGGATCCCGAAACCGGCGCGGTCGTGCCGCCGATTCACGTCGCATCCACGTTCGTGCAACACCGCGCTGGTGAATGGCGGGAATTTGACTACGGGCGGAGTGGAAACCCAACGCGCAAATCGCTCGAACGAACGGTCGCTTCGCTCGAAAATGGTACCCATGCATTGGCCTACTCGACTGGAATGGCAGCCACGCATGGTGTCACCATGCTCTTGGAAAGCGGCGATCACATGGTGGCCGGGGCGGACATCTACGGCGGCACGTACCGGTTGCTCCACAAGGTTCTTAGCCGCGGCAACGTTGGCGTTACGTTGGCCAATAGCATGAATCTGACGGAACTGGAAAACGCGATCACGCCTCAAACAAAGCTGCTTTGGCTGGAATCGCCCGGCAATCCGTTGATGTCCATTACGGATTTGAGAGCCTGCGTCGAAATCGCCGAGAAGCACAATCTGCTGACCGCCGTCGACAACACGCTTGCCACGCCGGTACTGACACGCCCGTTGGAGTTGGGGATCGACATCGTAATGCACTCAGCCACGAAGTACCTGGGCGGGCACAGCGATGTGCTCGGTGGCGTACTCGTCGTTCAGGATGCCGAGCTGTTCGACCGCCTTTATTTTATGCAAAATGCGACAGGGGCGGTGCTGGGCCCATTCGACGCTTTCCTGGTCGCCCGCGGCCTCAAGACGTTAGAGTTGCGAGTTCGAGAGCAGTGTCGAAATGCCGAAAGGATCGCTGCATTTCTCCAGGCCGATGCGAGGATCAACCGGGTGCTCTATCCTGGCTTGCCCAACCACCCCGGACACGACATCGCGCGCCGGCAAATGGACGGTGGGTTTGGTGCCATGCTCAGCTTTGAAGTCGCCGGCGATTTTGAAAAGGCTAAACAGGTCGTTCAATCGACCGAGCTGTTCCAGTTGGCCGTGAGCTTAGGGGCGGTCGAGTCTCTGATCGAACAGCCCGCCTCGATGTCGCATGCAAGCTACGACGCCGCTGATCGCAAGTTGCATGGAATCGAAGATGGCCTGATTCGGATTTCTGTGGGACTGGAAGACCCCGACGACTTGATCGAAGATCTCAACCAGGCACTCGACGCCTAGCGAGGCGGTGCCTCGGACCCACGCGAGCTATCGCTCGGTTGCAGCGACCCGCTCCCCGACCAACCGCGGTCGGTGCCCGTCGCTGAAAACCTGACTCAATTGTACAAGATAGACCCCATACAAGCTTTCTGGTGCGTGTCGCGATGTCGTACTATTTCGCTCGCAGCGGGTTGTGCGGTACCAAGGACAATCGACGTTCCGTTGAAACGGCACGAAGTACACGTGCCGGTTTGGGCTTAGCCTCTGTCAACGGTTGCGCGACCGAGATCGACAAGCTGCGCGGTTCGGAACGCCGGGCCGTGCCGGCGCGGATCACTTGCCGATGGATGGGCCGACGCTCGATCCGGTGGGTTGCTTCCGAGGAAGGTATCGTTGGAGACTGTAGTTCATCGTCCTGGAAAGGATTCGGTGGGAATTCGGATGGGCCAACTTTGGACGAGCTTCTGTGGCCTTTTGACTTGCATTTCCCGGAACTGCCGCACGAGTCGCACGCAAACGCCGACGATAGGTGCCGCAGGCTACTCGACACAATGTGGTCCACGCCGTCTATTACAATCGGAATCACCGAAAGACAGCACGTCGAGCATCCACCTTTCGATTTTTGGACACTGCCATGTTTTTGGACACTGCCATGTGACTTCTGGAAGATGCCAAAGCCCTTTTGGGCGGTCACATGCCCTTTCCCCTTTTGAACACTCCCACAACCGCAACTCGTATGAGGAGATTTCTGAGCGTGTTTTTGTGTGGCCTCACAACCGCAGTCGGACGACTTCTGAGCGACCTTTTGAACTGGTGAGCGGCCACAGGCACCCTTTTGCGATGGCAAAGAGCCGGCCAAGGCGTACCCCGGAAGGGTGAGGGCAAGAATGAACACTGGCACCAGTTGCTGAGGATTCATGGTGGATCTCCACGAGTGAATTGTGAGCTCGGCATCCGTGGGATCAACGTTATTGGCCCACGGGCAGAAGCTAGGTGTTGTTTTCGATAGAACTCATCGAACCAGTGCCATACGAATGATCAGAACTTTCGTTTCGACCCCTAAAGTCACCTCAACAGGAATACACGCGGCAATCAGCGAAGTCTGTTCCAAACCCCCTAGATTCGCGCCGTGAGACGTCATTTCAGGAGGTCCCAATACCTGATGGGACAACACCTTGGCATTGCTGCCAGTCACTTCTTGGGTGACCGGCTATCACCACAGACCGACGGTTCACGTTGGGAAGTCTGTTAACTCTATGACGATTGTCAGAACTTTTACAGTTAAGCCGATTATTCCGATTTTTCCGAAAGTTCGATTTGCGACCGATCCGATATCCACTGCTGATTGGGAAGTTGTTTTGAATCCAGGTCGATCCTGAAGCCGATTTTCGAGGATGCCGTTATGAAAGTTTCGCAGCCACGCAACTGTCACAAGATCTGTTGTGGTCTATTCGCAATCGCGCTGGTGTGGTCGACCACAGCCACTGCACAACAAAGTCGTTCAAATCCGCTGCGCCAAACATCCGGCCATTCGGGGGCTCGGCAGCAAGCCGCGTCGGCGTCCCGCACAATAGAGGAAACGGATGCGGTCTTGCAAACCAGGGCAGTATCAGCCACCCAGAACAACACGGGAGGACGAGGCACCGACGCGCCGTCCTTGGTGCAACAAGCGGCCTACCAAGCATCTAACGACGAAACGCGTCAGTTGGATGAACAGGTCCACCAAGCCAGCCACAACGAATCAGTTTTGTTGCAAGAGCAGCAAGGTGGGTTCGTAACGCAAGAATTTGGCGGGAATCATCAAAAGGGCGTGTTCCAGAAAGGCGGCGTGTTCCAGAAAGGCGGCGTCTTCCAAAAAGGCGGCATCGTCCAAAAAGGCGGCATCGTCCAAAAAGG
>PVBE011626698.1_pt1 | contig 24781 bp, 17 predicted proteins | sample 1631181 | NCBI WGS metagenome assembly PVBE01 (sample SAMN08397723, study PRJNA350692) | Marine metagenome, whole genome shotgun sequencing project. | isolation source: water | place: Pacific Ocean | collected 2012-04 | reverse complement strand
ATATACCTATGAGGACCAGGGGTTTTACACTGTCTCTCTTACGGTGACCGATGAGAACGGTCTCTCGGATGAGTTGGTCATGGAGGGATATATCACTGTAATTATTGAAGATCTCTGGCCGCCGGCAAACCTGTCTGCCAACGCGCAGCAGAATGAGAGCGGTGTTGATGTTCATCTTGAGTGGGACGCTCCTCAGGACCCGAACAATATAACCATCAACTGGGACAATGGTGAGAATAATGACGGAATTGGTTTAACCAATGGTGGTGACTGGATGTATTCAGCCAGATGGGACCCCTCAGATATTACAGGTTATGATGGATATTATCTTAATTCGGTGCACTTCTTTCCAAGGGGTGCCGCCACATCATATACTCTCAGAGTCTGGTATGGTGACAATGCGGGAGTCCTCCTATATGAGCAACCTGTAGGTGACCCTGTTCCCGAACAGTGGAATGAGGTAGTTTTGGATTCACCTGTAGAGATAGATGCCTCTGGTGAGCTCTGGATCGGGTTTGCCTTGAGCCAGCCTGCGGGAGAGTTTCCTGGCGGTTGTGACGCTGGCCCTGCCGTTCCGTTCTATGGTGATATGTTGACCCTAGATGGGGTGACCTGGGAGTCTATGTCTACAAGCTACGGCTTGAACTACAACTGGAACATTCAGGGCATGCTGTCAGCAACTAATATGGGAACGGGTATAGGTAATGACCCAATTGTTTTAGGAAACACCACCACATCTACAGAATATTCCTCCACAAAGGATATCCCAATCCTCACTGGTCACCTAGGTCAGCCGGAGAATGCACTGTTGGTTGATCTGCACACGCGTGATTTTCAGTACTACAATGTGTACCGGGATGGAGAGGCGATTGCTACAGCTCTCGATGAGGAGTATGATGATCTCCAGGTTCCCGATGGTGTTTATGAGTATTATGTGACCGCCCAATATGATGGCGGAGAATCGGTGCCAACCAATACAGTTACGGTTACCGTTTATTTCGATCCAAATGTTGTGATGGTTGATATGTATATATTGTTAGATGACTTTCCCGGTGAGACCACCTGGGATTTGCGAGATGATTCTGGCACTATCTTAGATTCCGGTGGGCCCTACACAGGAGGTGATGTGAGTGTAGGTTGGCCGCTAACAACTGGTGACTATGTGTGGACCATCTATGACGCATTTGGCGATGGTATATGTTGTGCTTATGGTGAAGGTTACTATGAGTTGTCGATGTTTGGTGAGGTCTTTGCCACCGGTGGTCAGTTTACCACAGAGGATGTGGTACCGTTTAATGTCCCCGTTTTAATTTTTGGGACCTTGGAAGGAACGGTGACAGATGGTGATGGATCGCCCTTGTCCGGAGTCAACATTGATTTAAATGGTAACTCTCTCGGTGAGACCGGTGGTGACGGAAGCTATAGCTTTGAGGCACCAGTAGGTCTTCACACTGTGACAGCATCACTGATGGGTTATATGGATGCTGAAGAGACCGGTGTAGAAGTTTTTGAAGATGAGACCACTACCGTTGACCTAACGTTGGATGCATATCCTGTTGTCTCTGTATCTGGTCATGTTACCGGGTGGGACGCACCGGATGGTCTTTCCGGAGCAATGGTAACTCTCCAGGGATATGCTGACCACAGTGAGACCACTGATGCGAGCGGTAACTTCAGTGTTGCAAGCGTGTACGGTGGCCATACCTATACTTTCAGGATTCAGAAAGAGGGATACCAGTCCTACAACGAACAGCTGGAGGTAGGTGATACTGATATAGACGTTGGTACTATTAACCTGCTAGAGTTTACAGAGCCGGTGTGGCCTCCCGAGGGTTTACAGGCAACGGTATCTCAGCAGACAGATGTGCACTTAACGTGGAACCCTCCTGTTGATCCATCCGCTATTGAGCTCTTCTATGATGATGGGACCTATGAAAATCACTGGTATGTGAGCTCTCCTCCATCGTCAACAAATCAGCTTGCGGTTGGGTTTACATATCCTGAGGATTGTATTTTAAACACAGGAAAATTTGAGATGTCATTCGATCCCGGCGCTACAGATTTTGACTGGAACGTCTTGGGAGGTAATGCCAGTGCTCCAGATGCCTATGATGTGCTTGCAAGCGGAACTGCTAGCCTGACCGGTGATCCAGATGGATCATGGTATTTTATTGATTTTGGTGGTATTGAGATAGAGGCAGACCAATGGTTCTATCTGAGTGTTCAATATCGTGATGGTCAGACACCTGGCTCTGATATTTATTACTGCGGTGGAGATGCAACTGCAAATGATCCCTATTCATGGTACACCGTGGATGGAAACTCATGGAGTAATTTATTGGGTGTGACAGATCTTATGATCAGAGCACTGATCTCTACGGAGTTTGCCAATTCCATAGTTTTAGATCCAATGCCGTCCACTCCAAATCCAGAGGCAACGATCATGCGTGCGGATGGGCAGCCTCAATTGGACGAACATGTTCTGGCAAAGATAACCAGTATTCCAACGGCAGATCCGCAAATTACAAGCCCGATCACACGTGATCTATTAGGGTATAACGTGTATCGTGATAATGAGCAAATTGATTTTGTGGTTCCCACAGAGGCATGGGACTATGATCTGGCAGATGGAACCTACACATATTTTGTAACCGCACAGTACGATGGTGGTGAGTCTGAGCCATCCAACTCTGTTACGGTTACCATCGCATATGTTGATGTTGGAGTTGTAATCATTGACCTTGACCCAACACCCACAGGAGAAGTTGTACGGGATGTTTTGCAGGATCTATATCCTGGTGGAGTCATGGTAGCGAACTCATTGAATGAGTACGATCTCATTGGAATGGATGCGGTATTTGTTCTTCTGGGTATTTTTTCAAGTAATACTGTTATTGACCCGGCATCTGCAGAGCCGTTACTCGACTATATTGACTCCGGTGGTAACCTCTATATGGAAGGCGGAGACATGTGGTACTATGATCCCCAGTTCCAGGGTGGTTATGACTTTGGGCCTGCGTTTGGTATTACCGCAGTCGCAGATGGAGGGGCCGACCTCTCTCAGGTTGTTGGTCAGGGTTTTCTTGAAGGATTTGAGTGGAGTTATTCCGGTGAGAATGCCTGGATAGATAATCTCGACCCGGCCAATGGCGATGCGTTTACTATTTTTAGAAATGATCAGGTTGGATACAACTGTGGTATTGCTCACGATCCCGGTGCCTACAGAACGGTTGGCAGCTCTTTTGAGATAGCTGGTCTTGGCGGTAACAGCTCACTTTCTGATGCACTTCAGGGAATCGTTGATTTCTTTGAGATCGGTGAGCCACCTGGTTTTATCGAGGGTACGGTGACATTGAATGGTGGAATGGGAGATCTGTCCGATGTGATGATCTCAACCGATGACGGTGATGATACCTATGCAGACAACGATGGTTCCTATTCGCTGTCGGTACAGCCCGGAACCTATGATGTGACCGCACATTTGGTGGGCTACGGCGATGATGTTGAGACAAATGTCACGGTAAACTCAGAGCAAACTGTGAACATTGATTTCTCCCTTGGTGCCATCCCCACAGTTACCGTATTAGGTACGGTTGTTGAGTTTGGCACAGAAACTCCGTTGAACGGGGCAACAGTAACACTGAGCGGTTACGCTGATTTTGGTGGTGTTACCATGCCAACGGGAGTTTTCAATATTCCCGGTGTTTTCAGTGGGCAGACCTATGATGTTGAGGTTGCATACGGTGCCCTTGAAACCTATTATACGACTATCGATGTTGGTGACACTGATTACAATATGGGTGTCATTACCTTGAGTGAGTTTGTCTATCCACCAACGGATCTATCGGCACAGGTTGTCAACTTTAATGATGTCGTGTTGAACTGGCACTCTCCCACTGGTGAAGGTGGTGGTGGTGATGACGGTGAATTTATGATGGCACTCTTGCTTGATGCTTTCCCTGGTGAGACCACGTGGGACCTGAACGGTCCAGGTGGGTTAGTAGGTAGCGGTGGACCGTATGATACTCCGGATGCTCTTGTTGAATACTCTGCAGTGTTAGAGCCCGGTGACTATACATATACCCTTTATGATTCGTATGGTGATGGTATCTGTTGTGCTTATGGTGAAGGCTACTATGAGTTGTCCTTGGATGGAGAACTTTTTGCCTCTGGTGGTGAGTTCGCTGATATAGAAAGTGTTTCTTTTACAGTTGGAGCCCGAAACCATGTTAGCTCTATAACCACTTCATATATTGATGTTGATATAGACCTACAGGAAAAGGGTGATACTCCGCTGGCTGAGCTATATGATATTACCCGTGAGACAACCGAGTTCATTGTTAGTGATTTCTCAACTCGTGATCTTCTTGGATATAATGTTTATCGAAATGGTGCGATGATAGAGGAGGTGTTCGCTGATACTCTCTATGTAGATAACAATGTTCCTAATGGTTCCCACACATATGGTGTGAGATCGGTCTATACCTCAGGTATATCTGACGCCATAACAGTTGATGTTATAGTTGATGCGCCACTGGTCTCAGACTTTGAGGCTGACCCCACTGACGGGTTTGCTCCTCTGAATGTCCAGTTTACCGATCTGTCCATGGATTTTGGGACACCGATTGTTGCGTGGTTCTGGAATTTCGGTGATGGTCAAACAAGTAATTTTCAAAATCCTTATCACGTTTATACCTCACAAGGATCATACGATGTTTCACTGATGGTAATGGATGCCTCGGGTACTTCGGCAACAGAAACGAAGTACGATTATATCACGGTGTTTAGTGAGCCGGGAGAGGGTGAGTTCATTGCATCTATCAGTGGTACGGGAACTGGTATTACCTATGATATGTCTTTTGGATTTGCAGCAAACGCTACAGATGGGTTTGACCCGGGCGTTGATCTTTACGCGCCACCTGCACCACCACCGCCGTCATTTGACGTAGCGCTGGGTTGGATGGGTGACAGATACTATACCCAGATTTTAGGTGTGGATGTTGGCGTTGAAAAAGAATATAATATTCTGCTCCAGTATCCTGAGGATAATATGATTACTCTTGACTGGGACAATGCAGGTTGGTCAAACTTAGGTACTTTCATTTTGCAGGATGCTTTTGGTGGAAGTATGATCAATGTCGACATGACACAGCAGGAGAGTCTGGTTCTCGATAATAATGCGTTTACGACGCTCAAGCTGTTAGTAACCGCAGGAGGTGGACCTCCCCCTGGAGATACAGACGATATTTCATTAACCAGCAATTGGAACCTCATGTCCTTTGACGTGGATATCCAGAACAACGCACCTGAAGATGTATACTCAGGTCTAATGGCTGACGGTAACCTCATATATCTTACAGGGTTTGATGAAGATGGCTCTGAATTTTTCGATCCAAATGGACCGGACTTTCTAAATACATTAACATCAATAGATGCTGGATTTGGATATTGGGTGAAAGTGGCTGATGCCGCTGACCTTTCAGCGTCAGGCACGGGGATTCCCGGAAACTTTGGCATTGATATTTTTTCTGGATGGAATCTCAAAGGATATTGGCCAGATGGAAATATGGCACCTGAAGATGCGTTTTCCTCATTGATTGATGATGATAACCTCGTGTTTGTTACTGGATTTGGTGAAGATGGAGCCACATTTTTTGATCCAAATGGGCCTGGAGTGCTGAACACACTTACCGCACTCGAAAACGGATATGGCTACTGGGTCAAAGTGAATGACGATGTCAACGGATTTCAATATCCTGCTGGAAATGCTTTTTCCGCGAGACAGGTTGCTCTAAATGTGAATCCAGATATTATCAAGACAAACCGGTACATGTTCATGAACGGTACTGTGTCGTTTGACCATATTGACTATTTCGTAGGCGATAAAGTGTCCGTTTCTACAGAGGATGGAATTCTCGTTGGTGAGATGGAAATTCTTGATGATGGATATCTTATGACTACAGCTGTCTATGGTGATGATAACACGACCACAGCTAAGGATGGAGCAGAAAACGGTGAGCAACTTGTTTTCACCTATGGTGAGTTTGAGTCTCAGCCTGTTTCCATTGAATTTACAGCTGACATGGAGTTACAGAAAGTTGACCTGGTGTTCCAGAATCTTCCTGAAGAATTTGGTTTAGCACAGAACTTTCCAAATCCATTTAATCCGGTCACGAACATTCACTTCATGCTCCCGGAGGCAGCGGATGTTCAGCTGGTTGTCTATGACCTTATGGGCAGAAAGGTTCGCACTCTAGTTACAGGTTCCCAAACAGCGGGCTACAAGACAGTTGTTTGGAACTCAAAAGATGATGCGGGAATACCTGTGAGTGCTGGAATGTATATCTATGAATTGAGATCGGGTTCTCATTCGGTGATCCAGAAGATGGTTCTCTTGAAGTAATCGATCAATTTATTTAATTGATTGCGGGGGGATGACATTGTTGTCCCCCCGTTTTTTTATAGAATACAGTATGGATATACAATAGGTCAAGTCGAATGAAGTATGCATATCTAATAATATATTTTGGGATAATATTTTCTCAGGATGTTCCTGATAGTTTTAACTATATACCCACGAACCTATCAGGTGTGTTTCAAGGTCAGATAACCATTAACGGGAGCCCTGCCTCTGGATCTGATTGGGTAGCAGCTTTTGATGGAGATGGTAACTGTGCGGGCGCATCCGAATTAGTTTTTGATGGTGGCACATCATATATAAATTTACCAATATACGGTGATGATGGAACGACCTCTGAAATCGATGAGGGAGTGAACTCAGGAGAGGAGTTTTATTTGAGATTGTGGGACTCTTCCAGTGATTTGATTTTAGAATATCCTGACGGTTTTGATTGTTGGATAAACACAAATGGTGCGCCCATGGGTGGATGTGGTGGGGTTGAGAATGTTTATAATTTTCCTTCAGTTGATTGGATAGCCACCTTAACCGCCAGCGGAGGTCCAGATGGTAGCTCCTACGATCTAACCTTTGGATTTTCACCCAATGCCACTGATGGGTATGATGACAATTTTGATATATATGCTCCACCATCTCCACCACCACCAGCGTTTGATACAGCTCTGAATTGGGGAGGTGACCGTTATTATAGACAGATCCTTTCCGGTGATGGCGAGCTCAGTGAGCATGAGTACGGTGTTTCCTTTGCCTTTCCCAGTGATAATATAATTAATATTAGCTGGCAAAATAGTGGGTGGGGTGAAATGATGAGTTCCTGTGTATTGGAGGATGCGTTTGGCGGTATGATGATCAATGTTGATATGCTGTCTGATACATCGCTTATATTAGATAATCCAGCTTTTTCTACATTGAATCTGAAGGTCACCCCTAATGCCTATGCAGTGCCATCTATAGACCATCCTCCCGAAATAAGTTATATACCTAACCAGACAATAGAGAATGGAGAAGCTTTTACATCCTTTGATCTTGATGATTACTTAACCGAGGTTGATGGAGATGAGGTTGAATGGTCTTTTGATATGGATGGTTTTGTGCCTGCCATTAATATCTCAGGTGGAACAAGAGATTATGATTTAGTTTTTGGTTTTAATTTTGCTGCAACTGATGAATACGATCACGGCATTGATATGTATGCTCCACCGCCACCGCCACTACCCAATATGGATGCCGCACTAGGTTGGGGGGGGGAACGTTATTATATCCAAATTTTAGGGGTCGACGATGGTGAGCATGATTTAATTGTACACCTACAATATCCGGAGGATGGTATCATTCATTTCAATTGGCACAGTGACGGCTGGGGTGACCTTATGAGTTCCTGTATACTGCAGGATGCATTTGGTGGAGAAATGATCAATGTTGATATGCTGTCTGATTCATCGATAACATTAAATAACCCAGCTCTTAATACTTTGTATTTAAAGGTCGCTCCCAATCTAGGCGAAACTCAAACCCGTGATCTTATAGTAGATGTTGATGATGAAAACATTGTTACAGTTAGCTATAGTGATGGGTGGATAGGACATCAAATGGTTATGTTTACCGCTACAGACCAAACCGCTGAGATGCTCAGTGATATAGCTATAGTAACTTTTACGGTTGAAGAACTACTGTCGTCATATGATAACTGGATACCAGATCATGTAACACTTAAACAAAATATTCCAAATCCATTTAATATTGATACTAGAATATTATTCAGTATAGATATTTCAGGATTTGTTTTTTTGGAAATTCTTGATTTTACCGGGAGAGAGGTGAGGACCCTGGTCCTAAATAATCTTGATCCGGGCGATCATTCAATTATCTGGAAAGGTGAAAACAACCAGGGTAGTATATTGTCTTCGGGGGTATATTTTTATCGGTTATCCCACTCACAGGATAGCAGAGCTAGATATATTACAAAGAAGATGGTATTAATAAAATAAAAAGGGGGCTTGTTTTGCCCCCTTTTTTGTTGTGTTAGAGATTATGTGATACTTTAGGAAATTTTAATTTCCTTTGATTTTGTCAGTGCCTCCTCAGCTTTCGGAAGGATCACGATCAGCTCACCATTTTTAAATGAAGCGTTTATCTTACTTGTGTTCACATTTTCTGGAAGAGAAAAAGATCGGCTGAATTTTCCATAGCCCCTCTCAATTCTCCGTGCATCCGTATTTTTTCCTGAATACGCACGTTCTCCTGTTATAGTTAGCACATTATCATCAAGATTTAAACTTAAATCTTTCTTTGATAGCCCCGGAAGATCGATAGAGAGAGTGAAGTCAATCTTATTTTCATGAATATCCACACTGGGTATCCACTGTGATTGTTTGTTCTCTAAAGAACCCCCGAAAAACTCATCCAGGTAGTGTTCCCATTCTCTGTATGGTGACATGACCGAACGATTTGGTGTCCACTTAATTAATGACATTTTATTCTCCTTTTTTTAATTATTATAAAATTATTTTCAATTATATCTGAACAATCTATGTTCCAAATTAAATTGTATGAATAATTATCATTCAATACTGTATATATGGCAGACTAGTGAATGTTCTATAAAAATATAGCTGTCAATATGGCATATTCATTAAAACTATAATGTTACAAATGGGAATAAGAATTAATTTTCACCGTTAAAATATTGGTCAATATAAATTTTATATGAAATTAGCATTATTTGGTGGAGAGCCAGTGAGAGAGAACCCATTTCCCTCCTGGCCTCAACCAACAGAAAGAATTAAACAGGAAGTAGCGCAATGTATTCATGAGGAGGGTTGGGGCATTGGGAGTAGAGTAATTGACCGTTTGTGCGAACTATTTGCTGATTATCATGATTCTAAATATGCAATTGCTACCAATTCTGGCACCACCGCACTCTGGGTAGCTCTAAAAGCTGCGGGGGTAAAAGCAGGTGACGAGGTCATAGTACCTGCGTATACATTTATCGCTACCGCATCCAGCGTGTTATTGGCAAATGGTATTCCTGTTTTTGCCGATATCGATATCAAAACAGGCAACATTGATCCAAAGTCAATTGAGGAAAAGATAACCAGCAGGACAAAAGCGATTATGCCTGTTCATATTGGTGGCTCACCTTGTGATTTAGACTCAATCAATTTAATAGCAAAAAAACACGGTATAACTCTGATAGAGGATGCGGCCCAGGCACACGGAGCGGAATGGAATGGTAGGAAAGTTGGTGGAATTGGCACCGGGGGTTGTTTTAGTTTTCAAACATCAAAAAATATGACAGCAGGGGAGGGCGGTATCATTGTTTCAAATGACGAACCATTCATAGATAAATGTTTTTCCTATTACAACTGTGGTCGAGTAAGAGAGGGCGGATGGTATGAACATCGTCATTTAGGTGGAAACTTCCGGATGGCTGCAATTCAAGCTGCCGTATTAATTCCCCAGTTGGATTCTATAAATGATTTTTTGACTGTCCGTGAATCAAATAGAAATTTGCTTGTTTCCGCAATGTCCAATATTGATGGTATCACGCCTCTTGAACAATATCCCAGTGTAACGAGGTCAGCAAATCATTTATTTATTTGTCGATTTGATAGTAGCCATTTTTCTGGTATTTCCCGAGAGACATTTTTTGAGGCAATGCAGGCAGAAGGAATTTATACGTACCAGGGATATAAACCACTGTACAGGGAGGACCTGTTTATCGTTGATGAAAAAGAGTATCCATGGCTGGAAGGAATTGACTATAAAAATATGTCGTTTCCTTATACCGAAAAATTCTCAGAAAAGGAATCAGTATGGTTAAAACAAAATTACTTGCTGGGGAGCTCTCAGGACACGCAGGATGTTATTAATGCTTTTGAAAAGGTCACAAATGAAATGAGAAACAACCCAAATCTCTTTCTCAATAGAGAAAAAAACAACTAAATTTTGTGAAGAGATTTTATTTATTATTGATAAAAATATGATTGATTTACATTCGAAATTATCTGCCATTGATGTACCCGTTGATTGGGTTGGATTGAGAGAAGTCAGTGAAACAACGACAGCTCGAATGATTCGGGATGGGAATCCTGTTTTAAACGACTCGTCAAATTCACACGGTATAATGGTGGAAGTTCTGAAAAATGGACAATTTGCGTATTATGGGACCAAAGACCTCACATCTAGGGGTGTATCAATTGCAGCGGCCAAAGCGGCAAAATTGGCTGAAATAGGGGCTCCCTACGCTATTTATAGATTCGATCAGGGCGCACGCCCTGCTCACACCGGAAACTATCAATCACCTTTTGATAAATCACGTGGGTCTGTTTCAGCAGGAGAAATCAACGAATTGCTCTTAAAAAGCAATCGAGCTTTAAAGATATCTGATAAAATTATAAGTGCAACATCCCTCTGTGTTGTTATTGAATCAGACCATCATTTTGTGAGCAGCAATGGAAGCGATATATCTCAGGACTTTTTTTTACTTGAATTTGATTTACGTGCAACCGCTCAGGATGGAAATAATATGCAAACCAGGACATTTGGTGGTATGCGTGGAAATTGTTTTCAAATGGGCATGGAATACTTTGATGAGTTTGAAGTAATGGCCTGTGCCACTCGAATTGGTGAGCAGGCTCTAGAATTATTGACGGCTGATGAGTGCCCTGATGAAACGACTGATTTGGTTATTGCCTCCGATCAGATGATGCTTCAGATTCATGAGAGTGTCGGTCACGCAATAGAGGTTGACCGGATACTTGGTGATGAACGAAATTATGCTGGTTGGAGTTTTGTGAATCTGAAAGACTTTGGAAGTTTAAAATATGGTTCTCCACTGATGAATATAACTTTTGATCCAACTGTTTCTAATGAGTTTGCTTCATATGGATATGATGATAGTGGTTTAAAAGCTGAAAAACATCATTTGATAAAGGATGGCACTCTCATGAGAGGTTTGGGAGGGATGGAAAGTCAGATCAGATCTGGGGTACCTGGGGTCGCAAATTTCAGGGCAAGTTCATGGAATAGGGCTCCCATTGATAGGATGGGAAATATCAACTTGGAGCCGGGTGATTCCTCATTCAATGATATTATTGAATCTGTGGAACACGGTATATATATGGAAAGCAATAGAAGCTGGTCCATTGATGATTATCGTAATAAATTTCAATTTGGATGTGAATATGCTAAGTTGATTGAAAATGGAAAATTTACAAAAACTTTGAGAAATCCTAATTATCGTGGTATCAGCAGTTCATTTTGGAATAATTTAAAAAGAGTTGGAGATAGTAGTACGTTTCAGGTCTATGGAACACCAAACTGTGGTAAGGGGGAGCCAAACCAGGTTATACGTGTTGGTCATGCCTCTCCTGCGTGCCTCTTTCATGATGTTGCAATTTTTGGTGGAGCTTGATATAGTGAAAGAATTATTTAAAGTATTCTCGTCAAAATTGTTTGATTCATTATTAAAGGATGAAACATTGAAAATGACTTTTTCCGGCGAAAGCAGTCAGTTTATTCGAATTAATAATGCTAAAATCAGGCAGGCAGGATATGTTGATGATGCAGATGTCGAGCTGACATTGATTTTTAATAACCGCACCTGTTCGCGCTCATTTACCTACACCAATAATCCGGATAATAATTTAAAGACTGCTCTATCTATTTTAACAGAGATGAGGGATGAAATTACTCAGCTCCCTGTGGACCCATATATTGTCGACCCAATAATATCAAATTCCACTGAAGACATTAGGCATTGTTCTTTATTGAATGAGGAACAGGTCGTTGATGCTCTGCTTCCAGTAATGCAGAATGTGGACCTGGTTGGTATTTGGGCGTCAGGTAGAGCTTTCAGAGGAGCAGCCAACTCTCTTGGATTAAATCATTGGTTTGAAGCCGACTCATTTACATTGGACTATTCACTGGTGACTCCACAACATCAAATGGTAAAGGGAACTTTTTCCGGCGAGGACTGGGATCAGAACAAATATGAAGAATTCCTTAGTGCATCAAAAAATAAGTTAGAACTGTTAAACAAAAAACCAGTGAAAATTAAACCTGGTTCTTACAGAGTGTGGTTCGAACCTGCCGCTGTTAGTGATTTTATTGGGATGTTTTCGTGGAACGGAGTTGGTGAAGCTTCTATCCAGCAGGGATGTAGTGGTTTTAGTAAAATGAGAAATAACAGTGAGATATTATCTCCGAAATTTACTTTGAAAGAGGATTTTTCTTCGGGCATGGTTCCCCGGTTTAATTCCGAAGGTGAGATAGCTCCGGAAACTATGACGCTCATTGATAGAGGGAAACTTCAGAATACTCTTGTGAGTTCACGAACTGCTGCTGAGTACGGTGTGGAATCCAATATGGCTGAGAATGGAGAGTTCCTTCGATCCCCAAAAATGCAATCCGGATCTCTATCTGAAGTTGATATCTTGCCTAGCATTGATAATGGTTTGTTTATTTCAAATATCCATTATCTAAATTGGAGCGATAATCCATCTGGTAGGATCACTGGATTAACGCGGTATGCGTGTTTCCATGTAGAGAGAGGGGAGGTGGTTGCTCCAATTGAAACTATGCGATTCGATGATACATTTTACAGGTTTTTTGGTAGCGAGCTAGAGGCTGTGGGTAAGAAAGTGAATATTATTCCGGATGTATCCACCTACTATAGGCGAAGTCTTGAAGTTATGAAATGTCCGGGAATATTAGTCAATTCATTCGCGTTGACCCTTTAGCTGTTATGCTGTGCCCGGAACAGGAGTCGAACCTGCACATCCTTATGGATACTAGACCCTGAACCTAGTGCGTCTACCAGTTCCGCCATCCGGGCAATTAGAAAGACAAAATTACTCAAGGGTATAAATTAACCCCAACGAATAAACGCCAATTATCTTAATTTTTACTGTAAAACACAATGACCCAAAATGAAATCTGGAATTATTGCAACCAACAGGAAAGCGTACCACAATTATTTTATCATCGATACCTATGAAGCAGGGATTATATTAACAGGGAGTGAAGTAAAAAGCCTAAGAGAAGGGAAGGTGAACTTAAAGGACTCATATATTTCAATTCGGAATTACACTGCTACATTGTTTGGTCTTCATATAAGCGCCTATTCCCACACTGGTTTTTCTGGGCATGATCCATATAGGAAAAGAAAACTTTTATTAACCAAGAAAGAGATGACTCGATTATCTCAGAAAGTTTCAGAAAAAGGATTAACATTGATTCCTGTTAAAATGTATTTTAAAGGAAGCTGGGCAAAAATAGAGATAGCTTTAGCCAAGGGAAAGAAAACATATGATAAACGAGATTCAATTAAGCGTAAAGACATGAAAAGAGACATGGATAGAGTGCTGAGGGAAAAATTATGATGTTCAAGCCTATAAATGAACAAATGGATATTATTTCCAGAAATGCTGTGGAAATAATTCCTGAAGATGAACTCGTTAAAAAATTAGAACTCTCTAGGGAAAAGGAATTACCTCTCACAATCAAATTGGGTTGTGATCCAAGCAGACCTGATTTACATATTGGACATTCGATAGTATTGAGAAAATTACGAGAGTTTCAGGATTTAGGTCATAATGCTGTTCTTGTCATTGGAGATTTTACGGCAATGATAGGTGATCCATCAGGAAGAAATAAAACACGACCACAAATAACAAGTGAACAAACTGCCGAATATGCCAAAACATATGTTGATCAGGCGGGGTCTATATTGGACGTAAAAAAATAAATGTTGTTTACAATAACCATTGGCTTTCAAAAATGAATTTTGTTGATGTAATCCATCTCACAAGTAAATATACAGTAGCAAGGATGCTAGAGAGGGATGATTTTACTAAACGATTTAAAAGTGAAATCCCTATTTCAATTCACGAATTTCTCTATCCTTTAGCTCAGGGGATGGATTCTGTTGAATTGAGAGCTGACATAGAATTAGGAGGGACAGACCAGAAATTCAATTTACTTGTAGGACGCGATCTTCAAAGAGTATCAGGTCAGCACCCGCAAGTGATTATTACAAATCCTTTATTGGAAGGAACAGATGGAGTCGAGAAAATGTCAAAATCTTATAATAATCATATTGCCTTGAACGAACCTCCGGAAGAAATGTATGGGAAAATAATGTCTATACCAGACATATTAATTTCTAAATATTTTCAGCTTGCTGCAGATACCAATAGAAATGAATTAGAACAGATTAACGCTGACTTAAATAACCCAGAAATAAATCCACGTGACCTGAAAAGAAAATTGGCAAGAAAAATCATCGCATTATATCTTGATAAAGATGCCGCGATTAAGGGGGAAAATTACTTTGATAAAATATTCGTAAATAAAGGAATCCCTGAAAATATACCTGAAATATCTATAAAAAAGATATCTTATCTAATAGATATATTGAATGAACAAAAAATAGTCAGTAGTAAGACGGAAGGTAGACGAATGATTAGGCAAAATGCTGTTAGAATAAATGGAGAAATATGCAATGATATTCAGTTTCAGATTGATTCTGAAAAAGAATACATCATAAAAGTGGGGAAGCGTCGGTTCTTAAAAATAATATAGGAAAATATTCTATTGAATTCTACTACACAAATCCAATCGTTATATAATTTCTTTTTATTTCAATTATCTGATTATTTCTGTTTAACAGTTTCATCCAAACATCTAAATTCATTTTCCATTTTTTGTAGAACAATTAAAAACTGAGGAGTGATTATGACAGAAAATGTCATGGAATTTTGTGATAATAATTTTGAGTTGGAGGTTTTAAAGTCTGATATTCCCGTTTTAGTTGATTTTTGGGCAGAATGGTGCGGCCCTTGTAAGGCATTGGCACCCACTGTGACGGAATTAGCTGATGAATATAAAGATAAAGTTAAAGTTGGAAAGGTCAACATTGATTCCAATGGAAATACAGCTACAAATTATGGTGTGCGGAGTATTCCGACTCTTTTAATTTTTCAAAATGGTGCTATTCTTAATCAGATTGTTGGAAATGTAGCAAAGGAAAGTATCACTAAGATACTAAACGAAGTTGTTTAGCTTACATTAAAGAGAATTTCTTTATAGAAATTCTAAATTTGGAAATTTTTATTTAATAAAATGATACGAAGGAAAGTAATAATCATAGGTTCCGGTCCTGCGGGCTTGACTGCTTCTATTTATGCTGCGAGAGCAAATTTAAAGCCGTTAGTTTTTGAAGGTATCCAGCCAGGGGGACAATTGACAATTACAACGGACGTTGAAAATTTCCCTGGTTTTCCAGAAGGAATTATGGGTCCTGATCTCGTCAATTTATTTCGGAAACAAGCGATTCGGTTTGGTACTGAATGTGAATATCAAACTGTAACTAAAGTTGATTTTAGCAAGCGTCCATTTTCTGTTTGGTTAGGAGAAACTATTTATACTTCTGAAACAGTGATCATCTCAACCGGTTCTACGGCCAAAGTTTTAGGATTGGATTCAGAAATGAAATTAATGGGTCACGGAGTTTCTGCTTGCGCAACCTGCGATGGATTTTTTTTCAAAGGAAAAAGAGTATTGGTTGTTGGTGGAGGTGACTCAGCAATGGAGGAAGCATTATTTCTAACGAAATTTGCTTCAGAGGTATATATAATTCATAGAAGAAATGAATTTCGGGCATCCAAAATAATGCAGAAACAGGTTTTTGATAATGATAGAATAAAAGTTATATGGGACTCTGTAATTACAAAAATTAGAGGCTCTGTTGAAGTAGGTGTTAGTGGTGTATTATTGCAAAATCAACAAACAAATGAAGAGTTAAATATGGATTGTGATGGTGTCTTTTTAGCGATTGGCCATACACCTAATGTCTCCCTTTTTGATGAGTTATTAGAAACCGATGAATATGGATATTTGGTCACTAGAGGAAAAACATCTGAAACAAATATCCCAGGTGTATTTGCCTGTGGTGATGTACAGGATCACCGTTATAAACAGGCAATCACTGCTGCAGGGTCAGGATGCATGGCCGCAATTGATGCTGAACGATTCATAGAAGCTCACCCAATTGATTAATTTTCCTTCTCTCATTCGCATATACATAGGAGTGAATGATGAAGAAACGATTAGTATTTGAATTAACTAATATAAAGAAACGGTATCACAACAAAACGGTACTAAATATAAAACACTTTCAATGCCACCCTGGGACAATTTATGGAATTATTGGTCCTATTGGGGCGGGAAAGACCACTCTTCTTAAGATATTGGGTGGACGTATAAAACCCTCTGTAGGTGAGTTACGATTTGAAGGAGAAAAATTTCAAACCAATTGGTTTGGAAAAATCAAACCTGCTGATGATATCTGGTTTGGAAGTATTGAAGATCTGGATAGAAATAAAACTGTTTCAGATTTACTTCCTATCTCTACCGGTAGCTCGAAAAAAAATAATGATTTATATTTTTCAGCAAAAAACCAAAATAATTTAATTTCAGAAAAAATTAAAAACTTATCTCAAGGTGAAAAAGCATGGATTTTAAAGTGCATGCTACATAATCAAGATCCAAGAGTAGTGATTATTGATGATTATTGTGCTTATCTAGATAAAAAAAAGCAGATGGAATTCCAAAAAACAATACAGAGAATGAATAAGAATTTGGGAACTACTATAGTTTTAGGAAGTCATGATGACAGACTCATCAAAAAATTTGCTTCTGTTCTGATATATTTTGATAATGGACACATCTCAAAAATAAGACCAGGGATTTCGAGTAAGAACTCAAGAAGAAAATAATCAGTAATAGATTGCATATATTCATATATGATAAAAATTAATAATAATATATTAAGTAATACTTTACTATTAAATATTTTGAGACAAATAAAAGAATGGATTATTCAAGATACCAGAAAATAATCTCTAAATTTAAGGATAAGAACATCATAACAGTAGGGGATATAATGTTAGATGTTTATTATTGGGGTGATGTCCACAGAATTTCCCAAGAGGCTCCCGTTCCCGTTGTTAATATTACTAGTGAAAATGCCAGAGCAGGAGGAGCTGGAAATGTAGCCACAAATTTATTTGGTCTAAACTCAAATCCTTTTCTTATAGGAGTTTTGGGTGAAGATGAGAATGGAAATACCCTATTGAAAAAAATGAAAGATAAAGCAATGTCTACAGCGGGTATTGTTCAAGTAAAAGATAGATCTACAACAGTTAAAACTCGTGTAATTGCTCAAAATCAACAAATGATTAGATTTGACAAGGAATCTACTTCATTCATTCCAAAATCAGTGGAAGAAAAGGTAATAAATAATATAAAAAATTATATAAATAAGGCACACGGGATTATTCTTTCTGATTATGGAAAAGGAATATTGACTCCAAGCGTTATATCCGAGATAATGCGTATATCCAAACAGCGAAACGTTCCTGTCTATGTGGATCCCAAAACTAATAATTTTTCCTCTTTTAAGGCTGTTCACATGATAAAACCTAATTTATTCGAATTTCAGTCAGTGGTTGGAGAGTGGAATTCTAAAAAGGAATTTGATATGTTAGGTCAAAACTTAAGAGAAAAATTGGATGTGGATATTTTATTGGTTACCCTGGGAGCTGAAGGTAGCAATTTATTTACAAAAGAACAGCAGCATAAAATCCCAACAAAAGCCTTGCACGTCCACGATGTTTCCGGAGCTGGAGATACAGTTATAAGCACTTTTGCACTTTCAGAACTGTCTGGGGCAAATGCTGAAGAATCGGCCTTTATGGCGAACCATGCTGCGGGGATTGTATGTGAAGAGGTGGGGGTTGTCCCCATTGTTCTTGATAACTTAAACAAAGTGGTCAAAAACTATCTTACATGAAGTATCAGTAAGCATTTTATTTAGTAATTATATTAGGCCAAAGTCAATGTAAGTATTAAATATGGAATTGGTTTCATATATATATCATATTATTTCCATATTAGGAATATTTTCTTTTAATCTCCTTTTTTGTCAATATGATCCAAGATTTGATCCATTTGATTGGATTACCATTACTGAAACAGGAGCGATCACTTCCATTTCCGAAGGTTATTCTTATATCTATTTCGGGTCTGAAAAGGGAGGTGTATTAAGGTATCATATTTATGCAGATGAAATGGATAATTCATTAACCATGGCACAAGGTTTATCTTCAAATGTAATCAAAGCTGTTCACTTTGATTTTGATACAGGTATTTTATGGATAGGAACAGATAATGGATTAAATTATTCTCACATGCGAGAAGGTGGATGGACACATATAAAGAATAGAGATATTGGTGGTAGTAATTTGAAATTTCATCAAATAGGATCCACAGAAAACAATCTTTGGCTTCGAAGTAATAATCAATATATCAAACTGGACCATATCTCTGGAATTCTAATATCAATAATGTCATTTCCTGATGAGGAAAATATAATTTGGAGTGCCTCTGTTTCTAATAATAGTGTAGTTATACCGGAACCGTTTGACAACTATTTTATGATGGATGGGTGGATTTACAATAACGGATATTTGATCGATTCAAACGGAAGAGATAAACGTGTTACAGCATTTTATTCATCCCGATATGGGGATATATGGTTGGGTGTAAATGACGGGGTTATATTGAAAGGGGATTTTCATATGGAAACATTTCACCCCATTCATTTCGGATTATCAGATGTAAATGTATCTGCATTACTGAGATTTAAAGATGGATTTTGGATTTGTGGAATGTCTACTCCTCCACAAGGAATCACATTTTATGATTATAAAAAACATTATTTTAAATCGCATGATTTTGATATTAATATTAATATGTCTCCCCAAAAAATATATTCGGTATTAAATGTGAATAATGAATTATGGTTTGGGGGATCTATGGGGATTCTTGTGTATAACGAGAAGAAAGATTTTTGGCGCTTATTGGATGAAACAAAAATTCAACTAGATGGTTATATAAATACGATGACATGGGATTCTAACTTTGTATGGATTGGATCAAATAGGGGAATTTCGAGGATTGATCCAGTAGAGAAACAATTTGATTCTATTGGAATCGAATTTTCATTCAAAGATGAGTCTATTTATGATATAGAGTATCTTGGTAAAGAAATATGGATTGCTACAAAGTATGGATTGTATATATATAATGAAATTACCGAATCATTACTAGATTTTCGAGATGTAGGTAACCATTCTTACCTTGGTGGTGAAGAAAACTTGATAACTGATTGTTGGCAAATAGAATTATATAATAATATAGTTTATATTGCTACAAAACAGGGATTAATTTCTTATGACAGACAAACAAGAATATGGAGAATAATATTCAGGTTTAGTGCCCTGAGACAGCAAAGGGTGTTAGCTATGACAATCAATGAAGAATACGCTTTTTTTGGTAATAATTCAGGGTTGTTTAAATTTAGTTTTGAACACTTTTTTATTGATAAATATGCTTACCCTTTTCTGGGAAAAGTAAATGCACTATATCTGGATAATGAAGAATTGTGGATTGGAACATCACAAGGTTTAACACGATTTTTATGGAAAAATGAATAATCATCAAATAAAAACAAAACTGATTTGTTGGATATTTACACTTCTATTTTTTTTAGTTTTCATTGAAAATATTCATGGTAGGAAGAAAAATGATGATGTGAGTAATTTCAAAAATATGCGTTTGAATATTGTACCTGTTACTACAAAATCGCAGGATTCTATTTTAGTTAAGATGTATCTCTCCATTCCTCTAAAAACTTTACAATTTGTTAAAAGAAACAATGAATTTTTCTCAGGATATGAAGCCCAAATTTCGGTGATGAATAAAAAAGGAGAATTGATTCAAAAAAATACATGGTCTGATTCAATATATGCACAAAGTTATATTGAAACAATCCGGAAGACTGAAACGGTCACTTTTTTCACAGAAAAAATAATTCCAGTGAACAAATATGTTGTAATGGCTACTGTTTTTGATAAAAACAGTAGGGACTTTCATAAAATAAGTCAGGATTTGGAATTAGAAATATCACATACATCCTACATTAATAAACCTATTTTACTCATTGACAAACCAGGGAATTGGGGTTTTACTCCTGGTCTTATTCCAAGTTGGAATTATTTTCTTTATTCTGCAAAAGACTCAGTCAGTTTTTTTATTTCTGGTTTAAGTCATTCGAATAGGTGTCTGCTTGAATGGAAAATATTAAATAAAGTTGGGGAGAAACAAGCAACTGGTAGAAAGGAAATACCTGTTAATTTCAATAAAATTTATCATTATATACACCTCCCAATCTCTATTTTTTCTGAATTATCATATACATTTACAGTAACATTAGTAGATGAAAAGAATCAGGATGAAAAATCTGTAGAATTGCTTGTTTCAAAACCGGGTATTTCTAGTTTTGTAACTGATATTGATATAGCACTAGATCAAATGAAATATATTTTGACTTCAGAAGAGCGTAATGAATTAAAAAAATCTAACAAAATAGAAAAGGAGCAATTATTTATAAAATTCTGGAATGACCGGGATCCATCAGGGGAGACGTTGGCAAATGAGCTCATGGATGAATATTATATAAGAGTAGGATATACAATTAAACAATATAGTGGATTTCAAGAAGGATGGAAAACAGATATGGGAATGATTTATATTTTATTTGGTCCCCCAGATGAAAAGAAAAGATTCTCAGATTATTCTAACCAAAAATCATTTGAAAGTTGGTATTATTTTACAATAAATAAATCTTTTAGATTTGTAGATGTGAATGGATTCGGTGACTATCAATTGGAAACACCGCATTTCTTGTCTATTCCTTGAAATAACATCATAGTGTGGAAGAAAAATGATCAAACATATGAATTATCAATGGATATAATTCAAGATTGCTGTAATTTTCTACTTCAATAATCAAGACTATCACCCCATTTGAATATATTATCCATAATTAAAAAACCTTTTAGTTGGTTATCCGGTGATATTGCTATAGATCTAGGTACAGCAAATACTCTTATTTGGCTTCGTGGAAAAGGAGTGATTATTAATGAACCCTCAATAGTTGCTAGATCTGTCCATGATGAAAAGATTTTTGCTGTTGGGAAGGAAGCAAAAGAAATGGTGGGAAAAACGCATAAGGATATTGAGACAATTCGGCCTTTGCGGGATGGAGTGATAGCTGACTTCAATATGACGGATGGTATGTTGCAGGGATTCATAAGAAAAGTCGAACTGAATCGAATCGCAAGAGTAAGAATGGTCATATGTGTCCCCAGCGGGGTTACAGATGTGGAGAGGAGAGCGGTCAAGGATTCAGGGGAGCGAGCTAATGCGAAGGAAGTATTCCTTATTGAAGAACCTGTAGCTGCTGCAATTGGAATCGGATTAGATATCAGCAGACCAATAGGAAATATAATCGTTGATATTGGTGGTGGAACCACTGAAATTGCAGTTATCTCCCTTAATGGAGTTGCTACTAAAGAATCTATTCGAATTGCAGGTGATGAAATGGATGATGCTATTGTCCAATGGTTTCGAAATGAGCATAAATTAGAAATTGGTTTACCTACGAGTGAATCCATTAAAAAAACTGTTGGCTCAGCAATGCGGATGAAACCAGAAACAATTTCTGTAAAGGGAAGAGACCTAGTAAATGGAATTCCCAATACTATTCAAGTTTCTTCGGATGAAATAAGGCATGCATTGAAAGACCCAGTAAACAGTATCGTGGAATCGGTAAAACAAGCCTTGGAAAAAACACCTCCGGAATTGGCATCTGATATTTTGGATAGAGGTATTATTTTGACAGGAGGAGGGAGCTTGCTGAATGGTATAGATCAAATAATAAGAGAACGGACTAATATTCCGGTTAATGTGTCGGAAGATCCATTGTTGTCTGTGGTAAAAGGAACAGGGATGGTTCTTGAAAATGTAAGGAAATATAAAGATGTGTTGATTTAGTAATTATGAAAAAAATATTTTCATTTATAGTGGAAAACAAACATCATGCTTTATTTATCTTTTGTACCTTTCTTTCTTTTTCCCTTCTTTTTTCAAATAATTCCACAAAAAACGTAGCATTGTTTCGAGCCAGAGCCATTGATTTTTTCTCCACATTTTACAAACCTGTCACTTGGATAAAATATTCATACACCTTGGATGAAGAAAATACTCTATTAAGGGAAAAAGTGCTTCAATTATCTTTACAAGTATTTTCGATGCAATTCCTTGAAACAGAGAATCAAAGATTACAGAACTTGTTATCCTTCAAAAGAGAAAATCAATTAATCTTATTACCATCTAAAGTGATTAATAAGGGGATATTACCCAACATTAATTCACTGACAATTGATGTAGGAAAAGAATCTGGTGTTGAAAAAAATGATCCCGTTCTTACTCCGAAAGGGGTTATTGGGAAAGTATTAATAGCTGGAGAGTATTCTTCTATAGTACAACTCATTAATGATATAAATTATCGTTTGAGTGTTAGAATTTTACCCAAAGGGAATACAGGAATATTAAGATGGTATGGAAACAATAAATGTCAGATTAGAGAAGTACAAAAAAATGCTTCGGTTGATGTTGGAGATGGTGTGGTAACATCTGGTTTCAGTGACATTTATCCAAAAGACCTTCCTGTTGGAACCGTAAGTGGCATAATTGACAAATCTGGTAGTTTTGAAAAAATTATATTAGTTCAAATTACAGAGGATATAGAATCCCTTTTAGATGTCTTTGTTATCCTTAATGGGAAAAATGAATCAAATTAAGATTTATATTATTGGACTAATTGTTTTAGGAATTCAAATACTGCTTTCTGATTTTTTATCGTTGAATGGAATTCGACCTGATTTCATTCTCATTTTTCTTTTATATATCAGTGTACAACATGGCAGTTTTAAAGGAATACTACTGGGATTTACTTTTGGAATATTTGCAGATTTAATAGGTGTGAGTACCTCATTTGGATTATCTCCTTTAACGTATACATTAACGGGATATTTACTTGGATTATTGTGTCATCACAATAAAATCCATTCCCAACTTCAATTTCATAGTATCTGGATTTGTATAATATTTTTCCATTTTTTTTGTACCACTTTCATTCGATATCAATCCAAAGTAATTGAAAATCCAATTCAATTTATTTTATTATGGATTTTAACTTCCTTGTATACATTAGGATTTACTGGCATTTTGCAAATTATAAAACCCTTATATATGAAATCCTGAATGTTAAAAGCTGAAAATATAATATATCGAGGTCAATTTTTGGTTGTAAAAGGAATAATTATTGTGGTCTTTTCTGTTTTGATCGCCAGATATTTTTATATTCAAATTGTGAAGCATGAAATGTATCATGCAAAAGCGGAAGTAAACCGGATTCAGGCAATTTCACTTCCTGCACCACGAGGACTTATTTTAGATAGGGATAAGAACATTTTGGTAGATAATTATCCAACCTTTATTCTTTCTGCGATTCCCCGGGAATTTAAAAACAAACAGGTTAAATTTAATTTGATTAATGAATTAACAGGAATTCCTTGTGAGGTTTTGGAGAAGAATTATGAACGATATTACAGGAATAGGTTCGTCAATGTCCGATTAGCCAAGAACCTAAATTTTGAGCAATTGAGTCTTTTAGAGGAGAACAAAATAAGTCTGGCTGGAACTCATTACAATAAACTGCCAGAGAGGTCTTATCCAAGTCAAATAAACGGTTTTCATTTTTTAGGGTATGTCAGAGAAATAGATCGTTCAATATTAAATAAATTAGGTGATCAGAGCAAATATGATTTAGGTGATTTAACCGGTTGGAATGGTATCGAAAAATATTATGAAAAATATTTGACTGGTCGAAAAGGTATGGATTTTTTCGAAGTCAATGTAAGAGGAGAAATCGTAGGACAACTTGTGGACAGAAGCATACAGCCAATTCCTGGGACCGATGTTAGGTTGACAATTCATTCTAAATTACAAGAGGCTATGGAACGCTCATTGATAGGTAAAAAAGGATCTGTATTAGTATCAAACGCAAAAACAGGAGATATTTTAGCCTTCGTGAGTGCTCCCGGATTATCTCCTGAAGTATTTTCTGGTGGAACTTCACACGAAGAATGGAAAAACATTATTAATGATTCTGAGAAGCCGCTTCTGGACAGAAATACCTCAGGGCAATACCCTCCAGGATCAATTTTTAAATTAATTACACTTTTCCCACTTATTGAAGAAAAAAAAATTCTTTCAAATTGGGAAACATTTTGTGGAGGCAGTTATAACTTTGGAGATAGAATATTTAATTGCTGGAAAGAGGAAGGTCATGGTACAGTCAATATGGAAAAAGCAGTGGCACAATCCTGT
>PVBE012545633.1_pt1 | contig 24783 bp, 22 predicted proteins | sample 1631181 | NCBI WGS metagenome assembly PVBE01 (sample SAMN08397723, study PRJNA350692) | Marine metagenome, whole genome shotgun sequencing project. | isolation source: water | place: Pacific Ocean | collected 2012-04 | reverse complement strand
TGGAGCGGGTGATGAGATTCGAACTCACGACTTCAACCTTGGCAAGGTTGCGCTCTACCCCTGAGCTACACCCGCAATTGCCTTCGAAAACGGCGCGCCGATCATAGCTTTTGTTAAAGCGTTTGCAAGCCAACTCTTGCCCGCGCCGTTGCTGATGAGGCCGCCAAACCCCAGGGGGCTTGCGCCGGGCGGTCGAAAAAGCCATCTATGGGGTATCGGCGGGGCCTTAAGCCCCGGCGGTGACGTTTTTAACAGCAAAATTTAAGGGCAACTATGGAATTCACCCTGAATCCGGACGGCTCGTTAGGGCCGGGAAAACCCGGAGACGAAAACAAAAGTCAGGCAACCGGCCCGCAAGGCGCCGCCCCGGATGAGGCCGCCCCGCAGGCGCCCCCGGCCCCACCGCCGGCAGCCGGCGCCGGTGTCATCAAGGAGTCGGACACCGCCAACTTCATGGCCGATGTGATTGAGGCCTCGAAGGAGGTGCCGGTGATCGTCGATTTTTGGGCGCCGTGGTGCGGGCCCTGTAAGCAGCTCGGCCCAGCGCTGGAAAAACTGGTCCGGGCCACCGCCGGTCTGGTCAAATTGGTCAAGATCAACGTCGACGAAAACAAAGACCTGGCGTCGCAGATGCAGATCCAATCCATTCCCGCCGTCTATGCCTTCAAAGGCGGCCAGCCGATCGACGGTTTCTCCGGCGCCCTGCCCGAAAGCCAGATCAAGGCGTTCATCGACAAATTGACCGAGGGCGCCCAGTCGCCGCTGGATGCCGCCCTGGAACAGGCCCAAACCGCGCTTGATGCCGGGGATGTGGCCGCCGCCGGCGCCATATTCGCAAAAATTCAAAGCCAGGACCCGGAAAATGAAAAGGCCATTGCCGGCATGATCAGGGTGGCCTTGGCCGCCGGCGAAATAGACCGGGCCAAGGAAATGATTGCAAGCCTGACCCCGGCCCTGCTTCGCAAGCCTGACATCGCCGCCGCCTGCGCTCAGGTGGAACTCTCCCAACAAAGCCAGGATTCAGGCGATGTAGAAGAGCTTCGGACCAAACTTGAAGGTGATGAAAACGATCATCAGGCGCGTTTCGACCTGGCCATGGCGCTTTACGGGCAAGGCCGCAATGAAGACGCCGTCCAAGGGCTGCTGGATCTCTTTGGCCGCGCGCCTAAATGGGATGAGGAAGCCGCCCGCAAGCAGTTGATCAAAATTTTCGAGGCCCTGGGCGCCGCCGATCCGGTGGTTGTCGCCGGGCGCAAGCAATTATCCACCCTGTTGTTTTCTTAAGGCTCTATTGAACGCCGGATATTGATCCTTAAATGGACAACCGGACCGGTTAACCGAATTGGGACGAGGACGGAGAAGGAAGAAACAATGAGCAAACGAACGGTCGATCCCAAGTTGCTGGAGATTCTCGTCTGCCCCCTGACCAAGGGGCCGCTTCGTTATGATTCCGACGCCGACGAACTGATCTCGGAACAAGCCGGGCTCGCCTTTCCCATTCGGGACGGTATCCCCATCATGCTGATCGACGAAGCCCGAACGGTTCAAGATACATAAGGATTAAAACATTTCCATGACCGACGAATTTTCGATCAAGCACCAACCCAAGGAAATCCGCCTAAAACGCGAAGAAAAAATCCTCGAAATCGATTTCGAAGACGGTAAATCCTTTTCCCTGACCGCCGAATTGTTGCGGGTCGAAAGCCCCTCGGCCGATGTCCAGGGACACGGGCCGGGTCAAAAAACCATCGTCGCCGGCCGCCGTCATGTCGGCATTATGAGAGTCGAGCCGGTCGGTAATTACGCCATCCAGCTCAATTTTGACGACATGCACGATACCGGTATTTTCTCCTGGGATACGCTTTATGACTACGGGTTGCGCCAGGATGAAATGTGGCAAGACTACGTTGATGCCCTTGAAGCAAAAGGCCTTAGCCGCGATCCTTAAGACGGCACTTTAATCAGCGACAGGCCCCCGCTTAAAGCATCACTGTTAAAGCGTCACTGTAAAAAACTTCTGTAATCGGGTGAAAAGGCTTTAAAGCGGTTGATTGCGCATCAGCCGCGGCAGGTCGCCGGCCAGCCCCATGGCGTGACGCATGAAGATTTTTTTCAACGGCGGCAGCAGGTTGACGGTCGCCATGCCGACATCCCGAGCCAACCTTAGCGGCCTGATATTGTTGGAAAATAGCCGGTTCAACCCGTCGGTCATGGCGAGCATCAAGGTGTTGTCGAAACGCCGCCAACGCTGATAGCGATCAAGCGTCACGGCGTCGCCGATATCCAAGCCCAGGCGCCGGGCATCCAATGCCACTTCGGCCAGGGCGGCGACATCGCGGAGCCCCATGTTCAGGCCCTGGCCGGCGATCGGATGCATCCCATGGGCGGCGTCTCCGACCAGCGCCAGCCGCTCACCGATGGTCGTTTCCGCGACTTGCAGCGACAACGGGTAGCTCCACTTCGGCCCGACCACTTCTATGGCGCCGAGAAAATCACCAAAACGGCGCTCCAGTTCCGCCTGGAACGAAGTCTCATCCAGCGCCATGATCGACGGCGCCAGGTCGGCGCGCTCGGTCCAGACCAGCGATGAACAATGCCCCGGACGCTCAGGGTCGCCCATCAGCGGCAGGATGGCGAACGGCCCGGCGGCAAGGAAGTGTTCGTTGGCGACAAAGTCATGGCAGCGTTCGTGGGCGACCGTGCAAACGATCCCGGTCTGCTGGTAAGACCACCGGGTGAGGCGGATGCCGGCGTCATCCCGGGTTTTGGAAGCTCGACCGTCGGCGCCGACAACCAGCCGGGCGGTGATTTCCGTTTTACCTTGCGCCCCGGTAACCTCCGCCGTGACGCCATTTATGCGGCGGTCCAGCGCCGTCACCGAGGCCGGCGCCATCATCCGCACGGAGGCCAAGTCCTGAAGCCGATGGAACAGGGCTTTTCTGAGATTTCGGTTCTCGACCATGTAACCGAAAGCATCATCACCGGTATCGCGGTGGTCATAATGCAGGAAGAAAGGCGACGAGCCTTCGGAAACCCGGATATCCTTGATCGGCGCCGCTTGCTGGTGCAATGCCGGCCAGATATCAAGCGCCACCAACACCCTTTGCGAGGCCAGGGCGATGGCCGAGGCGCGGCCGTCGAACCCGGCGTCAAGCCCGTCCAAGGGGTCCTGGGTGTCAACCACGCAGACATCGACGCCGGATTGGCCGAAAGCGGTGGCCAGGGTCGCCCCGACCATGCCGCCGCCGATAATCAGGACCTCGGTATCAAGCGGCCTGGTTGGCGTCTTTTTCTTGCGCTTAGCCATGCTCACCAGTGTCCGGGTTTGCCCTGCATTGTCCAGAGCCGTTTTTCGATGGCCAGCCTAAAAAATAAGCAAATCCGTTTTTTTGATTAATTTTTATGCAAAAGGGGTGGGGTCCCGTCCTATTTTTGACCTCATAAATTGCCCATAATTGTTTGTTTTTAAATAATAAATTACCATTTGGCAAAAACCGGCACGGTTCTTGAGTTATAGCAAGGGTTACAGGACTTCCGTTTGCCTTTTGGCTTGAAATGACCGCCATCGCCCCGACTGAACCAGCAAACGGACTCAAACGGGGTGCGGCGCCACAAAGAGAGGATCGAAAAGATGAAGCTTGTTATGGCTGTCATCAAGCCGTTCAAATTGGAAGACGTACGCGAAGCCCTGACACCTTTGGGCGTCGAAGGCATGACCATCAGCGAGGTCAAGGGGTTTGGCCGACAAAAAGGCCAAGCCGAGATCTATCGCGGTGCCGAATACACGGTCAACTTCCTTCCCAAGGTGAAAATCGAAGTCGCCGTTAAGGATGAAGTGGTCGATGACGTGGTTGAGGCAATTACCAAATCTGCCGAAACCGGAAAGATCGGCGATGGCAAAATTTTTGTTTATTCGTTGGACAAGGCGGTTCGCATCCGAACCGGCGAAACTGACGCGGAAGCGTTGTAGGAGGGCATGGAAATGCGAATGTATAAAGTGTTGTTCGGCTATCTGGGCCTTGCCCTGACCGCCGTTCTGGCGGCGTCAGGTGATGCCCTGGCCGCCGAAACCCCTAAATTGGATACCGGCGATACCGCCTGGATGCTGACCTCGACGGCCCTGGTCCTGATGATGACCATCCCGGGGGTGGCCTTGTTTTACGGCGGCATGGTGCGGAAAAAGAACGTCCTGGCGACGGTGGTGCAAAGTTTCGCCGTCACCTGCGTGATGACGGTCCTTTGGATGATCGTCGGCTATTCCCTGGCCTTCACCGACGGCGGCGCCGCGAATGCCTTTGTCGGCGGCCTGGACAAGATTCTGCTGCGCGGCATCGGCGTTGACACGCTGTCGGGCACCATTCCGGAAACCGTGTTCATGACCTTCCAGATGACGTTTGCCATCATTACCCCGGCGCTGATCACCGGCGCCTTGGCCGACCGGATGAAGTTTTCGTCGTTGCTGGTCTTCCTCAGCCTGTGGATGATCCTCGTCTATGCGCCCATTACCCATTGGGTCTGGGGCGGCGGATTCCTTGGCGATGCCGGGGTTCTTGATTTCGCCGGCGGCACGGTGGTTCATATCAACTCGGGCGTTGCCGCCCTGGTCGGTTGCATTGTTCTCGGTAAACGGCGGGGCTACGGCACCGAAAACATGGCCCCGCATAACCTGGTGCTCAGCGTGATCGGCGCCTCCATGCTGTGGGTCGGCTGGTTCGGCTTCAACGCCGGTTCTGCGGTCGCCGCTAACGGTGGTGCCGGGATGGCGATGGCCGTAACCCAGATTGCTGCCGCCGCGGCGGCGGTCTCTTGGATGGTCGTGGAATGGATGTTCCGTGGCAAGCCGAGCGTGCTGGGCATCATTTCCGGCGCCGTTGCCGGTCTTGTCGCCATCACCCCTGCGTCCGGGTATGTCGATCCCTTCGGCGCCTTGATTATCGGTATCGCCGCCGGCCTCGTCTGTTACTGGGGCGCCGTGGTGTTGAAGCCGAAGATGGGTTACGACGACACCCTCGACGTCTTCGGCGTCCATGGTCTGGGCGGCATTACCGGTGCCCTTCTTACCGGTGTGTTCGCCGTCGAAGCCATCGGCGGCACCCCCGGCCTGCTGGAAGGCAACGCCGGTCAAGTCCTCACCCAATTGGAAGGCATCGTCGCCACCATCGTCTATTGCGCCATCGCCACCTTTATCATCCTTAAGGTCGTCGGCGCGGTCATGGGCCTTAGGGTCGATGAGGGGACCGAAGTCGGTGGACTGGACTACAACCTGCACGGTGAAACCGTTCAATAGACTTAAGACCTGTGTCGGGCCGTTTAACACATACGGCCCGGTCACTCCCCAAAACTCACCGGAGGGCATTGCCCTCCGGTTTTTTTGTCCGGTTTTCCCAATCCACAGACCCTGCCTGAACCGTAACCAACCCCTTAGGAAATGTTATTAAGAGATTGTAAACATTAGTCATGTAGAACCGGGGCATGGCTCAAACGATGCGATTTTCCAACGGTCGCGGTGCCCATAATTTCGGCAACGCCGCCACCGCAACCGGTGTCTTGCCGACCGGCGCCGCCGATTTTTTTAGGCGGCGGTTGACCGAGGCCGCGGGCGTCGGTCTTTTTGCCCTCGGTGCCGGGTTGCTGGTTTCCATCCTCAGCTATACGCCTGGAGACCCGTCCCTCAACAGCGTCGGAAACGGCGTCGTCGGAAATCTTCTAGGGACCGGCGGCGCCAAGATTGCCGACCTGGCGTTACAGACCTTCGGCCTGGCCAGCATGCTGCCGGCGTTGGTGCTTGCCGCCTGGAGCTGGCGGATGGTGAGTAAGCGGGGTGTTTCCGCCTGGGCGCTGCGCCTGGTCTTTTTAATTATCGCCATGATGTTGCTTAGCGTCGGGCTCAACGCCCTTCCGGCACCCGAGAATTGGCCATTAATGTCGCGGTTAGGCGGGGTTGTGGGATACCTTGCCTCGACGCCCGTTTCCACCGCCGGCCATCTATTTGGAATATCCCCTGAAATCATTGCCGCCATCATTGCCGCCATCGGCGCAGGCTTCTTTATTGCCGCGCTCGGCCTATCGTGGGCCGAATGGCGGGCGTCGGGCCACGCCTTGGTAAGGGGACTAAACGCGCTGGGTCACGGCGCTAATCGGAGCCGCGACGTCTTCGGATTCGTGCCGGCCTGGGTCAGCGGTCTGAATAACGAGAGCGAGCCGGAATTTGAGCCCGACCCTGATTATTTTGATGACGATATAGATGGCGACATCGATCCCGTTCGCGTCGGCGACGGGAAAGCCGTGCCCAAGACCAAGGCCCCGGCCCGAAACGGTCTTGTGGCTTCCAAAAAGCCCCGCCTTAAGGCCGGGCGAAAGGCCCAGACCGAACGCCAGGGCAAGTTGGACCTGGGCACCGGCAAGGAATACCAGACCCCGCCCCTGGATTTCCTGGAAAGCGGAACCAAGAGTGGCAGCGGCGATGCGGTCAACAAGGATTCTCTGCAACAAAACGCCAAGTATCTGGCCAGCATCCTGGAAGATTTTGGCGTCCATGGCGAGGTCATCAAGGTCCACCCCGGCCCCGTCGTTACGCTCTACGAACTTGAACCGGCGCCGGGCACCAAAACATCCCGGGTGATCGGCCTCAGCGACGACATCGCTCGATCCATGAGCGCCGTTTCCGTACGCATTGCCGTGGTGCCGGGACAAAACGTCATCGGTATCGAACTGCCCAACATTAACCGTGAAATAGTTAATCTGGGGGAGATCATCGCCTCGACCCCGTTCGAAAAGGCGCCCGGAAAGCTCCCCTTAGCCCTCGGCAAGGACATCAGTGGCTCTCCCGTCACTGTCGATCTGGCGTCGATGCCGCATTTGCTGATCGCCGGCACCACCGGGTCGGGCAAATCGGTGGCCATGAACACCATGATCCTATCCCTGTTGTACCGGTTCCGGCCCGAACAATGCCGATTCATCATGATCGATCCGAAAATGCTGGAGCTGTCCGTTTACGAGGGCATTCCGCACCTGCTGACACCGGTGGTCACCGAACCGTCGAAAGCGATCGTGGCGCTGAAGTGGACGGTCCGCGAAATGGAAGATCGCTACCGGGCGATGTCGCAAATGGGGGTGCGAAACATCTCGGGCTATAACAGCCGCCTCTCCGAAGCGGGCAAGAAAGGCGAAATCCTGACCCGGCGGGTACAGACCGGATTCGACGAGGACGGCAAGCCGATCATGGAGGAACAGCCCCTCGACATGGACCCGCTGCCGCTGATCGTCGTCGTTGTCGATGAAATGGCCGATTTGATGTTGGTCGCCGGCAAGGACGTGGAGGCCGCCATTCAGCGTCTGGCCCAGATGGCGCGCGCCGCGGGCATTCACTTGATCATGGCCACCCAGCGGCCCTCGGTCGATGTTATCACCGGTACCATCAAGGCCAACTTCCCGACCCGGATCAGCTTCCAGGTAACCTCCAAGATCGACAGCCGCACCATTCTCGGCGAACAGGGGGCGGAACAGCTTCTCGGCCAGGGCGACATGCTCTATATGGCCGGCGGCGGGCGCATCACCCGGGTTCATGGCCCTTTCGTTTCCGATGAAGAGGTCGAACGCGTGGTCGGTTTCCTTAAAACCCAGGCCGAGCCCGACTATATCGAAGAGGTCACCCGGGAAGAGGCCGTCGACGACGGACCGGGGGCCAGCGGGGCGAAGGAGAACGATGTCTTATATGACGATGCCGTGGCCCTGGTCGCCAGAGAGGGCAAGGCATCGACCAGCTTTATCCAGCGCCATCTTCAAATTGGTTATAACCGGGCGGCGCGGATCATCGAGCAGATGGAATCTGAAGCCATCGTCAGCGCCGCCAACCGAGTCGGCCGGCGCGAGGTGCTGATCGGTCATCACGGCGATTAGTGGCCTTTACGGCCCCCCCTTTACGACGGAGGCTGGGTTGGCTACAACGGCCCCGTCATGATTCAATCCATGCCCGCACCCACTGACACCGCACTGAACCGAACCTCCCGCCTGATCGCCGTCTTGTTCGCGGCCATGCTCATCCTATTGCCTGGTCCCGGTACGCCGGCGGCGCGGGCCCAGGGCCTTGCCAACTTAAGCAAGGATGATCGCGCCGACATTGTACGCATCGAGAAATACCTGAATACCATCAAAACACTGCAGGCCCGGTTTCTTCAGGTTTCCTCCGATGGCGGTTTTTCAGAAGGCGCGCTGTATTTTTCCAAGCCTGGAAAAATGCGGCTTGAATACGATGACCCCAATCCCATGTTGATCGTGTCCGACGGCGAAAACCTCGGTTTTTATGACAAGGAATTGGATCAAGTCAGCTATTTCGATCTCGATGCAACACAGGCAGCGGTCCTGCTTAGGGAAAACATTTCCTTTTCATCGCAAGACACCATCGTCACCGCTTTTGAGCGCGGTCCGGGCGTCCTTAGGCTGACGGTGATCAAAGGCAGCGACCCTTTGGAGGGAAACATAACGCTGATTTTCAGCGATAGGCCCCTAAGCCTGAGAAAATGGACGGTTACCGACGCCCAGGGCATCATCACCAACATTTCCCTACTTGACCCCCGGTTTGGAGTCACGTTGGGCCGAGGGCTCTTCGAAATCGAAGTGGCCCCCGAGCACCTAAAAAATCAGTAATAATTTGTCCTAAGCCTGGATTCGGCCCTTCGACAACCATATCTAAATATATAAGAGGCGTCGGCTTAATGTTGCTGTTTCGCCCTCAGAGGATGGCCCCTTCATCCTCCGGCCTGAATTAAAGGCCCTTAGCGCCCGGCACCCCCCTGCCGGGCGCTTTTTTGGCGCCGGGCAACGGCTATTGCCGGTTCAGGGAACCAGGCGGTAGCCGCCCGGTTCGGTAATCAAAATCCGGGCGTTGGAAGGTTCCGCCTCGATTTTCTGGCGCAGGCGGTAAACGTGGGTCTCCAGGGTATGGGTGGTGACACTGGCGTTGTATCCCCAAACCTCGTCCAGCAACACATCCCGACTGACGACCTTGTCGCCGGAGCGGTAGAGGTATTTAAGGATCGCCGTTTCCTTATCGGTCAGGCGCACCTTTTTTTCGTCTTCGTTGTTGATCAGCAGCTTGTTGCTGGGCTGGAAGGTATAAGGGCCAATGGTAAAGACCGCGTCATCGCTTCGTTCGTGCTGTCGGATATGGGCCCGCAACCGGGCCAGCAGCACGCCCAACCGGAAGGGTTTGACGATGTAATCATTGGCGCCGGCGTCCAGGCCCAAGATGGTGTCGGCGTCGGTATCGGCGCCGGTCAGCATGATAATCGGCGACGTCACCCCATTTCGGCGCATCAGGCGGCAGACCTCGCGGCCATCCATATCGGGCAAGCCCACATCAAGCAGAATGACGTCGAAATAATCTTCTTTCGCCTGCTCCAGGGCTTCGGCGGCGGAGGTCACGCCGATGGTCGAAAATTCCTCATGCAGTTGAAGCTGATCGCTCAGCATTTCCAGCAGCGTGGTGTCATCCTCGACGATCAAAATTCGTTTGCCGATGGTCATGATTATCCTTTAAAGGGCTCTCTTATAGCACCATCGTGCAGGTGGTTATTTTAAAGAGTATTATTTTAGTATAAAGACCCATTACGCAAACTCATTATTACCCTCCTCGAAACGCAAAAAATGTTGTATTTGTAAGGTTATGAGCGAAAAACAGTTTGAGCTTCTGTCGATGCCCGCATCCAGGGAGCCTGTTTCCCTGCTGGCGGTTGATCGTGCCGTCTCGGAACTCAGGCGCGGGCGGCCGGTTGCGGTTCGCGGCGGCGGCGGTGTTGCCGTCCTGGTTCAGGCCGCCGAATCGGTTACGCCGGACGCGCTTCAAGAGTTAGGCGCGATCAGTCATTCGCCGCCGGTCATGGCGATCACGGCGCGCCGTGCCGCGGTCTTGGGTTTGGCTGAAACCGTCGGCAAGATCGTCACCCTGACCACCGGCGAAGCGCTGTCTGCGGACCTGATTCGCGACCTTGCCGACCCCATTGCCGATAGTCCGCTGACGGAAAAAGACAAGGCCTCGCTGACCGTTACCGTCAAGGAAACGCCGACCTATACCTGCGAAAGCGCCGCCGTGGCGCTGACCAAGATCGCCCGGCTGCTGCCGGCGGCGGTGACCGCGGAAATCGCCGATCCCACCGCTGACGATTTGGCCGCATGGGCCGCACGCCACGATCTTCTGCTGGTCGATGCCGGTGATATTTTCCAATACGACAGCACCCAGGCCCGAACCCTTCGCGCCGTCTCCTCGGCCCGGGTTCCCTTGCCCGACACCCAAAACACCCGGATTATCGCCTTTCGGCCCATTGACGGCGGGCTTGAGCACCTGGCCATCATTATCGGCGAGCCTGAAAAGGACGAACCGGTGTTGACCCGCCTGCATTCGGAGTGTTTCACCGGTGATTTACTCGGCTCCTTACGGTGCGATTGCGGAGACCAGCTTCAGGGCGCGATCAAGGAAATCACCACCGCCGGCGCCGGGGTGTTGCTGTACCTGGCACAAGAAGGCCGCGGCATCGGATTGGTCAACAAGCTGAGGGCCTACGAACTCCAAGACCGGGGCTTCGATACCATCGACGCCAACGAACAGTTGGGTTTCGACGCCGATGAGCGGGTCTATCTTCCCGCCGCCCAAATCCTGCGTTTGCTTGGTTTCAGCAAAGTCCGGCTGATGACCAACAATCCCAGCAAGGTTTCGGCGCTGTCGAATTGCGGGATCAAGGTCGAGGAACGGGTCCCCCATGCCTTCCCGTCGAATGAGCATAATGAATCCTACCTGCGCACCAAGGCGGCCCGCGGCGGTCACGTTTTCTAATGCCTTTACAAAGTCTTAGCGTTTATTCCCCGGCTTCATGCCGGCGCTTTCGCCCGGTGTGGCATTTCTTGCCGGTATACCTCGGATTTAGCCACCAACTTCCATCTAACCCTTTGATTTTTAACCTTTTCCGTTCTGGCATTGCTCTTGCAATGTGTTTAAGCAAATAAAGGACGGGATAACAATCATGAACACAATCAGCGAAAACGCTAACCCTTGGCGCCCCAGCACCGAACTGGCGGTCGTGCCGGAGGCGCGCACATCGAGGTCAATCGTGCCTGAGAAGGGCGCTCCTAGGGCCATCGGTTCCGAGGGCAACATCGAGGATGAAGGATTTCAGGTTTTCGGCGAAGACGGTTTCACGTTTATGGACTTCCTCGACATCATCAATCCGCTTCAACATATTCCCATTGTCGCCACCCTGTACCGGGAAATGAGCGGTGATGATCTCGACCCCGGATCGCGGGTTATCGGCGACACGCTTTTTATGGGACCGGTGGGAACCGTCGCCGCCCTGGCCAATGTCATGATCGACGATGCCACCGGCATGGACATGGGTGAACATGTGATGGCGTTTTTCGATGATGGCACGTCAGGTCCGCCCGAGGTTTCCGATAACGGAACCGGGCCGGTGGCGATTTCCCCCGCCCCCGTTGGAAACACCAGTGCCGGCAATGCCCTGGCCGCCAGCGCCACGGACCCCGTCACCGCCTGGGCCATGGCCGAGGCCTCCTATCGTAAGTCCGCCGCCGAAAAGATGGCGGCTACCCAGGCGGGCGGCATTACCGCATCTTACCAAGTACAGGCTCCGGTACCGGCTTCCGTCATGGCTTCCGCACCGACCCCCGCCCTTTCAGACACCATCGACGTCGCCAACTGGGCGATGGCGGAAGCCTCCTATCGGAAGTCCGCCGCCGCTTCCTCCAAGACGCCGTCGCCAGCATCCCAGCCCGAACTGTCGTCCGTTCCGGCCCCCCGGCGCAAAGGCGCAACCCCCTACGCCAAGGCCCCGTCCAAGGCCCCCATTCGCGGCATCAACGCGTTGGCGGCGTTACGCCAGGACCTGAAAGCAGGGGCCGTGCTTCAAGCCGCCCGGGCATCCGAGGCCAAAGCGGCAATTGCCGAGTCACGGCAAGGCGCGACAACCCTCGCCGCCGCAAACTTTAACAGTGCGCGGCCCGTGGCGAAGGGACGAACCGCCAGCCCGGCCACTCAGCGGCCCGCCGGCGCCATTGCCGCCGAAGGCGGTTGGTTCTCGGATTCCATGCTGTCGGCACTTTCAAAGTATGACAACGGTGCCGCTCTCGCAGGCGCTGCCCTGACCAGAAACGACAAACCCAATAGCATCGATTTGGCGCGTTAGAATTCCAAATAAGCTATACTCGCGGCCATGGAGATCATTGTCCGGCCGCCTGAAACCTTATCCTGGAACACCACCCAAGCCCGTTGCGTGATTGGACGGGGCGGCGTTATCTCCGATAAAAAGGAAGGCGACGGCGTCACCCCTGCCGGCACGTTTCCGTTACGCCGGGTCATGTATCGGCCCGATCGGCTTGAGCCGCCGCAAACGGGCCTTCCCATCAGCGCCCTTACGGCCGATGACGGCTGGTGCGACGAGCCCGGAAACGCATCTTATAATCGATTGATCAAGCTTCCCTTTTCCGCCGGCTTTGAAGCGTTGTGGCGGGACGACAATGTCTACGACGTCATCGTCGAGCTCGGCTACAACGATGACCCAATCAAACCCGGCCTTGGCAGCGCCATCTTCATGCATGTGGCAAAGCCGGGGTACGATCCCACAGAGGGCTGTGTCGCGCTTGCGCTTGAGGATTTGTTGGAATTATTAAGCCAAAGCGACGCGGCCACGGTGCTCATCGTTAAGCTTCCTTAAACGGCGGCCGTTGCCCAAAGATGGCGGTGCCGATCCGGACATGGGTGGCGCCGAACCGGATGGCGGTTTCAAAATCTCCGCTCATCCCCATGCTTAAACTTTCAAGGCCGTTGCGCTTGGCGATCTCACGCAGCAGCGCAAAATGTAATGAGGGATCTTCATCATGGGGCGGAATGCACATCAAGCCCTGCACCGGCAGCTTCAACTCGTCCCGGCATTGGCCGATTAAGGCGTCGGCTTCTGTCGGCAGGACACCGCCCTTTTGAGGCTCTTCCCCGGTGTTCACCTGAATAAAACATTGCGGGCGATGGCCGCTTTTATCCATTTCAACGGCAACGGCACGGGCCAGTTTTGGCCGGTCAATGGTATGGATGACGTCGAAAAGGCCGACCGCATGGTTGACCTTATTGCGTTGCAGGGACCCAACCAGGTGCAGCTCTGTTCCCGTATATTCCGCCTTCAGCGCCGGCCATTTATCGAGGGCTTCCTGTACCCGGTTTTCACCGAAAACACGATGACCGGCATCCAGGGCATCGCGCGCCGCCGCCGCCGGGTGGGCTTTGGAAATTGCAACCAGACACACCGAATCCGAAGGATGCGATGCATCGGCCACCGCCGCCTCAATGGCCGCCGAAACGGCGGAAAGATTTTCACTGATGTTCGTCTCTGTGGTCACCGGCGCCGCCATGGTGTTTAAAGGGACTGCCAAAACGGGCAGGAATAAGATGAACGTAACAGACCAGGGGCACGGCCTCAATTTAAGCCCATTCACAACGTCCGCACAGGAAGCGTTACCGTCGTTCATTCTGATGACCGACGAGAAGCGGCTTGCCGACCCGGTGGCGGCAACCAAGGCCCTGCCGCCGAACAGCGCCGTGATTGTTCGCCATTATAGCGAACAGGACCGCGAGGATTTGGCGTGCCGGTTGATAACGGTGGCTAGGCGGCAAAACATCCGAGTCCTAATCGCCGCCGATGCCAGGCTGGCGCATAAGGTCGGCGCCGACGGTTTACACCTTCCCGAATCCATGGCCGCCTTGGGGCCGGGGCCGTGGCGGGCATGGCGCAAACCCGGGTGGCTGGTGACCGCCGCCGCCCACTCACCGGCGGCGCTTTTTAAAGCCAAGGCGGCCGGCGCCGATGCGGCCCTTTTGTCGCCGGTTTTTGCCACCGCCAGCCATCCCGACCGGGCGCCGTTGGGCGTGTTACGGTTCCAATCCTGGTGCCGACGGAGCCCACTTCCCGTTTATGCGCTGGGCGGCCTGTCGGCCTCCACCATCAAGCGTCTCCGGGGCGGTAGTGCCCTGGGTTACGCGGGAATCAGCGGTTTTATTAACGGGGGGCTGACGGCAGCCGCAAATGTATTATAATGGCAACTTATCAAGAGAATGATGGCGCCGTCCTTAGGATACGCGCCGATACGGAAAAGACACGACATGAAGAATAAGAATCGCGTTTCCAAACTGAAAATGGGTTTTGTTTTCGCCCTCGCCGGCGGGATGCTGACGGCATGCGCCAATTACGAGGAATACACGCCTGAACAAACCCGGGAGGATGAAATCTCAGGCAACACCGCCCTCGAAGATATCGATTATGAAAAAAGGAACACCATTTTCGGTAAAGGCGGGCTGACCTTATTCGACTCCCAGCCCCAGGCGAATACGGGTGGCGCGTTGGGCGTCAACAGCTACCTATGGCGGGCGTCCTTGGATACCATTTCATTCATGCCCGTCAATTCGGCGGATCCCTTCGGCGGCGTCATCATTACCGATTGGCACACTCCCACCGAAGCGCCGAGCGAACGGTTCAAGCTGAATGTCTATATCCTGGACCGGGCGCTTCGTGCCGATGGAATCCGGGTCGCCGTCTTTCGCCAGGTCCAGGACCGCACCGGCGGCTGGAGGGACGCTGCCGTTCCAGGCGAAACCGGAACCAAAATCGAAGACGCCATTCTGATCCGAGCGCGGCAATTGCGAAATCAATCCGTTAAAAAGTAATCAGCTTGCCCGTTCCCCGACCACGTTATAAACCGGGGCGTAACCAGCAAGACTAGGCGGAGCCCCCTTATAAAATGTCGCGTTACAATTTCAAGGAAACGGAAGCAAAGTGGCAGTCCGTCTGGGAAGACCGGGAATGCTTTGCCGTCACCGAGGACCGGGAAAAGCCGAAATATTACGTGCTGGAGATGTTTCCCTATCCCTCCGGCCGCATCCATATGGGGCACGTGCGCAATTATACCCTTGGCGATGTCGTCGCGCGTTACAAGCGGGCCAGAGGGTTTAACGTCCTCCATCCTATGGGTTGGGACGCCTTCGGGCTGCCGGCGGAAAATGCCGCCATCGCCAACAACGTTCATCCCGCCCTATGGACCCATGAAAACATCGACACCATGCGCAGCCAACTCAAGTCCATGGGGCTTAGTTATGACTGGGGAAGAGAGCTGGCGACCTGTGATCAGAACTATTACCGCCACGAACAGAAAATGTTTTTGGATTTTCTCGACCAGGATCTGGTGTACCGAAAGGAATCCTGGGTCAATTGGGACCCTGTTGAAAATACCGTGCTCGCCAACGAACAGGTCATCGATGGCAAGGGTTGGCGATCCGGCGCCGTTGTTGAAAAACGGCTTCTTTCTCAATGGTTTATGAAAATTACGGCGTTCGCTCAGGAACTATTGGAAGACCTGGAACCGCTTGAGCGGTGGCCCAACCGTGTACGCCTGATGCAGGAAAAATGGATCGGGCGGTCCGAAGGCGCCTATATGTATTTCGACTTCGACGGTCGCGATGATCGCCTCGACGTTTACACGACCCGGCCCGACACCATTTACGGTGCTACCTTTTGTGCGCTTTCCCCCAATCATCCACTATCGCTGGAGTTGGCCGCGGACGATACCGACCTGGAGGCGTTCATTGCCGAATGCGCCCGCGCCGGCACCAGCGAAGCCGCCATCGAAACCGCCGAGAAAATCGGCTTTGATACCGGCCTCAGAGTCCGTCATCCCTACATTGCCGATAATACGCTGCCCGTTTACGTCGCCAACTTCGTCCTCATGGAATATGGAACCGGGGCCATTTTCGGGTGTCCCGCCCACGATCAACGCGACTTGGACTTCGCCCGGAAATACCAACTCGATGTTATTGCCGTGGTCGCGCCAAAAGGCGAGGACGACTTTAGCGTCGATGACGAGGCCTTTATTGACGATGGGCTCATCATTAACTCGGAATTCCTTAACGGCCTCGGCGTCGCCGACGCCAAAGCGAAGATTATTGATCGGCTTGAAGCCGACGGCACCGGGTTGAAGGCGGTCAATTACCGGCTTCGTGACTGGGGCGTTTCGCGTCAACGCTATTGGGGCTGCCCGATCCCAGTGGTCCATTGTCCTGATTGCGGTATCGTTCCCGTTCCCGAGGCTGACCTGCCGGTCGTCCTGCCGGATGATGTCGAACTGGGAGAAGCCGGAAACCCGCTTGAACGTCATCCGACCTGGAAATACGTGGACTGCCCGACTTGCGCTAAGCCGGCCGAGCGGGAGACCGATACCTTCGATACTTTTTTTGAATCGTCTTGGTATTTCGCACGCTTCTGTTCACCTCATGCCGAAGAGGCCGTTGCCCGTGATGCCGTTGATTACTGGCTGCCGGTAGATCAATACATCGGCGGCATCGAGCATGCGGTCCTACACCTTCTCTATTCCCGGTTCTTTACCCGGGCGCTTAAAAAGTGCGGATACCTTGGCATCAAGGAACCCTTTGAAGGATTGTTGACCCAGGGCATGGTCTGTCACGAGACCTACAAGGACGCCGCCGGCAATTGGTTATTGCCCGAAGAGGTGGAGATGGGTGAGGGTAAACCGTCCCTTCGGGACGGCGGCGGCCCGGTCACGGTCGGACGGTCTGAAAAAATGAGTAAGTCCCAGAAAAATGTCGTCGACCCGGAATCCATCATCGACTCCTATGGCGCCGACACGGCGCGCCTGTTTATGTTGTCCGACAGCCCCCCTGAACGTGATCTCGACTGGACCGACGCCGGGATCGAAGGCGCCTGGCGTTATGCCAACCGCTTGTGGCGACTCATCAATCAGCCCGAAAATGAATTTGCCGATATTGCCGCCGAAAAGCCTGACGCCTTAAGCGACGCCGCCTTGGCAGCCGAAAAGGCAATTCACATTACCATTGCCTCGGTATCGGATGACCTGGATAAGTTTCACTTTAACAAGGCTGTCGCCCGCATTCGTGAACTGACCAATACCCTGGATGCCCTTGAGCCCCAACAAGAAGGCGCCGCCTGGGTCCGACGCCATGGATTGGAAGCGGCGATTTGCCTTATTGGTCCGATGATGCCCCACTTGGCCGAAGAACTGTGGCATAGTCTTGGCCATGAAACGCTACTGGCGGACACCGCCTGGCCCGAGGCCGATCCTGGCCTTTTGGTGGAAAACAGCGTCACCATTGCGGTTCAGGTAAATGGAAAACTTCGAGGAACCCTTGAATTGGCCAAGGACAGCGACCAAAAATCCACCGAAGAAGCGGCCCTTTCCCTTCACAACGTCACCACCGCAATCGGCGATAAGCCCATTCGCAAGGTCATTATTGTTCCCAATCGGATCGTCAATGTCGTTATTTAAAGCCACGCCTATGCTCATCGGCCTGGTTCTTTTGCAGGCCTGCGGTTTCCGACCCCTTTATGGTGACGGCAGCCCGGGAAGCGCGACGCCGGAATTCGCCCTAATCCAGGTTCTGCCCATCCCTGACCGGATCGGCCAACAACTGCGAAATCATTTGCTGACGGCGCTTAATCCAAAAAAACGTAGCGTCCGTTCGAAATTTATTTTGAAGACCAAGGTCAATGAAGCCTTCGCCTCCCTAGCGGTCAAGAAAAGTGCATTTGCCACCCGCGCCAATCTAACCTTATCTGCAAACTTTAATTTGTCTGATTCCGGCAGTGGCAAAAATCTCTTTTCCAGTACACGTTCGATCACCGTGAGCTACAACATCCTCGAATCTGAATTCGCCACCCTGATGGCCGAGAAAAACGCCCGGCAACGAGCGGTTCGTGAATTAAGCGAGGACATTCGAACCCAATTGGGTGTTTATTTTTCCCGGCCCCAGGCCGCCAATAAAAACTGATTCCATTGAAAATTTCCGGGGCCCGTATTGATTCCTTTATCCGCCAACCCAGCGCCGATACCGCCGCCATTCTTTTGTTCGGGCCGGATCGGGGGTTGGTTCGCGAACGCGCTCGCGACTTGGCCAAAACCGCCGTCGACGATCTTTCCGATCCCTTCAGGGTTGTCGAGGTAACCGGTCCCGACCTGAAATCCGATCCCCCGCGTCTTATTGATGAAGCGGCGCAACTATCCATGTCCGGGGGGCGGCGCGTGATAATGGTTGATGGTGCGACCGACGGGTTATCATCCATTTTTGGCGACCTTCTCGATATCGAAACCAGCGATGCCCTGGTCATTGTTGAGGCTGGGGCTCTTGGGCCAAAGTCATCCCTGCGTAAGTTATTCGAGAAATCTCCAAGGGCGGCCGCCATCGGATGCTATGAGGACGACGGCCAGGCGCTCCGTTCCGTGATTTTCGAAACCTTGGGCCGCTATGGGCTCAACGCCGACGCCGACGCCACCGATTTCCTGATTGAAAATCTTGGCGGCGATCGGATGGTTACCCGAGGCGAGCTGGAAAAACTGGCCCTTTACGCCGGCGGTATCCAAACAGAAAGCGGGGCGGCGGAAGGTAATGGTTCAAAAACCGTCAGCCTTGCGGACGCCATGGCCTGTATTGGTGACAGCGCCGGAATGTCTCTTGACCTTGTCGCCTTCGCCGCCGCCAACGGTGATTCCTCTGGCCTGGACCGGTCTCTGGATCGGGCTTTTAGTGAAGGCGCCAGCCCCATCGGAATCCTGCGGGCCGTTGTTCGTCATCTAGAACGGCTTCACCTGGCGCTGGGCATGGTCGAAAACGGTGACACTTTCGAGCAAGCGCTTTCCAAGCTCAGACCGCCGGTGATCTATAAGTTCAAATCAGAATTTCTGAACCAGATGAGGCGCTGGCAAATCGAACGGTTGGCGATGGCCCTTGAACTGGCCATGGAAGCTGAAATTGACTGCAAAACCACCGGTTTTCCCGCCGCCGCCGGTTGTCACCGCGCCTTGATGCGGATTGCCCAAGCCGGCAGATCTGGAAAAACCCGGCGTTAAGTTTTTTTCTTTTTGGCCTTGGCGGAAGATTTCAAACCGATTGACAGCTTCGGTGATTTCTTTTTTGGCTTCTTCTTAACGTCCGCTTCTTCCGGCGCCGGAACGTTTGTCTCGCTGCCGCCATGACCAAGTCTTAGAAGAATATCATCCAGCTGTTCCAAAGAATTATAATTGACGGTCAGGGAACCGCCGTTTCCCTTGAATTTAATCGCCACCTTCAGGCCCAAAATGTTTTCCAGATCACGTTCCAGGGCCAGGGTATCGACATCTTTTTTCTCTGGTGGTGAAGGGGCGTCCTTCTGGCGCTGATTTTTTTTCACCAGGCGTTCGGTCTGGCGCACGCTGAGGCCTTTTTTAGTAACCTCACGCGCCGCGGCCAACGGGTCCGGCGCATTGAGAAGGGCACGGGCATGGCCGGCCGACAGCTCATTGGCGTCCAGCATTTTCTTAACCGGGACGGGCAGGCCCAACAGGCGCAGGGTGTTAGCGACGTGGGGGCGGCTCTTGCCGACGGTTTTGGCTAAGGCGTCTTGGGTATGGGCAAACTCATCGATCAGGCGCTGATAACCGATGGCTTCATCCAACGGCGACAGGTCTTGGCGTTGCAAATTTTCGACCAACCCGATTTCCAGGGATTCCTGGTCATTCAGGTCCCGGATGATGACCGGCACCTCGTGCACCTTGGCCATTTGGGCGGCCCGCCAACGGCGTTCGCCGGCGATAATTTCATAGGCGTCATGTTCGTCGGGATGCTGGCGAACCAGCAACGGTTGGATAATTCCGTTTTCGCGAATCGATTGGGCGAGCTCTTCTATCAATTCCTCGTCGATGGAATGGCGGGGTTGGTTACGGCCGGGGTGGAGGCGTTCGACCGGAACCTGCCGGGATCCTTTTAACCGGTCCGAACCGACCCTTTCTTTGGTCTCTTCACCCAACAGCGCGTCGAGGCCGCGGCCAAGGCTCTGGCGTTTTTTTTCCGCCATCATGCGGTCAACCGCCGTTCCCGATGAATGACCTCACCCGCCAGGCTGAGATAGGCTTTGGAACCCGGACAATGGAGGTCGTAAATCATCACCGGGCGGCCGTGCGACGGGGCTTCGGACACCCGCACGTTCCGGGGGATAACGGTTTTATAGACCTTATCGCCGAAATGCTCGCGCACATCATCGGCGACCAGGCCGGACAGATTATTTCGACGGTCATGCATGGTCAGAACGATACCCTGAATATCAAGTCCCGGATTGAATGCGGTTTTGACGCGCTCAATCGTATTGACCAGTTGGCTGATCCCTTCGAGGGCGAAAAACTCGCACTGCAGGGGCACCAACACCGCTTGCACGGCAACCAGGGCGTTGATGGTCAACAGGCCCAGCGCCGGCGGACAGTCGATCAGCACGTAATCGTAATCACCGGTGCCGGCCTTAAGGGTTTCGCTGAGCCGGTATTCCCGGCGCTCCATGCCGACCAGTTCGATTTCGGCGCCCGACAGATCGATTCCCGACGGCATGATATCAAGACCGGGGATCTCGGTCGCGCGGACGGCGTCTTCAATCTCGGCCTCGCCGATCAGGACATGGTAGGAATTACAGTCGCGGTCTTCGCGCGCAACGCCTAGCCCGGTGCTGGCGTTTCCCTGCGGGTCGAGGTCGATAATCAACACTTTCTGGCGGATCGCCGCCAGCGCCGTCGCCAAATTGATGGTGGTGGTGGTTTTTCCGACCCCGCCTTTTTGGTTGGCGATGGCGATAATTCGGGTTGCGGGATTTTGCCGGCGGTGTCCTTCAGGAATCATCACGGTGCGCTATCGCCTCCAATTTCAAGACCATGCCCGAGGGATCGGACAAACTTTGAATTGCTGAGTCATTTATAATCCATTTTTTTTGTGCTTGCGTCAATTCATCTCGCCATTTTTTACCCTTTAGGAAGAAACATTGTCCGCCTTTTTTTAGCACCAAATTTGCGTATTCCAAAAGTTTCTCTAATGACGCAACGGCCCGGGAGACCACCACATCGGCCCTTAAATCCGGCAAATCTTCTATCCTGGAATGATGAATTATTGCCCCGGCGTCCGTCGCCCAGTTGACCTCGCGCAAAAATACGCATTTTCTTTCGTTACTTTCTACAAGGTGGACTTCCGCGCCTTTCCACGGGGCGGCGGCGGTGATTGCCAACACCAAGCCGGGGAACCCGGCGCCGCTTCCGATATCGACGATATTTTTTATACCGGACGGCAACAACGGCGCCAATTGCGCACTATCGAGGAAGTGCCGCCGCCAGACATCCGTAAGGCTGCCCTTGCCAACCAGATTGACCGTCCGCTGCCATTTTTCCAACAACGCCGTATAGGCCTTCAAGCGCTCCAGCGCATCATCGCTAACGCCGGTAATCTCTTGAAAACCCTCAGGGCTCAGCGGTTTCATCACCGTTACTGGGAGTCTATTTTCGGGGTTAGGAATCGGCTCTGTTTCACGTGAAACACTTTCCCAAATCGTCCGCTCAGGCTGAAACCGGGCCTTGCTGTAGCGGCGTCGGGCGGCGGCGGACATGACCGAGAAGGGTGGTCAACGCCGCCGGCGTGACGCCGGAAATCCTCGCCGCCGCGCCCAGCGTAGCGGGACGGGCGGCGGTGAGCTTGGCGCGGGCTTCCATCGACAGGCCGCTGATCGCGTCGAAGTCCAGATCGTCAGGAATTTCCAGGGACTCGTCGCGGCGAAAAGCCTGGATGTCGGCATCCTGACGCTCGATATAGCCGGCATAGCCGGACTCGATCTCAAGCTGACGGGCGATGGCGGGCGGGATCGCCGCCAGCGACGGCCACAGCGACGCGAGCCGGCCTAGGTCGATGTCCGGATAGGCGAGCAGGGTCTTGGCGGTTCTTTTGACGCCGTCCTGGTTGATGACGATGCCGGCCTCCCTGAGCATGTTGGGAGACGCCTCCAGGCCATCCAGTAAGGCCGTCGCGTCCTCAAGGGCCGCCATCTTTTCGGCAAACCGGGCCGACCGCTCTGGCCCGACGCAGCCGGCGGCGGCGCCTTTCGCCGTCAGCCGCTGGTCGGCGTTATCGGCCCTCAACCTGAGCCGGTATTCGGCGCGCGACGAAAACATGCGGTACGGCTCAAGGGCCCCCTGGGTCACCAGGTCGTCGATCATGACGCCGATATAGGCGTCGGCGCGGTCGAGGATAAACGCGCTGGCGGCGCTCGCGGCACGCGCGGCGTTAATGCCGGCCATCAGCCCCTGGGCGGCGGCCTCTTCATAACCGGTGGTGCCGTTAATCTGGCCGGCCAGGTAAAGCCCCTTGGCACGGCGCGTCTCGAGGCTGGGCTTCAGCTCGCGGGGATCGACGAAATCATATTCTATGGCGTATCCGGGCTGTAGCATCTTGGCGGTTTCAAGGCCCGGAATGGTTTTCAAAAATTCGAGCTGAACCGACTTCGGCAGCGATGTCGAAATGCCGTTGGGATAGATGGTGTCGTCATCCAGGCCCTCCGGCTCCAGGAAGATCTGGTGGCGCTGGCGGTCGGCGAAGCGGACCACCTTGTCCTCAATGGACGGGCAGTAGCGCGGCCCGGGGCCGGAGATATTGCCCGAATACATTGCCGACAAATGCAGGTTGTCGCGAATCAGGTCATGACCGGCAGGGGTGGTGCCGGTTAGGTGGCAATTGATCTGCGGCACCTCAATGCGGTCGGTAAGCGTCGAGAACGGAGTCGGCGGGTCGTCGCCGGGCTGCTCCTGCAATCCCGCCCAATCGATACTACGGCCAACGAGGCGCGGCGGCGTTCCGGTTTTTAAGCGCCCCAAGGCGAAGCCCAGCCGCTTGAAGGTATAGGCCAGTCCGATCGCCGGCTTGTCGCCGATGCGCCCGGCCGGGATTTGAGTGTCGCCGATATGGATCATGCCCTTCAGGAATGTCCCCGTCGTCACCACGACGGCGGCGGCGGATATATCCCGTCCGGCGGTGGTCCGAACCCCGGTAACGGCGCCGGATGTATCGAGGATCAAATCCTCGACGCCGTCGGCCTCGATATCCAATCCGGGTTGTTCATTGAGCAGCGCCTGGATGGCTTGGCGGTAAAGCTTGCGGTCGGCCTGGGCGCGGGGGCCCTGAACCGCCGGACCCTTGGACCGGTTGAGGATGCGGAATTGAATGCCGGCACGGTCCGCGGCGCGGGCCATGATGCCGTCCAGGGCATCGACCTCGCGCACCAATTGCCCCTTGGCCAGGCCGCCGATGGCCGGGTTGCATGACATTTCGCCGATGGTCTCGATGCGGTGGGTCAGCAACAGGGTGCGGGCGCCCAGACGCGCCGCCGCCGCCGCCGCTTCGCTGCCGGCGTGGCCACCGCCGATGACGATGACATCGTAAGCCGGTGCTGAAATTTTAGGCCCGTTTTTCATGCGCCGGAATTTAGAGCATTGTCTGGGCAAATCAATAAAAACCTCCCAAACCCAGCGTCCGTCTTAACCGTTTCACGTGAAACAAAACGTTGATTCCGTTTTGTTCTCATTTGCCGATACAAAAATCTCTAAAGATCACATCCAACACATCATCGACGTCGACGCGTCCGGTAATCCGCCCGAGGGCACGGGCCGCCAGGCGCAGGTCTTCGGCCGCCAATTCCGGCGTTGCGGCACCGGGCGCGGCCGCCAGAAACCGGCCGAGGGCGGCGCGGCATTCCTCCAGGGCTTCGCGATGCCGGGTCCGGGTCAGGGCGGGGGCAGGCGACGCCGCCGTATTCATCAATACTGCGACTCGCTCGGTGATCGCCGCCAACAGGGCTTCGATGCCGTCTCCGGTCAACGCCGAGATCGCCAGCGCCGGTTGCTCATTGACCGCCGCCGGAGACGTCACCGGGGCCAGGTCGGATTTGTTGATAACGACGATGGCGTTGTCATCGACCAGCCCGACCGTCGCCGGGTCGGCCTCGGGCCAGGCCTCGCCATCGAAGACGGCGAGACGCAAATCAGCATCGGCGGCATGGGCGCGGGCGCGGCGGATGCCTTCGGCTTCGATTTCATTATTGCCCCCGCCATGGCCACCATCGTCTTCTTCATCAACCTCGCGAAGCCCGGCGGTATCGGCAACGGTGACCGGATAACCGCCGAGATCGAGATGCACTTCGATGACGTCCCGCGTCGTGCCGGCGGTTGCCGAAACGATGGCGGCATCGCGCCGCGCCAGTTGATTCAACAGGCTCGACTTGCCGGCGTTGGGCGGCCCGATAATGGCGATATGAAAGCCGTCGCGCAGGCGCTCGCCGCGGCGGCCGTCGTTAAGATGATCGGCAAGGGCGCGCTCCAGCCTAGCGACGTCTTCGCGGGCTTTGGCCTCGATCCCGGCCGGCAGATCTTCGTCGGAAAAATCAATACCGGCTTCCCCGTGCGCCAGCGCGCTTAACAACCGCAGCCGCCAATCCTCGTAAAGCCGGCCCAGTTCCCCCTCAAGCTGCCGCAAGGCCTGGCGGCGCTGCGCCGAGGTCTCCGCCTCGATCAGGTCGGCGAGGCCCTCGGCGGCGGTCAGGTCCATCTTGCCGTTCTCAAACGCGCGTCGGGTGAATTCTCCCGGCGTCGCCATCCGCAAACCCGCCATGCCGCTCAACGCTTCTAGGACACCGGTGATTACGGCGGGGCCGCCATGAAGATGGAATTCCGCGACATCTTCGCCGGTAAAGCTGCCTGGGCCCGGGAACCAGATCACCAGGCCGTCATCGATGGGCTCCGATGTACCAGGATCACTCAACTGCACCCGTATCGCCCGGCGCGGATGGCTCTGCGCCTCTTGACCGCCGTCACCGGCAAGCGCCGTCAACGCCGCCGCCGCCGCAGGCCCGGAAACACGAACCACGGCGATCCCGG
>PVBE010954662.1_pt1 | contig 24785 bp, 20 predicted proteins | sample 1631181 | NCBI WGS metagenome assembly PVBE01 (sample SAMN08397723, study PRJNA350692) | Marine metagenome, whole genome shotgun sequencing project. | isolation source: water | place: Pacific Ocean | collected 2012-04 | reverse complement strand
CGTGGCGCACCCTGACAAGAAGGCTGAGGTCTGGTTGTCGTGCCCGGTATTGAATCTTGGTTTCCACGTACGACAAGTAATTGACCGTTGCATCAAAAGGTTGTTCGAAAGCTTCGTTTGCACGAAAAGGTCCAGCCGCAAACAATGCCTGAGGCTGAACACTCATCATTGGTGCGTCCCATCGCAACGTTGCGAACGAGACCCACGTAAGAATTAAAAGGATGGCGGTCCCGAGCGTTGTTCCGAGTGTGCGCGACCGGTACCCCACGAATTTGGATCGTTGCATCCTATTCACAGACGGACACTATATGAGTGTGCAGCAGTATGTGTCGGGTTGGCATGGGTCGTGATTATCGCCGGAGCGAGTCACGAGAGTATTTACCCTGCTGTGCTTTGCTGGTCGTGGAAGTATTCAATAGTTTGGGCGAGGCCATCCTCGAGTGACGTCGTTGCTTCCCAGCCAGTAAGCGATCGGATCCGGGATAGATCCGGTATTCGTCGAGGGATGTCCTCGTAACTGGTGCCGAACGCTGACTCGTAGGTGATGTACTCGATAGGAGAAGAAAAGCCTCCGACTCGGCGCATGGTTTCAGCCAAGCTCTCGATCGTATGTTCAATGTCCGTTCCAATGTTCAGTACGGTGTTACGGGCTTTTTCAGAGGTTGAGCCAAGAACAATGCCTTCGGCTGCATCACGGATAAAGCAGAAAGTACGGGTCTGGGTTCCGTCACCATGGATTTGCACAGGTTGGCCAGCCAGAAATTTTTCGAGAAATATTGTTACGACGCGCCCCGCACCAAGAGAATCGAGGCGCGGCCCGAAAAAGTTGAACGGTCGAAAAATGTTGAATTCAAGACCGCTTTGCTGGTGGTGGGCCAAGATGTAGTGCTCAAGGGCGGCCTTGGCAGTTGCATAACTCCAGCGATTAATGGCTGTGGATCCGAGAACTCGATCGGCATCTTCAGTCCATGGAACTTGGGGGTTTCGTCCGTATACCTCGGATGTCGATGTGAAGACCAATGGACGCTTGGCTTCCACAACCCAGTCGACGACATGTAGACCCGCAATTAGATCGAGCTGCAGTGTGTGGAGGGGATCTTCCACATATCGTCGTGGATCAGCCACAGCGGCCAGATGGTAAACGAGATCCGAGGTTCGAATTTCCTCTCGCATCGTGGCTTCATCCGTGACGGTCGTCGAGAGAAATCGAAAATTTGGATGGGCGGCCAAATGTGCGACTTTAGCTCCGTCAGATAGGTCGAGCGCAACAACCGAATCTCCACGCTCAATGTGGACATCACATATAAACGAACCCAGAAACCCACCACCACCCGTGATAAGCACGTTCATTAATTTTTTACCTGCTGTTGATCGACGTTCACGAGACAGAAAGGTCCCGATCGTTTTTCGATGGGCGCGGAGCCCAGACCCAGTTCATCGAGTGACACATAAGACTCGTTTATGAGAAGAAGGTTAATGTCGAACCGCCTGAAGATTACGTTAATCGGGACCCGAAGCACTGGAAAAAAATCACTGTAGTGCTGGAGGTGGCCGAAGGAACTGTCCGTACTAAGGACTTTTGCGCTCGAGAAGTAGAGGGCGAAGTCAGCGAGTGAGAGAGGGATTGTCATCAGCCTGGCTTCCGTCTGACGATTGTTTAGCGCATCCATGATGGTTTGCAAATCTGGTGTCAATGATCGGCTCGAGTCACCGACAATCACCCGTCGCTGGAGCGCTACCGATGGAATGAGTCCTGCTCCCAGCGCGACGACGAAGAATACGCCAAGCCCGACCCATTTGAGCTCGTCTGTTGTCTCGGTGATTAACACGCCTGTAATGATTGCTGTCGGAAATGCGCCGTACTCTCCATACCGTTCGCCTTCGCCCAGCCACTCTATGGCGTGTAGCTGACGAATCGCGATGCCGACGACGAAGAGGCTGAGCGCCCATATCAGCAGAAAGTTGAGTTCCGTTTCAAAAATGACGGTTTTGATGAGTCCCATGTTGAAAGCAAGACTACAGGTGACGACTATTGCGAAGGATATGAATGGATTTGCTGCGAGCACTGCTAACAGAGGAAGACGTCGCACAATCTGGTAGATCTTGAATACGGCATCGCCGCTTTGTTCTGATGCTTTGGGCACCCCACGTATCTGATGTGCATATCGGTTGTGTATGTTGGCTCGCCACCACCACAGCATCGCCATGTGGCCGCGAAACACGTGCCAGTAAGCACCCCGAGAAACTAAAAGGGCAAGTGTCCATCCGCCAACAAAAACAAGGACGTAATATGGGTTGAAGAGGATGATGCTAAGGGCAATGCTCGTGACGAACAGTGCTTGAAGCGCCATCCGATGAGTAAGGAACAACAGGGCAGCGGCTGGGATTGACAGGATTATCCAGGCCCATACGTTAGAACTATGAAATGCTAGGTTTGCCGCCATCGTGGCGGTGAACAGGAGCGAAGCTAGAGGCCGGGTGGACAGACTAGAGTTTTCCATGACTACGAGTGGGGCAAGCATGTATGCGGCTTGCGCGACAAGCCCGGCTCCGATGTTCCCGGTGATCGCAACGGCCAGCACAAATAACAGGATGTTGTGAACACTGTCGATGATGGGTGCGACTAGCCACTGGATACGGTGAAGGAAGCTCGTCGGAATGAACGAGAGCAGCACGCGCAAACCGGGTGGGTAGTCCGAAGGTAGATCGATGAGGTAACGATTGAACGGTTTGGCTTGTCCACGTCGTTGTTCACGATAGTGGCCAGCCACGGTGAGGTGACGCCAGATGTCAATTCCGAAGTATCGGTTGGAAAGACGTGGCCAAACCTGAAGGCCAAACGAGATTATTGATAGTGGGAGTGCGAGTAAGTATTCCAATGCCGGATTTGCTCACCTAGCATGTGTTCATACGCCAGATGCTGTGCTTGTGCCTATCTGCGTGATTCGAAGTAATACGCGACGGTGATGGTATCGCAGGTGCAGACTTGCGCCGACCGTAATGTATCGAACGGACTTCAGGATCAACTCGCATTTTGGTTTGGGTAGTAGTCTTGGTGTAAAGCTTTTGGAGAAGACATAGTGTTTCGAGTTCGTGGAGCTGCGGCGGTTGGGGTGTTGGCCCTCGCTGTTCTTGCGGCTGGATTCTTGCAGTACACACGAAATTTTCCGGCCACTTTTGACAAGCCTGCTGAAACGTTTGCATTTGGTCCTGTTGTTGGGTCTATGTTTCAGGAATTCACGACGCCTGTGCCGTACATAAGTCGAATTAGTATTCCTCTACGGTCGGCAGGTCAGGATGCGGAAGGCGTCGGCGTGAATTTCCGTCTGATGACAGACAGCGGAAATGTGATCGCAGCAGGGCAGAGTCGCGTGTTTCGAACTGCGATCGTTACGGCGACAGGAGAATCCTTTTCAAGGCATGTATTGTCGTTTCCCGCTCGTGCTGCTGGCGGAGAGCGGCTTCGACTTGAGATTCAACGGGCTGACGGTGGGGCCGGAGATTTGTTAGTTCCTTTGCAGGTTGGCCCTGGGCGTCTTAACGGGATCGTGTTTGATCATGACGGTCAGGCTCATAACAACTGGTCGACCCTTATAGATCTCGACCAGACCAACCGGCCGCTGACATATTTGCGTAATCTTTTTTCATCCGACCCTCTAACGGTGGCCGGTGTGCTCGCTGCCGTGGGCTTGGTTGCGTTCAGCGTATTTGTGGTTATCGGACGCGTGCTCGTGGGCACAGAAAACATTTCCCGATTTATTGTGGCCGTGAGTTGGGGGCTGGCTGTTGGCGTGGCTGTCTCATGGCTCAGCTTCGCTCTTGTGCCAGTGACCTAGTTGCATTGCGCCGTAGAAAGATGGCTGTTTCGGCGGACAGATAGAGAACACTGATTGATACCGCCGTAGCAAGTGTCAGCGCGATTTGTGTCAGTGAGTCGTGGAGGACAAAGAGGCTAGCTATTAACCCCAATGCGATTGCCAGCATGCCGATCCACGCGCGTAGATAGCCAACGCCGATCAATACATTGGCGAGTGCGGCATTGACTGCGAACAACGAACCGATGACGGCGTATATGGATAGGATCGGGAGGTCGAGCGTATATCCCTCGCGAAACACGAGATTAAAGATCTGGGTGGGGAATACCAGGATTGAGACGGCTGTGGTTGTCACGATAAGAGTGATTAACGCTAATGCTAAGACGAGGCTTGGCACGATGGAGTTTCCGCTTGTGTAGACGCGGATGACGTGTGGTAGCAGCACAATTGAAACGGGCCCAGACATAAAGAAAATAGTTCTCCCAATAAGACCCATTGCCAGATAACTCGCTGCGGCTTCGGTGCTAAAGAATCGAGCCACAATTAGACTGTCGATATTGAACAACACCGCAAGTCCAAATGAGATCGTCAGGATGCGTGCTTGTTCAGTCCACTGGGGGAGCTTGGCATTGCTATTGGTTTGTTCAGGCGCTGAGTTTCGACGTTTGCGTAGAAAGACAAGGCCGAGCGCTATGAAGAGGAAAGCCCCTGCCGCCGAACCTCCGACAGCTCCAGCAGCCGCGAAACCTGCGGTGACCATAACCACCGCAGTGATCACGCGTGTGAGTGTTTCAGTCATGCTGATCACTCCTAGGGTTACAAACGATCGAACGCCAGCCAGTGCGCCGCGTACGACCGTGGATCCGAGGAGAAGTGCACATGCCAAGCCTGCTACTACGACTCCGGCAGAAGCTTCGAGTTGTAGTTGCTCTGTGATCCACCCGCGTAACAAGGCGAATGCGGCAGCTACTGCGGCTCCGGCTGCTAGAACGAGCCCTATGGTTCGAGTAATCCAACGCCACAGGTCTTCGAACTGATTTCTTATATGCAATTCGCCCGACATCTTGATAGCCAGAGTATTTATAGCAATGCTGGGCACGCTGATGATGGTGAGCAAGGCCAGAATCGCCATGGTGTCTTTCCATGCGGTGGGCGTCATGACTCGTGCCATCAAAAACTGAAACAAGAAGGCAAGCGCGTTCACGCCGAATGAAAGCATGATCAGTACGATTTGATCTCGCAGCATGGGATGCTTGGTCAGTTGGATCGCTTGGGTGACGCGTGAGCTATGGCGGGCAGTGATTTCTTTGTCCAATCGACTACACCCGGTCATATTCTTTATAAAGGCTCCAGAAATAGCGTATTCCCACCGGGGCCATCGCGAAGGGCATGAGTTCCTTATCGCTAATCTTCCGTACGGTTCCCTGAATATGTCGGCGTTTGGCGATGGTTTTTCGGATGTTCTGTGCATTCCACCATAAGGCGCCAAGAATGGCTTTGGATTTTTCTTTGTCACCTCGAATCCAATACAGAAAGGTCAGACCAAGACAAATAATCACGTGTATAGGAATGATTCGAACCATATGGCTCGGGCCGAAGTTTTTTATCATTGCCTGGAGCCTGTTCTTGAACGCGTGAAATGTCACAAAACCAGTGTTGAGTTTCTGGGATGTGCCGGCCAAGAGATGTTTAACTCTGGCGTCAGGTACGAAGTGCACTTCGTATCCGGATAACCAAATTCTCCAGCAGAGATCCGTTTCTTCAAAATATGCGAAGTACGAGTCATCAAAGGTCCCAATCTCATCCAGCAAGGAGCCGCGGAGCACGATGCATGCGCCCTTGGCGGCGAAGATGGGAAACGGCTGAGTTAAGCCCTGATCTTTTTGCAGGTAGCCACGGTGAAAGAGCATTCCGGTCCATGTCAGCCAATCGCCTATCGAGTCCAGTCTGCTTGGATCTTTCATCCAGAGCAGCTTGGGTTCGCAACACCCAACTTCGGGGTGTTGCTGCATGTAGTCCACTAGGCAGCTCATGGCATCAGCTTCGATTTCAGTGTCTGAATTCAGGAAGCAGACAAACTCGCCATCTGTGAACGGCAGAGCTTCGAGATTTCCACCGACAAAGCCAATGTTTTTTGGTAGATCAATGAGTTTTACGTTGGGAAACGATTCTCTGACCATAGCGACAGACCCATCTTGTGATCCGTTGTCAACGACCACAATTTCAATGGCCAGGCATGAGGTCCGTTGAAGAGATTCGAGACATCTTTGCAGGAGCTCACAGGTGTTTAGGTTGACGATAATGATTGAAAGTAGTCCGGGCGTTCTTTTGCGGCCGTCGCCAGTCGGTACATGGCGCCCAGCACGCGGCGCGCTTGCCATTAGGCTGGAACGGTCTCGGCTGGCTCGGGCTTCCAGATCTGGACAAGTGTCACAATCCTTGTTGATGCCAGGCTACCGTGGAACGGAAACAGCGGCTTTGTCCGGTGAGGTTGGCACGAGTAAGGACTCGTCCACTGGTGCTGTAGATCCTCCTGCCGTGTGCAAAGTGACCGGCAATTCGGCAACCCCAGTGTCTGGTTGGGACGCTCCATCCACATCGGTTTCAAGCTGGCTTTTTCTGAAGTCCAACATATGGCCTACGACGTACCGTGATCCTCGAACCACGTAGTAGCGAAAGTGATCGCGACTCTTCGCAGCGTGCATCAATTTTCGTCCCACATACCGTGGGGTGAGGAAACTTGTGTACAAGGATTGAACGAGCCCCATAATTTCGTCGGTCGGGATTGGCGATCGCAGCACCGGTTCTCGCATGTCAAACCGCTCCCAATTTTCAGGGCCATCAAACCGGAGCCAATCGTTTGCTCGGGCCTGTGCATAAAGTTGTGTGCCAGGATACGGGATCACGATCGTACCTTGGAGTGTGTTGATCCATCCTCGATCAAAAGTTTCACGGGTGAATTCGATGGTTCGACGTGCCTCATCAAACGTTTCCCACGGATAACCAACCATGCAAGTCACGTGGGGTTCAAGACCGGCTTCGCTAGCCCACTTGACCGATTCCCACTGCTGTCGAACTGCAGTGCCTTTGTTTAGCAGGTCGAGCGATCTTTGGTTGGCGGATTCGATTCCATAAAGAATGAATCGAAAATTGGACTCGCCGAGCATTTCGTATTCAGCCTGTGAGAGTGCGTCGGCTCGCATATTGCAACCCATCATCAGGGTCTTGTGTAGACCTCGTTCCCGATAACCGTCACAAAATTCTTTGAGCCAACGACCGACCGGGAAAGTGCCTGTGTCGTCAAAGACTTCTTCAACCCCTAGATCTACTAAGTTCTCTAGTTCATCAAGGTAATCATCAACCGGACGCACCGACCATGTCGGGAGCATGCTTGTCCAGGAGCAAAAAGTGCACCCGCCCCCACCATGTCTCGGACCACCTGGGACCTTCCGGCGCCACCAGCAATCAGCACCGGTGGTTCCGGTTGCCCATCCGTATGTACCCTTCTTGAGAAAGTTGCCGTTACGGTAGGCATACAGTTCCCAGTTGACTAGACGGCGGTCGATATGTGGCCGCACATCAACGACTACGGGCGGGTTCGGATCTATCCCAGAATTTGCAATTGATGATTCATCGTGGCGCCAAAAGACCCCACCGCCAAGATCTTCTCGACCCTCAAGAAAGTTGGCGAGGTTAAGGATCGCAAAGTCGAACTGACCACCACGGATCACGTAGTCAACAGGGCAAAACAGAAAAGGTTCTTCGGGGAGTGCTGTTACATGATCTCCGACTAACGCGATTTTCATTTCCGGGAAGCGTGATTTTAGATTTGTGATGGCGTCATAAATCGGAGGAGCGCTCGGGGTTTTCGTCTCGATCATCATGAGATCGGGTTGCGCCTTTTCGATTTCCGAACAATACGTGGCCCAGTCCCATCCTTCAGCGATCCCATCCAGCCAAACAGCGTCATGGCCGTGCTGATCAAGTAGTGTGGCTGCTAATGCGGGCAAGACCGGGAAGATCACAGTGGCGTTGTCGCCAACGAAACGATTCATGAGGCCGACGAGACCGCCACCGTCACTGTGCCCGGTCGAAAAGACTTGATACTGGCGATTCTGGCTAAGGAGAGGGATCCCCTTTTCACTTTGGAATGGTGGGAAGCTTATCGCCACGTTCACGCGGAAAAAATCTCCAAGGAGGGTGCTAGTGGGAGCAAAACGGGGCCTTCATACTAAGGTCCGTGTTACCACGAGGCGTTTTCACCTTATGATCGTAGTACATGGTCGCAGCTGAACCACATTTATAGAGCCATAATTTGCGAAAAATAAGCGTCTGACAACTTTATGGATTTGTCGCAGCGAGTTTCAGCGTCGTCGGAAAGGCATGATGTTGGTTTGTCAAAGATCGACGTATCAATTGTCATTATTGCTGCTCGAGCCACAGCAGTCCTCGAAGAATCGTTGGCAGCGGTTGCCTCACTACGAGGTCCAGTAACTGAGACCATCGTTGTCTTAGATGATGTTTTTGAATCTGCTGACGGTACGGTTCGATACCTGGCGAGCGGCCCAGTTGGGCCTGCTGAAAAACGTGACATTGGTGCTAAGTCGGCTCGTGGAAATTTTCTAGCATTTATTGACGATGATGCCTATCCGAGTCCGGGATGGCTCTCGGCTGCTGTTCCCCTGTTCGAAAATTCGGACGTGTGGGCTGTTGGGGGGCCTGGTGTGACACCGGCTACAGACGGGTTCCGAGCCCAAGTATCGGGATGGGCGTATGCAGCGTGGATGGTTTCAGGGCCGGCCCGCTATCGATATGTTCCCCAGGCGGCGCGGCGTGTTGACGACTATCCATCGATGAATTTGATTGTGCGTCGTTCCGCGTTTGAACAGGTGGGAGGGTTCGACAGCACGTACTATCCCGGTGAAGACACCAAGTTCTGCTTAGAAATCGTTCGTAGGGGTGGGCAGATCATGTATGACCCTGATGTGTTGGTATATCACCATCGACGTCCTGTGATGCGTGGTCATCTACGCCAAATATCTGGATATGGTTGGCATCGAGGATATTTCGCGCGTGTGTTTCCTGAAACATCTCGTCGTGTGCCGTACTTTGTCCCAAGCTTATGGGTGCTCTGGCTCACCATTGGTGCGGTCTCAGTGATCTGGGTGGATCAGTTGCGGCCTCTATATTTCCTGACTATTGGTATCTATATAGCGGCCGTTCTAGCGTCGGTGGCTCTCGTTATAAAGGATGCTGGCCGCTTCTGGATTGGTGTAGCGGTGGGCCCGACGATTGTCTTGAGTCATGTGGTCTACGGATTGCGTTTTCTCGGAGGGCTAGCCAAATTTCGGTGCTAGGTGTGGCCACCCCAGATGGTGATAGTCACGTTGAGCGTGTTCAGGTTGTGACGAGCAACTCCTGACATGTGTGGAATTGCCGGAATTTTCCACATGGATGGCGCGACGCCGGATGATGTAAAGGCGTTGGAGGCTATGCAGCAGTCTCTAGTGCATCGTGGTCCTGATGGACACGGATCGTTTGTAAGAGGTGCGGTGCGACTCACGATGCGTCGGTTGAGCATTATTGATGTGGAGGGTGGCGTCCAACCCATCAACAATGAAACCGATACGGTTCATGTCGTCCTTAATGGCGAAATCTATAATTTTCAGCGTCTTCGTGAAACGTTAGAGGCTCACGGCCACAGATTTAGAACACATTCAGACACTGAGACGATTGTTCATGCGTACGAGGAATGGGGGGATGCATTCGTAGATCGCCTTGACGGCATGTTTGCGTTAGCAGTGTGGGATGAGTCTCGCCAGCGGTTACTGCTTGCTCGCGATAGAGCCGGAATCAAGCCCTTGTATTTCGCAATAGCGGGATCCACGCTGGTATTTGGCTCCGAGCTTAAGGCCGTCCTTGCAAGCGGATATGTTGGCCGTGACCTCGATTTTCAAGTCCTGGCACATTACCTGTCTCTCGAATACGTTCCGGCGCCGTCGAGCATCCTGCAAAGCGTCAAACGCTTGGAGTCTGGATGCACACTTGTGGCTTCGACCTCCGGTGTCCAGACAAGTCGGTATTGGGACCTCGACCTGTCCAAGTCCGAAAATAATCCTGTCCAGGGAACCATTGCTGAGCATGCCGGTACCTTTTACGAGGTGCTGCGAGGGGCGGTTAAGCGCGAGATGGTTAGCGATGTACCTGTAGGTGTGTTGCTCAGCGGCGGCTTAGATTCGAGTGCTGTGGCGCTGCTTATGTCCGAGGTTTCCAATCATCAGGTGCCTTCATTTTCTGTCTCATTCTCCGACTCGTCATATGACGAGAGTCGTTATGCACGGCAAGTTGCTGATCATGTGGGGACCAAGCATTACGAATTACCGATGGGGCCGGATGACTTGATTAACACGTTGCCCGTGCTTGCTGGAAATATCGATGAACCATTTGCTGATCCGTCGATTATTCCTACTTACCTTATAAGCCGATTTGCACGTGAGCACGTGAAGGTTGTATTGGGCGGTGATGGGGGTGATGAGATGTTGGCTGGTTACTCAACGTTGCAGGCCCATCGGATTGCGCCAATTTATCGGTCCCTGCCCGTATGGATACGCCGAGGGATAGTTGAGCCTTTTGTTTCGAGGATTCCAGTTTCAAGCCGGTATTTATCACTTGATTTCTTGCTGGACCGGTTTATTCGCGGCGCCGATGCACCTCCATATTTACAGCATCAGATGTGGACCGGATCTCATTACGGGGAAGATCTGACAGCGATTCTCCACCCGGATATTCGATCGGAAATCGATCACTCGGGTTTTCACCAAATGCTTGCTGATGTCTCGGGTCGGAGTGGCGCTCAACATCCATTAAACCGTGTGCTGTACCAGGACTTCAAGCTATACATGGAAGGCGACATACTTACGAAAGTGGACCGGGCGAGTATGGCTACATCGCTTGAAACCCGTGTGCCGTTGCTAAACGTGGAAGTCATGACGTATCTCCAGAAGATCCCAATAGACTGGAAGCTACGAGGTTTAACTAGGAAGTATTTGCTGCGTAAGGCAATGGAAGGACGTCTGCCTACGTCGATTATTGGTCGGCGGAAGCGTGGATTCAGCATTCCCATCGCCGCCTGGCTGAACACGGAACTCCAACCGTTGGTTCGTGAATATTTGGCGGAGGAACGACTGGATCGCGAGGGCATTTTCTGTGGCTCCGAAGTCTCGCGCCTTCTGGATCAGCACTCGAGGTACGTTAGCAATCACGCCAAGCGTATTTGGACGATTTTGATGTTTCAGCTCTGGCGTGATCGATGGTTGGAGAATGTGTGACGGATCGCAGAACCACGGGTTTCGCTCCCAGTTCCATGAGCAGTAGTCGAGCAAAACACAGGCTTTTGCGTCGACAACCTGTTTACGGTGTCAGTCTCGGTTGCTGACTTGAGGGTGAACCGATTCAGTTCAATGGGAGCGTCATTAGTTGGCGCGGTTGTTCTCGTAAATCTGCTAGCCATAGTTATTGCTCTTGGTAACAGCACAGTAGTGCTCGAAGAACCATCAAATAGCCGTGCTCCGTCGTTTTACCGGGGATTCGTTGAACCTATTCGGCAGCGGGTTCGTGTGCCCGATCTCGGTGCGGATCAGATAGGTGTCTTCGTGAAAGCAGATGGAGATGGCCACGCCTCGTCCAGCATAATTTTACGAGCCTACGATGATTTTTCCGGCGAGATTCTTTGGGAGGATCGGCACGAAGTTGCGGCTCGTGCCCACCCGCATCTAATTAATTTCAAGATCCCCCCAAATAGACGGGCTGTTGCGCAAATAATCGATCTAGAAATTCTTCCGGTGACCGCGGCGGATTCGTTTCTTGGTATTGGCATGAGCACTGGTGACCGCTTTGCATTTAGTCAGCCGCGGATCTTAAGCGGTTCAGTCTCTAGCGAACGTTCACACCATGATTTAGCGTTCAGATTTGGCCGTCGAGTTTCAGGGCCTGCGCTCGTTGGGGCGGTTGTTCGAGATGGCGGGTTTGGTCTTGGTGTCCTGGTGTTGGTGGCAGCGGTCAGCGCTGGCTTGCTTGTGGCTGGAACGATGCCGTTTTTTGCAGCGATGCTTGTGGTTTTGGTTGCGGTTACGACGGTTATTACTGGTGCTACTCATCTCTATGCGTCGTTATCTGAACCAGTGGCATTTGGATTAGAGGTTCTCAGACCTGCGTGGCTATTAAATCCTGGAACTGGTATTGCGATCTTTGGATTCTTGGCGTTGGCCGTTGCCGGGACATTGCAAGGTCGTCGGTTTCGGCCGGGTAGCCAACCGGAGTTATTGGGTATGAAGGTTGGTGATTTTGCGATGCTTGGACTTCCGGTTGCGTGTCTAGCTTGGGCGGGGTGGCAGCAGCGGTGGGTTGCTGAGGATGCCTTTATTCATTTCCGGGTTGTTTCAAATCTCCTGGCAGGCCACGGGCCGGTTTTTAATCTAGCCGAGCGTGTCGAAGCCTCGACGAGTCCCGCGTGGGTCGGGTTGTTAGCGCTTGTTCGTCAGGGAACGTGGTGGGACGTCGAGTGGATCGCGGTAATCATTGGAATGATCGCGTCCCTAGTGGGAGTTTTGTTGGTGGGGCTGTCAGCTCGTACAGCGGTTTACTCGGCATATCCCGCTTCGAGTACCCGTCAATTAGTAGTGCCTATAGGCGCCCTGGTTATTTGTGCGTTGCCACCGTTTTGGGATTTTGCTACCTCGGGCCTCGAAACAGGTCTGGTTTATGTGTGGCTTGGAGCGTGTATATGCGGTTTGGTTAGAGCCGCCTCAAAATTTTCATTGAAAGATTCGGGTCAGTGGTTGGACGGCGTCCAAGCGCCGATATGGCTGCTTGTCCTGATTGGGCTTGGACCCTTAATTCGGCCCGATCTTGCGGTGTTCAGCGTCAGCTTTTTGATAGGCGTATTGGTGACGACAAAACCTTTAACGTGGAGATCTGTTCTCCGAATCCTAAGTTTGATGGGAGCGCTTCCCGTGGCTTATCAGGTTTTTCGCATGGGCTATTTCGGGTCACTCGTCCCTAACACGGCGCTTGCGAAAGAGGCCGGCGATGCTTTGTGGGTTCGGGGTCTTGCCTACGCCTTGGATTTGGTTAATCCATATTTCTTGTGGGTTCCAATGGCTGCGGTGGCGTGGTGGGGTCTCGTTCTCGTGCGGGGACGTTTGTGGAGGCATGGATATAACCGACTCGCGCTAATCCTGGCAGTCAACGCGATGTTTAGCGTGATCTATGCCCTTTGGGTTGTCAGGTTCGGGGGTGGCTTTATGCACGGACGATTCCTGCTGCCGGCGGTGTTTGTCTTGTTTGGTCCTGTGGGAGCGATGCTTCCGTGGCTTCGTGCGCGGACAGCTTATGGAAACTGGTCAGCAACTATTCCGACCCTTGTCGTGGTGCCGTGGGCGGTAGTTTGCGCTTTCTGGTTGCAATGGAGTCCAACCACGACGGGAGTCTTTGATGAACGAACATTTAACGTGGGGCGCTCGTCGGGCTATCTGCATCCCATTACGCTTTCTGAGTATAAAGATTGGCCCTGGGCCCAAGATGCACGTCGATTGAATGAATTGGCTGCTGAAGGCAAGGGCTTAATTGCGTTGGAAGGGACACTGGACCAACCAGCTGCGTGGATTAAACCCCGAGATGCGTTTGGTGATCGGGTTATCAGTGTTCATCAAGCTATTGGCATGGTTGGGTTTGGGGCCGGCAGGGATGTTTGGATTGTTGATGCTTTAGGCCTTGCTGATCCGCTGGCTGCACGCCTCCAACGTGACGTCATTGGTTTGCCATCCCACGAAAAACGGCTACCGGAAGCATGGATTGTTGCCAGATTCGCTTCTGTGGACGAGCGTGGTGGAATACCGCTACGTGAAGTTGACGCGGCCCGTCGCGCGCTTCGATGCGGAGATCTTGCTCGTTTGTTGGAGGCTACGGCGGCGCCTCTTACGCTGGAGCTTTTTGTCACGAATATACGCAACGCGTTTGGACTGTCGATGCTCAGGATCCCGGCAGACCCCGTGGTTGCAGAAGAGCGATTGTGCCGAGGTGTTCAGTAGTCCGTGCTACAAAAGGGTCGCAGGCTAAAGCAAATTTATGTCCCCGACCCAATGTTAGGGTTGTTTCAAGGATATGCTTTGCCGTGTGACGTAGTAGGCGGAAAGCTAAGAAGCTGCGCTGGGGGAGATCTGGGGTGATCGCTGGTGTCTCACTAGTCATTCCTGCCTTTAATGAAGAGCTTGCGGTTGCTGATGTGGTGACACGGTTTCGATCGGAGCTTGATGCTACGGGGTGCACATACGAGGTCATTGTTGTAGATGATGGTTCTACGGACGAGACGGCTCGTTTGGCCAAAGAGGCTGGTGCCTCCGTCGTGTGTTCTCCACAAAACCTTGGTTATGGTCTTTCGCTCCGGCGTGGGATTCTGGCCGCAAAATTCGATTACGTGATGATTTGCGATGCCGACGGTACTTATCCATCAGAGTCTGTCAGAGAACTTACGAGTATGGCCGAGCATATGGATATGGTTGTGGCGGCGCGCACTGGCAAGCATTTCCGGGGTCGGGGGCCTCGGGCGATCGCTCGTGCCGGGTTGCGATTGTTCGCGAGCTTTGTGGTGGGTCGGTATATCCCCGATGTGAATTCCGGCTTCAGAATCTTTCGAAAATCCGACTGCCTTAGGTATTTCGGAATTTTGAGTCCGGGTTTTAGTTTTACGACTGGTTTGACGCTAGCAATGATGAGTGATGCGCGAGCAGTAGCCTTTGTTCCGGTCCCGTATGCTGCTCGAGTTGGCAAGTCCAAGGTGCGGCCACTTCGAGACACGATGCGCATTGGGCAAGTGCTGGTTCAAGCTATGGTTCGCCACAATCCCATCAAACTGTTCTTCACAATAACGTCCGGTATCTGGGCACTTGGGCTAGCGACTTTTGTTACCTGGGTAGTTACAGGGTCGGTAATCGCAGCTGGGGTAACGATTGCCGTTTTTCTCGTGGGCGTGCAGATCTTCTGCTTAGGGTTGTTGGCAGAAGCGCTGCGCGCGCGTGGTGGGGAAGCCTGATAAGTCGTTGTCTACACTGATGGGGTTAGTTGAGGCCCAGCACTAGCTTTCCAAACGGGGCTTCAGATCCTGCCGTGATAGCCAGACATATTGCTGCCACAAAAAGTGTTAGTGCCAGGGTTGTGCTTGGATCAATCCTGCCGCGGATAGCTCGAACTGCGATTAACACCGTGGCGATTGCGATCGAAAATCCGAGCATACCTGTTACACAAACAAGCACCACCACTACAACACCTGAAGGTCCTTTTGCGTCTGATGCTGCGTGAACAGTGTTGTGCATCACGGTTTCTGCCCACGCTAGTGGTCGCGGCAGGGTGGGGCTTCGATAGACCATGAAGCGCAGATCCTGACCTTCGACACCGAGGGTGTCCAAATCAAGAAGGTCGCCATGCGGATAGAGGTTCTCCCGGAAATAATCCAGGTATAGGTGGCTTGTGGAGGTGCTCAGAATTGATTCTAGGCGTAGGTAAAGCTTGTCGTTCTCGCGAGCCAGATTTGGGTGGAAGAGCAGGCGTACTTGCCAGCTTCCAGACTGGTCAAACACCGCGATGTGTGACGCGAGAGATTTTCTGCTCCGAGGTTCAGTTAGGAGTTCGAACTTAACTCGCACGAACTCGCCGGGGTCCACCTTTGTGTGTAGCCAGACGTCTACACGTGATATCGAGTCGGTTGGTGCGACGAAAGTCTGACCCTTGACGCCGCTCAAGACTTGGGTGCGAAGCGGTGAAAACTCTCGGGAAATCTCAAGGACGGGTATATGAACAGGCTGGGCAGCTAGAAATATGATCCATATGGCGGATACTCCTGCTACTACGATCTGAGTGGCTGGCCAAAATTTCAGGTGCTGAATCAGCGGACGGCCCCCCAGGCAAGAACGTCTGGTAGAAGGGTATGCACGAAATACGCCGCATTCGCCATCAACATGACAGGGATGGTTAGCAGAACCAATGCTTGCCCCGGGCCTTTCAGAGGAACCATCGCTGAGAGACCTGCAATGATTAAGATTATGAACGGTACAAAGGTTGGATAGACGTACCGGCCATGGAGAGCGACGTCCACCGTATAACTGCTCCAGAAGTTCATAGCCCACAGACCAAAATGAAGCACGCTCATGATGAGCAGCAGCGGTGGACGATCAGGGATGCGGATGCGATTTCTGTTTTTGGACAGGCTTAGCATGTGGCCGCCCGTGGCCAAGAGGAGCAATGAGCCAAAGAAGACATAGGCCGCGCCAGGTAGTTTCATCTTTTCAAGTCCGTAGCCACCCCAGAATGTTGAGAATGTTTCAGCAATCCAGTTTGTTTCCTTCACGAACTCAAAAATATTTAAGCCTCTAGCTCGTGGAGGAATTGGGGCCCCTCCAGACGCATTAATAGCTGCTTGTGTGATCTCGACTCCGATTGGATCGCCGTAGAGCATCCAGTTTCGGACGTACCACCAGCCTGCGATGGCGGTGGTGATTGTGACGAGTACCATGGCCACACGTATAAATCTGGTCGGATATCGTGCCAGTTGCCAAATGGTTGCTGCAGCCACGGTCGGGAAAATAAGGAACCCGGTGTACTTGTGGAGTGCTACAAGGCCGAGGGCGATACCTAGCATCGCTACATCCCGACGAGCGAAATCCGATTGGGATACGCGCACCGTCGCATAAACAGCGAATGTTCCTGCTGCAATAGCTGGCGTGTCATTGGTGTAGTACGAATGGACAAGTGTGAACATTGGGATCGTGGCCATTACAACCACGCCCCATATGGGGGCGACCGGTATATGAGTGAAGACTCGTCGTAACGTGAGGAAGGCGATCCACAGCGTGACGGGGTAGAGGGCCACATTAAACAACCGAGCGATGTGGAAGTTCAGGTCGTTGGATGCTGAGCCAACCAGGTTCAAGATTTGTGCTACGACCACGGAGAACATGTTCGGTGTGATTTCATGTGCAACTTGGGCTCGAACCGGACCTCCGGCAAATCGACCAGGCCCGTAGCCTTCAAAAATCGGGAGGCCACCGTTGGTGATCATTTGTTGCACAATCCGGAAGTGCTCAGATTCGTCGGGCCCCCCGAGGCCTGGAAGTCTCACGATCGACCAGAGAAGCGCATTGAGTGTGGCCAGAAGGATTACTGCAAGCGTTAGGTTTCTTTGTGTTTGTGCACTAAGTGCCCAGGCTTTGATCTCTTGATTTGGAGATTCATTAACTTCGGATGCGTTCCTATCTATCACAGGATTGATCTCTCACGGCGTGGGACCTGACTAGTGGTTCCTGGATACGTAGATGTCGTTACATAACCGCCCCGGTTCCTGTATGTCGCTGGACAATGCATCAGAGAACGGCCTAGTCGAAATTCGGTCGATACGAGCCGTGCTTGTCGGGGCCGAAGCGCTGCAGACGCCACCACACCATGAGTGTTTCAAGGAACATTGCGGCGATTGTAGTGACGCGGATTGAGCTTGGATATTGATCCCGAACTATGACTGGAGCTTCAGTAATCTGGCGAAATCCAAGTCGTCGAGCAAGTGCTAATGCTTCAACGTCGAAAGCGAATCCTGCCGTCCGAACATGTGGGAATACTTGTTCAACCATTGATGATCGATAGACCTTAAGACCTACCTGAGTGTCTCGGACATCAAGTCCGAAAAGCATGCGTGTGACTAGGCGGTACCCCCAGCTATATATTCGACGAACCAACGGGTACTCCACGATCGAATCTGGGTGGAGCTTTGATCCGACCACGATATCGGCGTTGGAAGCGACGTAATGTTGATACGCGTCGATCAGGCATTGAGGAGGGATATCGCCCCCGCCATCCAGAAACGCCCGGCATCTTCCACCGACCGCCAACAACCCCCTGCGTACGGCATTCCCTTTTCCAACATTCTCCTCAAGGACCGCGATTCTTAGTCGCTCATGTTCAATCGTCTTCAGTGTGGCCGCCGAGTTGTCAATATCTCCATCCACCACAACTAGAACCTCATATTCACAGTCGAGACGATCCAAGGTTGCTAAAACGTCTTTCACCTGTGATCCGATGACACTTGCTTGGCGATAGGTAGGAATTACGACGGAAAGTTCGGGAAGTTCCTGCGTAGGCGTATCGCCCTGCTCAAATGTTCGCAAGGAGGCCCTTTCAGGGCCTGAAAAGTTTTCCGGGATTGCCATGTTCAGGTCGGTGAACAGTTTTGCACGTTCGCAACCAGTTTACTTTCTAGCAGATGTCACGATTGGGCACGGCGATGATACGAGACCATTGTTCGTGCTGACGCAGCAAATTCCCTTGTAGTTTTCTGGTCAGTCGTGCAGTCGTCATCCGGCGAGCCATCCACCGTCAATTGGGATCACGACACCAGTAACGTATGCCGAGGCTGCCGAAGCGAGAAAGACCGCCGTTCCAGACATATCCTCAGGTTCGCCGTGCCGTCCCTGCGGGATTCGACTCATAAGCCACGATCGGGTTTCTGGGTCCTCAAACCGTGGTCGCGTCAGCTCCGTATATACATATCCGGGGGCGATGGCATTTACCGTTATTCCGGATTCCGCGAACTCGACGGCTAATGCTTTGGTGAGTTGCGCAACACCGCCTTTCGTAGCTCCATAAACCGAGACGGTATTAAACCCAAGAAAGGATGTGAGCGAGGCCGTGTTGATGATCCGTCCGTAGCCTTGTGGCGACATGAGTCGCACGCCGTGTTGGCAGGCGAAGAAGAGGCTCCGGAGATTCAAGTCAGCGACCTGATCCCAGTCGTCTGGTGTCACATCGAGGAGAGGCTTGCGAAATCCAGTGCCCGCGTTGTTGAAGAGAATGTCGAGCTTGCCAAACTCAGACTGGACTTGTTCGAACACATCACTGAGCTCATCAAGATCAGCCAAGTCTGCCGGAATACTAATTGCTTCCCGTCCCATGTTTTTGGCTTCTGCGCAGACCTCGTCAAGTTGTTCTTTTGAGCGGGCGGCGACGGCAATATCGGCGCCAGCCTCGGCAAGGGCTATTGCGATGGCTCGTCCGATCCCGCGTCCGGCGCCTGTCACAAGCGCTACCTGTCCGGATAGGTCAAATGGATTAGCGGATAACTGCGTGGTCATTGGTAGTTCCACAAGTAAGGGCTGTACGACAATATCAGGCCAGTTGATTCGGCGTGTGTTTGTGGTGCCGACTCATGGGGTTGCTCGGATGTGCGTCCTCTCATGTATTTGTAATTCGCATCGTTGGAGCGAGCCGCGCAAAATGTATCTAGTTTGTATCACGGTAGGTTCGTGCGATGTCTTTGCTCTCCCTCGGAGAAGTCGCTCCTGATTTCAGCCTGATGGCCACTGATGGTTCGGTGGTCAAGCTGAGCGAGCGTCGTGGTACTCGTGTGGTGCTGTATTTCTATCCGCGCGATGACACTCCGGGATGCACTATTGAGGCGTGTAGTTTTCGTGACAATCTCTCTGAACTTACATCCCGTGGCGTTGAAATATTCGGCGTGAGTGATGACAACGTGGCTTCGCATGAGAAGTTTTCGGAAAAGTTTGATCTCAACTTCCTGCTACTTGCGGATACCGAGCATGGAATGCTTGAGGACTATGGAGCATGGGTGGAGAAAAAACAGTACGGTCGGACTTTCATGGGTACGCAGCGCATTACGTACCTTATTGGTTCGGATGGGAAGATAGAACACGTATGGCCTGATGTTGTTCCGAAAGATCACGTGGCTGAAATTCTCGAGGTAATTGACGCCTAGTCGGAACTACTTTTTTAATTCACCTATTCCGATGTTGGCCCACATAGCTCAGTCGGTAGAGCGCGTTCTTGGTAAGAACGAGGTCTCCGGTTCAAATCCGGATGTGGGCTCCATGACAGATATTTTTTGCACGCCCGTCGGATAGGGGCATCTTCGCCGAACGTCTGGTAGTTCCCGATTTGGATGTTTTGGCATGACGGCCAGGCTGAAAAGGTGGCTGACGTTTATCGATGTTCAGCCAACGCACTTCGGAAATGAGTCTTTCACACGCTGAAATTTTCTGTAACGCGCTCTGCGGTGGTGGGCGCTAAGCTACAGGTTGTCTGAAATGCGGTCAGGGATTGTTGGATATGCCTAATTACGAAATCCGCGAACTGCAAAAGCAATTGAAGGTTTATGCCGATGGTCAGTATGTGGCTGCCGTGCAGGAGGGGAAATTCCGACCGTACGTCTATCCTTTTTTCACGCCGGCAGGCCACAACGTGTTGCAAATCGCCCCGGCTGATCATTTACATCATGTAGGCATATGCGTGGGCCATGAGTTCGTCAGTAGGTTGGTAGATGGTTCTGAGCCTGAGACCAGTGACCGCGATGGCTGGGAAGAATATCAGCCCTATGCCGGGGGACGGACAGCTCGTGGATCTGACGCCGTAGATTTTTGGGGGACGGAGAGTTTTCTTCTCGGGCCGTTACCAAGGATTCTCGTGCTGTCGACCAATACCGATGTGGGCGAGCATGGTGTTAGCTTCGATCAAGAGATCGAATGGCGTGACGCGGAGGACTATCTCCTTTTGTGTGAACGTCGTCGTACTACGGTTACGGTAGGTTCAGACGCAAACATCATTGATCTCGTGACGAATCTCGAGGCACCTGGGTATCCCATAGAGTTAAGGAAAGCGAAGGATGCTGGTTTGCTCGTGCGCGTGGCTGACCAAATTGACGTGCTTGATGGAGGCCGAATTGTTAATGCGGAAGGTTGCGAGAACGAGGAACAAACGTTTGGCCGGGTTTCGGCATGGGTGGATTATTCGGGCCCTGTGACGCGTGATGCGGTTGCTGGGATCTCGGTCTTTCCTACTCCTGAATCGGATGGCCATCCATGGCACACACGAGATTATGGGCCCATGTGGATCAATCCTTGGCAGCATGAGCCCATGACACTTCAGCCCGGGCAGACGTATACGATTGGTGCACGGTTCGTGGCCCATGATGGATCTTGTGAAGACGCTAATGTCGCTCGCCTGTTCTGCGAATTTCGCGAAGGCCGCTAGGCATGGCTAGATGATGTGCGTTGGGTTTCAGACATCGGGCGGTTCAAAGCCGATCTTGGAGGCCTTTACGTCGGGCCGATCGCATTCGAAGTGGAACCTATGTCGTATTAGAATCCCGTCGAGCTAGACACGCGGCTTTTCAACATGCCGGGGGCAGCGACCATGAGTCAAGACTTTACAATGTACGTGGGCACGGTTGGCGGTGGCTTGTCTGTCAGCTCGGATAGCGGCGCAACCTTTCAACACTTGGGGATGCGTGGCACTTTGCCTCCGTCAGAGTGTGATGTTCGTGCGGTGACTGTCTATCCCGACAATCCTGACCGGGTCCTTGCTGGCACTAATGCTGGTGTGTACCGCAGTGAGAATCGTGGACAGTCGTGGGAGTTGCTGGATTCTCAAATGAACACCGAGTGGCCGGCACGGTCCCACCGAATGTCTGATCAATGGCCATTGCAAAACGTCGAAATATGGTCGGTGACAGTTGATCCGGTTGACACCCAGACAATATTTGTTGGTGCGAGGCCCGGGATCTTTCGTTCAAAGGATGATGGTAGGACTTGGGAGGAATTGCCGTTGAATGTTCGAATGGATGGTCCAATCGGGACACCCCGAACGACGATTGTGCTGGTTGATCCCAGAGATCATCGGACTGTCTGGGCTGGCACCGAAGTCGATGCTGTTTACCGAAGCGCCAATGGTGGTGATTCGTGGACGCGGATGCCCGAGGTTGGCCCCCAGCGTATGGCTGGCGATATCCACGGATTAGCCATTAAGCCAGGTGATCCCGCAACGACGTTCTGTACTACCCCGCATGGCTTCTCGACCAGCACGGATGACGGTGCCAGTTGGGACTTGCACGAATTCCCCAAGTTCCACGAGCCGGATTGGAAGCCTGGCGATGGGTCGGCCTATTGCCGGACTATTTTTGTGAAACCTGACAATCCTGATGTCATGCTTGTGGGTACGGGCAACACTATTCCTGGGGACATAGGGGCGATTCGTCGTAGTTGTGACGGAGGGAAAACGTGGGAGGCGCCCAAGCTCCCGGTGACACCAAACTCTGTCCTTTATGGATTTGGTTCTCATGCCCTAATACCCGATACGATTGTGGCCCATACGGTGAACGGCTATCTGTATCTGAGTGACAATGGCGGCGAATCGTGGTGCAAATTGTCCCAGGAATTTGGTCATATTCGAGCGGTGGCGGTGAGTCCCAACTAGACTCACGCCTTGGCGGTGTTTCTGAGCTAGTAGGAGGAGAAAATGCAACGACCGAGGTTCACGCGAAGGTTAGTTCTCGTAGCAGGCGTTAGCTCGCTCGCTACCTTCGGGACGGGTGGAGCTGTGGTTTTTGCACGAGCTAATGACCGTCGCAAACGAGGCTGGGGCAAAGATGTTGTTAGGCGCAAGGTGCGGCTGGCGGTTGCCAACGGTGAGTTGACCCGGGAACAGGCTGCTGAGAAGCTCCGGGCATGGCGAGACGGTCATGACAAACAGGGCAAGAAGCCGACTGATGAAGAGATCGAGACTAGGCTTCGAGTTGCGGTGCAGGATGGCAGGCTAACCCGGGAACAGGCTGCTGAGAAGCTTCGGGCATGGCGAGACGGTGATAACAAATGGGGTCGGAAGCCCGCTCCTGAAGAGATGGAAACTAAGCTTCAGGCTATGGTCGCCAATGGTTCGATTACGCAGGAGCAAGCGGACAAGAAGCTTGAATTCACCCGATGGAAGAGTTCTGAGAAGCTTTCGTCTCGATAGAGTTTTGAGGCGTTGATGCAACCTGCAGTGTGGACATCACGCTCGGTTGCCAAGTTCATGATCCTGGCAATTGCTGTTGCACTATTTGTTGGGACTTCTGGTTCAGCAGCAGCCAGCGATCCGTCTTGGCGCTACCTGTCGGCTTCAATTGAGCAGAGCAGGCACTTTAGCGAGACGGATCACAACGTATCCGATCTTCGCCTGGCATTGTCTTCCGGCGGTTCAGTGGATGCCTCGTTTCTTGGCTTTTTCAATCGCACCGGAGGACTTGAGCGGTGGGGTCTTCCGATCTCAGAAGCATTCGAAGAATTCCCCGGGGTGTTACGCCAATACTTCAAGAATGGAGTTATGGAGTTTCGGCTTGGCACGGGAATTCAACGGACTCTCGTGTGGGAATTTTTCGGAGGCGGGTTGGCTGGGTCACTAGACATGGGGGTTGAGCCCGGGACACACAACGATTATCGAGGCATCGATGTTGGGCCATGGCAACACAAGGTCTCAAACTTTGCTACCGACGGCACGAGGACCGGCTTCCTTGAGATGTTCCAGCGACTTGGTGGAGTTGAATCTTTGGGGTTTCCGAAAACGGAGGCCCGTCGGGATCGATCTGGCAGTGTTCGGTTAGACGATACGCCAGGACGGGTTCGTCAGTACTTTCAGGCGGGCGTTCTTGAATACGATCCTGCATCAGGCCGGTCCTCGATTCGCCCGCTGGGAACAAAGCTGCGTGATCGGTTGTATCCCGACAACGGATGGATGTCGTTGTTGGCTTTCCGACGAACAGGCCCGCATAACCCAGGAGGTTCGGTTGACAGTCGATTACTTGGCCATGCGTTGGTGCCAGCGCTTGCTACGCCAATTGATGGAGTGCTCGTGGGTCGCGGTGAACACTCCTACGCCATTGCCTATCACCCTCAACGCCATGTTTTTTACGCGGATGGGTGGTACGTGCTGTATTACGACGGGGGAACGGGCGCTAGCGGAGCCAGCGGGGTGGTGGCGTACTCCAAGGACGGAACATCCTTCGAAAATAGGACGAAAGTAACCCACGTTCACACGGGTCCGGGTATGTCGATGGACTATATCGACGGCACGGCTTACGTGCTGTATTCGGACAGTGACAAACGTCGTGTTTATCTACGTGTTGGTCGGCCCAACAACGGCTCTATCGATTTGGGTGAGCCTGTTCTGGTTGCGGATATGGTCAAGTCGTTTGGGGCTTACTTGGCGACGTTAGCGGCAGGGCCTGACGGGCTGCCGTGGATTCTTATCCGCAGCTTTGACGCTCGGCCTGGAACGGGTGTGCTGGTAAGCCATATCTGGCTAACCCATCCAAAAACCGTTTCCTTGGATGAATGGACATCGCCATTACGAATTACTACCGAGGCGGAGGCCGTGGATACGGGTGCAGGAGCTAGCGGGTCGCTGGCTTTTGCTGGGGACCAGATCGTGATCCTGTATTGTGCCGGGGAGCGGTGTCATGGGATTACAGGACCTGCGTTTGCTCTAGACGCGCTCAAGCATGTTGTCCTTGATGAGTATGCAGGAACTCACGATTACGGGATTCAGGCGAACGGCGAGCAGGTGGTCGTTGTGTACGCAGGGCGTGGGGTCGGTCAGCAAAGCCGGGTGCAGGTGATGAAATACCGTACATGGAGTTCTGCAGGCGGGTGGACAGCACCGACGGTAGTTGATCGAACAAATACGCATGCGACGGCACTGAGCGTCGACCCGTCAGGAAATGTGTGGTCGTTTTACGCGCAGGGCTCATCAGTTTTGTATCGGGTAAGGCGAGCAGATGGTGACATCTTTGATCCAGCTCGTTGTGCGGTGGCCCCGAGGCCACTTGAGCGGGCGGCCTCGCATTGGCTGGCCGCAGGACATGGGAGTCTTGGTGGGCTGACAGGGCTGCTCTGGGTAGAGCGGCCGGCTGATCGTTTCGAGGTTAAGTTTAAGGTGCTTGATCTTTTCGATCCGCAATCGGACGGTGACTGTAGTGAGCGTTCTGTCCCGGTTCCCGTGCCTGTCACAATGCCTCAAGTGCATCATGTTCGTTCAGGCGACACTCTTTCTGGCATAGCTGGATCTCACAATGTGAGTCTTGCGCGTAAAACGACCACACATTTCCTG
>PVBE010159609.1_pt1 | contig 24789 bp, 25 predicted proteins | sample 1631181 | NCBI WGS metagenome assembly PVBE01 (sample SAMN08397723, study PRJNA350692) | Marine metagenome, whole genome shotgun sequencing project. | isolation source: water | place: Pacific Ocean | collected 2012-04 | reverse complement strand
GACTCCCCTGTGGGAGGGCTGGTTCAGGCTCGAATCCATGGTTGAAGGCGCTGAATTGGCTGCCTCATTGAAATGACAAAGATCCGATCAAGAGACAGGGCTCGACCCGGGGTCCAGTTAAACAATGTCCGTCTGCAGTAGGCTTCATCTACTGGATACCGGGTCCGTCACGCCGAACTTGATCCGGGGTCGGTATGACGGTGACGATGCCAACGACCCTTATTCCGAAACTGATCGATAATTTGGAACAGCTATTTGGATTTTGTCCAAGTGATCGAGTCCGACAATACGGGTGATATCAATACCCGAGGCGTTGCAGCGCGGTTTTAGTCATGTACTTTTCGACGATGTTCTCTTCCGGATCGAGAGCAGAAACTCCGTTACCGCGACACTTTTCCGCATGATGAAGTCGCGCGACGTTGTTCCTCACGACATCGTGACTCATCGACCACCACCAACTCCATTCGGTACGGCCGTCCTTGGTCCGCAGCTCGCTGTCGCCGGCTTTGGCCGGGCCGCCGCCTCCCTCTAAACCTTTCCACATGTCGCCCTTGCGATCGAACGTTATCGCCATGCCCGGACCCATGTTGCGTGCGTCCAAATAAATCCGCCGCTTGCTCACAGGAGATTTCGGATAGCTGACCGGTTCACCTTCGAAAACGATGACCTCCGGGATCAGCGATTTGCCCACATAAAAATAGGACTGATCCTGTTTGCCGCCAATCAATGGCGGCCGCCAATTCTCGTTGTCGGGTGTCCATTGAAAATGAGAGGATCCGAGAAACGGACCGCGATGAATGATTTTGTAGTTGCCCCAGGTCAACATCGGGTCACCGGATGCCCACGCGTCCGATAAGAACAAGTTCATGCCCGGCATGTAGGGTTCGAATCGCTGATTCGCCGGATAACGCCGCACGCGCTTAGTACTCGGCAGATAACCCCATAATTTTGGTACTTCGCGCTGGTCGTATTTCCAATGACTCAGGAATGCGCTGCCCCGGACATCCGGGGTGTAGGTAAACCAGATAACCTGCATGCGCGTCAGATCCTCGAATCCCGGCAGGTAGGGCCCCGGGGCATCCGGGCCGACCAAGCCCGTGCATTGTTGCTCGGCCCAGACCCAGTCGTATTGATACTTCGCACTTCCGTCGGGCCCGATGGTAACCGCCGGCGTTGCATACATGGCGGTATCGTGGCGCCCCCAACTCAATGTAATGTTAGCGATCGCCTCGTTGCCGTTTTGCACTTCGGGGAAAGGGATCCCGCCGATCCAAGGCTGGCCGTCTTGCGTGCGTACGTTGCCGGCATCATCGAACTTGGCCTTGCCCTGGTTGCGTAAGGTTGCATCCAGAAAATATGGCGGGTACATCGTTTCGACGTCCTGCACTTCGGGTTGAATGAATATCTTGCGTCCGTCCTGCGCGATCTCCTGATAGGTGATCGGATCCAATAGATCTTGGACCACTTCGACGTTGTCGGCATCGATTATGTCACCGACCTTAACCGCACCCTTGGTGTAGGCCTCGATACTCAGCAACTCTTCCGGATAGGCTTTACTCGCGTTACCGGCGTTACAAAGTTCGGACCACAGGGAGCCCAAAACGCCCGCACCGCCGAGGCCAAGCGCAGTCTTTTCCATGAAAAAGCGTCGACTGTAATCGTAATCGTATTTGCGAATATGCATGACGGTTTCTCCTCTGCTCCTAATTATCCTGCGGCCACCCGGTGCAAGTTGGTCACGATGTCCCGGCGCCAGAGCAAGAAAACGACGATCGCGATATTAACGAAATTCCAGGCGATACCATTAACGAAAGCCGCCGTATACGACCGCGTCCAATCGTATATCGCGCCCGACAACCACCCGCCGAGCGCCATCCCGACCAGACTCGCCATGATGAGCAGACCAATCCGCGCGCCCGCTTCCGATGGCTTGAAATACTCTCGAACGATGAGCGCATAGCACGGCACCAGCCCGCCTTGAAACAATCCGAACAGCGCCGAGACGACGTACAGAGACACGAGGCCGCGGACCGGCAGGAAAAAGAACAACGCGATACATTGCAGGCTCGAGGCCAATAGCAAAGTGCGCAGACCACCGATCCGATCCATGATGACGCCGAAACTCAGGCGGCTGACGATGCCGCAAGCGAGCATCAGCGCCAGCATCTCGGCACCGCGCGCCGGGCCAAAGCCGAGACCCGCGCACATCGAAACCAGATGCACCTGTGGCATCGCCATGGCGATGCAACAAGCGAGCCCGGCGATGCATAACAGCACCTGGAGACCGTTGGCGCCAATCCCGAGATGGTGTGGCGCTCGTGCACCGTCGCTCGCCGCCGCCCCGCCGCCCGCCTCAGCGTTGAGTTGCCGGCGCATTATGAAGCTCAACGGCACCATCGTAAGAACACAGAACACACCGATACCAATATAGGTGTCGCGCCATCCGACGGTAGCGATGAAATGCTGGACGACCGGCGGCCAAATGGCACCGGCGACGTATTGTCCGGTTGCGACGAGCGCGATCGCGATCCCGCGGCGGCGATCAAACCAGTGGGAAACATCCGCGAGCAGCGGCGCAAACAACGAAGCCGTGCCTATTAAGCCGATCAAAAGTCCGTGGGCCGCCGCGAACAGCAATAGACTCGAGGCATGGCCGGCAAGCGCGAAGCCCGCACCGAGACCGACCGCGCCGATCACGATTGGGATCTGTATTCCCAAACGATCGAACAACTGCCCCATCCCGATCGTGCCAATGGCCCAACCGAGCATAACCGCCGCGTACGGCACGGATGCCTGTGCGCGGGTCGCGCCGAACTCCGTTTCGATGACCGGCATGGCGACGATCACGACGTACATGCCCGCACCGCCGATAGTAATCAAGGTACACGATGTAGCTAGACGCAGCCAGGCGTAATGGGATTCGATATCGCTATCGGGGGTCGTCATCGTATCGGGATCAGACAAAAATTGATCGGCGGGAAGGACGGCCATGTTACACCAGAAAATGACCGTCGGCTTGGTTCCCGGCGCCTTCTAGCCCACGGCTTTGAACCGCATAGTCACTCGCGGCACCCAATTAGCCGGACGGTTTTTCAGTGGCTTACGGACAACCCGGAACCCCGCACGACGGAAGAGCGGCTCGGTCCCGAAGTAGGCACTGTCATCGCCCGTACGGGCGGCGCCCGCGCGCGGGTAGGCCTCGATTACCGGAGCGCCTTGCTCGGTGGCATAAGTTACGGCCGCGCCGATCAAGGCGGCCGCGATGCCGCGGCCGCGGGCGACTTTACTCACCGTGACACAGGGAATGACCCAGACAGCTTCATCATCGACGCGCGGCGTCGCCCGCGACTTATCGACGCGAGTGAGTTCACTGCGTGGCGCTATCGCGATCCAACCGACGGGCTCCTCGCCCTCGAAAGCGAGAAGGCCCGGTGCGCGGCGGCGGCGGGCCAGTTTCTTCATTGCGTCGTAGCGGCGTTGGCTCTCGGAGCCCGTACCCGGCAGCTCGCGCACCTGTGCATCGGTTAGGCGCGGATACATGCACCGGCAACCAGCGCCCCAGCTCCCGCGCAAAACCTTCCCCAACGCGTCCATGAGCCGCGGGGTCAAGGGCCTGAAAACAAGCGGCGGGGCCTTCACTGTCCGCTTGGGCTTTTTGGCTTTCGACGATTTAACCGGCATCGTAATCGCTATGGTACGGCCTCGCGGTCGTCCGCTAAAGCGGCGGCGCACCCAATCCTCCCGGGGGACTTGGTTAGTGGCACGGTACCCCTGCCGCTTCGGACCGTGATAAGTTGGCGGTGTCTATCCATGAGAGCCGGCATGACATTGAACGCGCTGCGAACGCCCGAAGCGAACGCGAGTAGGTTCTACCACGCCGGTCGCCGCTGCGCCCGCCCGGCGTTCGGTGCAACCTGACAGGCGGCGAGACAGGATGTGATGCCGAAGGCTTTCGATACGATCATCCGTGCCGCGCTGATTCATGACGGAATCGGCAACGCCCCTCGGCAGGCGGATGTCGCAGTCGACAACGACCGCATCGCGATGATCGGCACTCTGGACGAGCGCCAAGCCGCCCTGGACATCGACGCGACGGGTCTAGTCGTTGCACCGGGTTTCATCGATGTCCATACGCATGACGATTTCGCCGCCATCAACCACCCTGACATGGCGTTCAAATCGCGCGGGGGCGTGACCAGCTGCATCGTCGGCAATTGCGGTTTCGGTCCGGCTCCCTACGAGCAAGCGATGGAAATGTTCTCGGCCATTGCGCCCGGCAAGCCAATCACGCGTTATGAGGGACACAAGGGATACGCCGCCCGGATCGAAGAGGCGCCGCCCGGCGTCAACATTGCCGTGCTGGCTGGTCACGGCACCTTGCGTCTAGCGGCGATGGGCCACGCGGATCGCCCACCCGAAGCGCGCGAAATGAAATACATGAAAGCCTTGCTTGGCGATGCCCTGGAAGCCGGCGTATTCGGTCTGTCGAGCGGACTCATCTACGAACCAGGACGCCACGCGCAAACCGAAGAGTTGATCGAGCTGGCAAACGAGATGCGCGGCACGGGCGCACTCTATACGACGCACATGCGCGACGAAAGCAGCGGCCTGCTCACCTCCGTCGCCGAAGCTATCGAGATCGGCGCGCGGACCGGCGCGCCGGTACAGATTTCCCACCACAAAGCGTCGGGGCGTGAGAACTGGGGTTTGGTCTCGGCCTCATTGAAGCTCATCGAAGCCGCGCAAAACCGCGGTCAAAGCGTCCACGCCGACCAGTACCCCTATACCGCGGGCAGCACGACCTTGCAGGCGATCTTAGAAAACGGCGCGTTTTTGAAGGATAGCTCCGCCGGAGGCATCGGCGCGGTCACGCCGGGCGACGTGGTCGTCGCTTGCGCGCCGGGACATCCCCAATGGGAAGGACAGAGCATTGAAGCTTTAAGCGCCTCGCTCGGCCTCACGGCTCGCGAACGGGCCGCGCGCATCACCGAAGAAGCGCCCGGCACCACAGCGGTGGTACGCATGATGAGTGAAGCAGACGTCCAGACCGTATTGCGCCACCCTTCCACCATGGTTGGATCGGACGGGATCCCGACCCTCGACGGCAAACCCCACCCGCGTCTTTACAACACCTTCGCACGTGTCATCGGTCACTATTCTCGCGATGTCGGATTATTCGACCTGTCGACCGCGATCCACCGAATGACCGGCCTAACGGCGGAGAAATTCGGCCTGCACGAACGCGGCAGGATCACCGAGGGTGCCTACGCGGATCTCGTCGTGTTCGATGCCGCCACGATCGTCGACACGGGTACTTTCGACGAACCCAACCGGTATCCCACGGGTATTAAGGATGTCTTCGTCAACGGCGCGGCGGTCGTTCGAAATGGCGAACCGACCGGCGCCAGGGCCGGTCGCCTGTTACGCAGGTAAAACGATCGCGAAAGCGAATGCGTCACCGGGAACGCTTCTAGTCGGATCGTCGCGGCGCACCAGAGTCATCGCTTTTCCTCTTGCGATTCGGGTTGAGATGATACGGCTGGTTTTCGCTCGGGGCGCGGGCTCAGGCCCACGTCTTTTACGATAGACGGGATCAGTGCCTGCTGGCGATGGGCCATGATATGGATCCCGGCAACACCTTCGATCTCACGGAGCTGCTGGATGATCTCCACACAGATCCGGCGCCCTTCTTCTTGCTGCCTTGCCGCCGGCGTTTTGCGCATTCGCTCGACGATTTCATCCGGAATGTGAACGCCGGGAACGCGTGAGCGCATGTACTCGGCAGCCTGCGCCGATCGCAGCGGACCAACTCCGACCAGATAGTACGCCTTTTGGTGCAGACCAAGGTCGCGGACCCGGCGCATGAACTCACGGAATCGCACAATATCGAAGCAATACTGACTCTGGATGAAGTCTGCACCGGCTTCGATCTTTTTCTGCAGCCGATAAGGGCGCCAGTCGTGCGGCGGCGCGAAGGGGTTGGAGACGGCCCCAAGGAACAATCGAGGTGGTTCATCGAGGCTGCGCCCGCTGAGAAACCGACGCTCATCGCGCATGATCCGGATGGTATTCAGAAGCTGGATGGAGTCGAGATCGAACACCGGTTTAGCTTCCGGCTGGTCGCCGGCGCCAACGTCGTCGCCGGTGAGGCACAACACGCTCGACACCCCCATTGCCGCAGCCCCTAGAATATCCCCCTGGATCGCGATGCGGTTGCGGTCGCGGCAGGAGATCTGCATAACGACCGAATAGGCGGCTCGCGTGAGTAAGGCGCAGATGGCGACACTCGACATATGACAATGCGCACCGGATCCGTCGGTCGCATTGATCGCATCGCAGGAATCTGCAATGAGCGAAGCCGCTTCAAAGACCTCGGCGGGATCCGCGCTGTCGGGCGGTGCCAACTCCACCGTTACCGCGAAGTGCCCGGCGCGCAGCACCCGTTCGAGATGCCCCGCGGATCGAAAATCGGAACCGAGACCGGCTTCAGGCATCGCGCCTGATCACCGTAGGCTGTAGCGACCAGATCCGGGGCGCTTCTTTATCCCTACCCTCGAGGGTGTTTATCCACGCGCTGGTTCCCTCGAGTTGCCCGTTCACCGGCCGTTGTACCGTTTCGATCTCAAGGCCGTAGATCTCCAACCGCCGCGCCCGCTCAAAAGCTTCGACCCAGATACAACGCACCGCCGGTTCCACCTCGCAACCACCATCAGCGCGCACGCCACCGCACGCGCCGTTACGGAGCTGCTTTGGGCATGTCATCGGACAGGTCATGCCGGTCGATCGCAGAATACACTGCCCGCACATTCTACAGTCGAAAATGATCTGTTTGACTAGACGCTCTGGCCACCGCAGCCAACGGTCGGCACGCGAGTATCCGAGGCGTGCAATGAGTGGCTCGGCCCATTGGAAGACATGCGCGAACACCTGGTAGACACGTTCCAGTAGTCGGGGATGGTTCCGCAACCAGCGCCCGAGGCTCATCAACAGGTCTCGATCGGCGCGGCGCCATCGGCATTCGCCGAACGCAGGCCGCGGCAGTTGCCGAAACAATACGGTTTGTTGTCGGAGCGCTCGCAGCCGGACAACAAATCGGTATGGGGGACGGGACCACCCTGTTGGCCCGAGGGGAGCGCGGGCGATCGATCGAATTCACACGACTTGCTCATGCCTTCACTTTCGGCGACACCCCGAACAGACCTTTCCTGTAGGCCTGGGTATAGTTGCGGCAGTGCCGGTCCTGCCCGAGCAGGACTTCGGTCGCATACAAGGTCGCGCGGAGCTCCACGTTCAGCGGATCCAGCACGGCGCTGTCGAGCCCAGCCTCCATACACAAGGTGAGAAACGCACGGTTAAGAAACTTGCGTGCCGGCATACCGAATGAGACGTTGCTCAACCCGCAAGTGAAATGAACCTCCGGATAGGCTTCGTGAATTGCGCGGATCGTGTCGCGCACCATGTGTACGCTGTTGTTGTCGGTGGCGATGGCGAGCGCCAAAGGGTCGATATATACATGATCGTCCGCGACGGCGGCTTCGCGGGTTTTTTCGATCAATCGATGCGCGATGTCGATGCGCTCTGGCGCATTTTTCGGGACACCCGATTGTGCAATGGTCAGCGCAATGACTTCGCAACCATGCTCGGCGACGATAGGCAGCACCCCTTCAAGGCGCTCCGTTTCCATGCTGATCGAATTGATCATGGGGGTGTGATTGACGTGCTTTATCGCGTGCCGCAGCGCTTCGGGATTGGGGCTGTCCAGGCACAAACGCGTGTCGACGGCGGACTGCACCAGGTCGACCAACCAGGCGAGATCGTCCGGTTCGCGGTCCGGCTCGGTGCCCGCATTGACGTCCAACCAATCCGCGCCTGCCGCAGCCTGACGTTGGGCCAGATCGATGATGAAATCGGCGTCACGCGTCTCGACGGCGGCGCCGACGCTCGGGATCGTTCCGTTTATCTTTTCTCCAATGATCTTCACGCCGTATTCCTCGGGTTGCTGGTCAAAAATGAAATGTTCGAGCCCGCCTTCGAACCGCGTCGCGTCCACGCCGATACCGACTAGTTCGCCGATCGCCCGGGGCCCGACCGCGTAACCGTCCGGCATGCTCCGCACGACTCGTTGTTCGGCCGACCCCTCTGCCGGCCGCCCGGTAGAAGTCCGTCAGGCGGCTTTAGGGACGTCGCGAAAGTCCTTGGCCGCCTGCAGATACGCTTCAAAATTCTCGCGCCGGGTGTTCACCGGTGCGTCGCAACCCGGGCACAGGATCAGCCCGGTCGGCCCCCAGGTCTCGACGATACGTTTGACGTAGTTATACGTGGACTCCGGCGGTGCGGCGGAAAACAGCGGCGACGGAACATCACCCATAAAGGAATGATAGCCGGCCAGTTGTTTCGCCGCTTCGTCGAGATCGGTCGCACCATCGAAATTCAAAATGCACGAGCCCTTAGGCAGTTCGCGCAAGCGTCCGAGGTCGCGCGTCCAGTCCGCATCCCAGTGGAGGATCGATTTGGCGCCGTGCTCGTGCAGATAGTTGACGGTCTCCACGAAATAGGGCCACACAAATTTTTCCCAGAGTTTCGGCGCGAGCATGTTGCTAGCGCCGCGCCACCCCCCTACCCAGACGCGTGGGATGCCGAACAAATTGATCATCTTCAGGGCCGCTTCGCGGAAGTAGGGCTGAGCGACGTCGAGCGCTTCTTTGACCTTGTCGGGCATACGATATAGATCGAGAAAAAAAGGTGTCATGGACCGCGCCCCGCAGATCGGCTCCAGCGGGATGGTTGCCACGCCCCAAGTCATGTTGACGTAGCCGTGCGAGCGATAGAGGTCGCGCCGCCATTCGATTTTATCGAACAGGAACGCCTCGTCCTCGGCGATTTCGCTCTTGTCCATAACCTGGTCAAAGACCCTGGCGCGGAACGCACGGTAACCGTGCTCGATGATCTCATCGTAGCAATCCGGGGATTTGACCAATTCCTTCTCCGCGACCTGCCAGACCGAGTTTTCCGGCAACTCGCGGCCGGATCGTTCGATCCGCGACAGCCAGATGTCCGTGAGCAGGTAGTCGATGCGGGTCGCGGGAACTTGATTGAACCCGTCGATTTCCCCGTGTGCGATTTCGTCGGCAAACTCGATCACAAGACGATGTGTATTTTCGATCGGCCCGGTGTGATATTCCGAAAGCGGCACGCCGAGCATTTTCGGCATGGCGGCAATGCCCATCCACAGCACGGGAATACGGTCGACCGGTTGCAGGTTGGTCGCTTTGGTGATCCGTTCGTTGCGTTCCTGAAACAGGGCTTCTTTGTCTTGTTCAGACATTGGAGAACTCCTCCATATATTGATCGGCCAGCGTCACACAGGTCTGGGCGGCGTCGCCCCAGTTATCGGCGTTGCAGTAGTCCTGCACCTCGGCGGAAATCGGGCCACCGCCGATCATGATCTTCACCTGCGGTCGCAACCCCGCCTCGCCGGCCGCCGCGACGGTGTCGCGCATGGAATCGAAAGCCACCGTGAGGAGCCCCGACAGCGCCAGGATCCGGGCGCCACTCTTTTCCACCGCATCGACGAAAGTCGCCGCCGGGACGTCCACACCAAGGTCGATGATCTCGTAGCCCGCGGCTTTCAACAAGGAGATACACAGGTTCTTGCCGATGTCGTGGATATCACCTTTTACGGTACCGATCACGATCTTGCCCTTTTTCGCGGTAGCCGCCTTCTCGAGTTCCGGTTCTAAGATCGCGTTGCACTGAGAGAACAACTCGCTGGACATCATGAGATCGGAAATAAAGTAATCGTCTTCTTCAAAGCGCTTTCCGACGATCGACATTCCGGCGCGGCACGCGTCGAAAATGGTCATGGCGTCAGTGCCGGCCGCCAGTTCCTCGTTCACCAGTACCGCCAGGTTCTCTTCCTCTAGGTCGGCGATTTGTTGCGTGATCTTATCGAGTTTGCTCATACTTCAACCCTCCCATTCTTCGCGCTCTATGAACTGTGCTGATAGACGGTGCGGCGCTGGACCTGTCCCTTGAATGAATCGTTCGCGCCACCCATTTTCAATGTCGTCGAGCGCTGCACGGACCAGCTCGCCGAGATGGGCGCTGCCCGCGCCGTACACAAGCACGTTCAGCGCGATATCGATCTCGCGGCAGCTGTCTGCTGCATCGCCGCGCACCTCGACGTCGGGCGCGATGCCGGCGGCGACCGAGCTGACCTTAAGATAGCCGCCGCCCGGAAACCGGGAAAATCCTTTGATGTGGCCGATGAGGAGCTCGGGATCGACCGCGCAGCGAACAGTGACGATGCGAATGAACTCGCGCACGAGTTCGCCCCAATTGGCCGCGCTGATCGGCACCTCGACACCGAACCGCAGCCAGGTCGCGAAGGGCTCTAGGGTCGGTCCGAGGTCTCGCGAATGTTCTGTCGCACGATTCATGATTGTACACCGACGGCATCCTCGACCAGCCCCCGCCGTCCGTCATGGGTGCGCGAGGTCGTTGGTTGTTCGCGTCCCTCCATGATCGCCACCAGACGTCTTTCGAGATCTCCGTATCCGACCGCTTTGTGCTCGAGCGGGAGCTCGATGGAAGCGGCTATTTTATGCGCTTTAGCAATCAAATCTTCGTTATGCTCCTGCGAGAAATAGACGACGCGTTTGTAGCCCTGAAACAGCATCTCCTTGACCTGCGGATGTTTGTCGAGACCAGTCCCTCGTAGGAACAACTTGTCCCAGCTTCTGATCATAAAATCAGTGAGAAAATACGTCCCGGGCTCCGCCTCCAAAGCCTTGCCGAATTCATCGGCCGCAAACTGTTCGTAGCAGTGCGGGCCGAGCGGACGCACGGCGTCGTGCTTCTCCAGGATCGCGTCGAGATCGAATGCGCCGCACAGACCGTAGACGACGACGCGCCGCTCATAGTGACCGACAGTCTTTTCGAGGCGTTGTTCTACCGCCGGCCCGATCTTCTTCGGATAAAAATGCAGCGCGGCATCGACCGCTTCGAAATCGGCATTCCAGCCGTACTTTTTGATGATCGTTCGAACTTCGCGCGCTAGCGCAGCGCAAGCGATAAACACAGTGCGCGGCCGTCCCGCCGTAGGGTCTTGTTCGTTCACGGTTTGATGAGGTCTTCTAGCGGCCATTGGTCAGACTCTGTCGCTGCCAGCACATAGATCCTGGCATCCGGGTTGATCTCGGCGCCGATCCGGCGCGTCGCCTCGATTTCCTCCTCCGAGCCGAGATCCGCTTTGGTGATTACGAGCGTATCGGCGTTGCGGATCTGGGTCGTGATGAGCGGCGTAGCAACCTCGAACAACATCGGCAAGCGTAGCGGATCGAGAACGATGCTGGTCGAAACGCTTTGGAGCACCGGCCCGTGAAAATTCGGCAGCATTGCCAGTACCTTCCCGGGATCCGCCGCGCCCGACGCCTCGACGATGACGATCTCGGGCGCGTGATCCGCCGCCAACTGCTCGAGGGTCTGCAATAGATCGCCGGCGAGGCTGCAGCAGATACAACCGCTGCTCAACTCCCAGACGTCCAGACCGACGCTGCGCATCAGTTGATTGTCGATCCCGATCTCCCCGACCTCGTTCACCACCACTGCAACCCGGCGCTGCTTGCGAGCTAAGGCATCGGCCAGACGAATAATGAGCGTGGTCTTGCCGGAACCGAGAAACCCGCCGAAAAGCAGCAGACGCATCGTCATCAGCGGCGTCGGTCGGCAGCGGCGAGCGTAACAAGTTCGCGGTGCGACACAATGTGGTCTGATCCTCCCTGTTGCACGAGATTGAGACATTGGCGCTGTACCCGCGCCGCTTCGCTGTTGTTCGTTTTGACATGGGCTTTACCCGTCAGCTTACCCAGTTTCACAATGTCGGGTACGGGCGCTGAGGCTTCGCCCGTAAGCGCGACCGGTTCGCCACGATGGCCCACGATCTGCTCCATCGAACCGTCGCGCGGACCCAGTGGCCTCGCTTTCGCCGTCAAAGGTACAGTCGCAAAAGGTACAATCAGTCGAAGGCTCATCGGTGACAACCCGTGTGGTGGTCGGCGTCCTCAATCGAGCTGAGGGGCTAAGCCGTATCACCGACTGCCCGATACACCGCCGATTCGAAATCGACGTAACCGGGGTAGCACGCGATATCCTGAAACGGCAGGACCTGTGAACTCCACATCCCGCCGATGCCGTTTTTTCGATCGATCCAGTAATAGGTATTGGCGAGCCCCGCCCACGACAGTTGACCGGCGGGGCGGCCGGTCGGCGCCGGTTCGTCATTGACTTGAAAGCTGTAGGCCCAGGATTTCGACAGCCCGGGAAAGAAATCGCCGCTGTTGGCGAGCGCGGGCTGGCAACTGATCCAAGCACCGCTTTTCAACGCGCCGAGACCGTTCTCGGCCATACGGGCTACGGTTTCGGCTTTTAACACGCGACCGTGTGGACCGGCGCCGTCGTTCAATATCATGCGGACAAATTTCATGTATTCGCCCAGCGTAGCGTAGAGACCGTGACCGCCCATATCCATCTCGGGCGGTTGGGGTAACACAATATCGGGCTGCGGGGTGAGCTGGCCGTCGGTATCTCGCTGATGAATCGTGGCAAGACGCGCGCGCATCGATGCCGTCATCTGGAAGGCGATGTCGCTCATGCCGAGCGGCGCAAATACGCGCTCCGCCAACACTTCCCCAAGCTGCTTGCCGCGCAAGGCTTCGACCACACGTCCTACCCAATCGATCCCGCAACCGTAGGTCCAGCGCTCGCCCGGTTCGTGCAACAGCACATCTTGCACCGAGGCAAAGGTACACGACAGTATCGACGGGATTTCGCGCTGCGTACGATAGCGCAGCAACTCTTCGCTGAAGAAGTCGTAACCGAACCCGGATGTATGCAGTATGAGTTGGTTGAGGGTGATGTCGCTGCGCGGCTTACGCAAGCGCGGCTCCCCGTCGGCATCGAATCCCTCGAGCACCTCGATGGCGCCAATTTCCGGGGCGTATTCGCGCGCCGCATCGTCGAGAGAAACCAATCCTTCCTCGACGAGTTGCATCAGCGCCGTCCCGGCTAGGGCTTTCGTGCAAGAGGCGAGTAACATCACGGAATCGGCGGTCATGGGCTCCGGTTTGCCGAGTTCGCGAACGCCCGCCGCACCCTCATAGAAATTCGCGGTCTGATCGGTGGCCATGGCGACAACCCCAGGGGCGCCGCCGGCGCGGCCTACGGTAACCGCGAGAATTTCATCGGCTGTGGCGGTGATTGCTTTGGGCATGGTTTTCTCTCGCTCAACGGGTGGGGTCATCATAGCCCGGCTGCACTCGGGCTGCACGATAGACGGACGTTTACCCCGCGTGTGACGCCGCGTCGGCACCGGCTAGGACGCCCCTGATCGCCGCTACGACTCCGAGTTCGCGCGGACTGCCGCGCAGCGCGTCGCTCAGTTCGATTTGCACGCCGCGTCTCTCCTTGCCCCGATTACAGATGTTCCTCTCGTGAGTGCCGGGATAGGGATGACGGTCGGTCGATACACCGACATCCAGGGGTTCGAGAGCAGCCGCAATCTGCGTAATGAGTTCCCGGTCCAGACCACCCAACATCACCAGGTCTTCGTCGCCGCCGCAACCATGCACGGCAAGGACATGGCTGCACGGTTCGAGCAACCGCAAACAACGCGGTTCGTCGAACCGATGACTCGTGATATGCAATACCTCGTAGCTGCCCGACTCGTCGAGGCCTTCGAACAAGTAGAGCTTGAAATCGTCTCCGGCGATGGCGCGGGCGATCGCCGAGGTACGGCGCTCGATACTGCCGCCGTGGGGTGCGATGACCGCCACGCGCGAGCGCTTTCGCTCGACGACACTGATACGGTAGTCGGTTCCTTCGGCTTCCTTCGCGGCCAGGGCCCGGAAATCAGGATACCGATCCGCGTAGCGCCTCCCGGACTCTGCATCCATCGATCGGGCCCTATGCGCGGCGGAATTCGTGAGAACCTAAGGCCAGTATACCGAACTCGGGCAATCGGGCGGACGGCCAACGATTTCTCTCCGCCGAATTCCGTATACTGTCCCCGTACCGCGATTTCTAGAGACCAGCCACCATGGAACCACTCAGCGGCATCCGTATCATCGAAGTCACTACAAACGCTGCCGGCCCGATGGCGACCGGCATGCTTGCCGATCAAGGCGCGGACGTCATCCGCATCGAGACGCTCGGCGCCGGCGATCCCTCGCGCCACGTCGGCGGCGCGCGGGGCGGTGTCGCCGCGTATAACGCCTATATGAATCGAAACAAGCGGTCGATGGCAGTGGATTTGAAGAATCCTGCGCTCCGGCGCCCGATACTCGACCTCGTCGGTACCGCCGATGTTTTCGTACAAAACTCGCGTCCCGGCGCGCTCGACCGATACGGCTATGGGTACGAAGACTTGCACGCCGAACATCCGGATTTGATCTATGTTTCGATCTCCGGCGTCGGCGCGACCGGACCGGCCGCGCACCAACGCGTCTACGATCCGGTGGTACAAAGCGTGGCCGGGTTCGCGGCCGCGCAGGGCGCCGCGGGCGTACCGGCGCTGGTCAAAACAATCGCGAGCGACAAAATCGCCGCAATTACTGCCTCGCAAGCGATCTCCGCGGCGCTGTTGGCGCGCGCGCCCTGATCGGCGGGCATCACGTCGAACTCTCGATGCTCGATGCGACCCTCGCATTCTTGTGGCCGGAGGTGTACTGGAACCACGGCTTCGCCGGTGGTGAAAGTTTCGAACCGAAGCCGCTGATTGCGGATTTCTACCGCCTGCTCGAGGCCAGCGACGGCTATATCACAATTATCGTCGTCGGCGACGAAGAATTCGAAGCTGCCTGTCGGGGACTCGAGATTGAATCGACGTTGTCCGATCCACGATTCGGCACGCTGCCCGATCGATTCATGAACTACGACGCATTGTTTACCGAATTCGGGAAGGCTGCGATCGGATTCACGAGGGCAGAACTCGTAGCTCGCATGGACGAGGCCGGCGTACCCTGCGCGAAAGTGAACACGCTCGACGAGGTACTGACCGATCCCCGCGTGACCCATCGCGACAGCATTATCGAATACGATCATCCTGACGGCGGCCGGTTGCGCCAGGCCCGGCCGGCCGCGATTTTCGACGGCGAGCCGAACGAGATCCGCCGGCCGTCACCGGCACTCGGCCAACATACCGATGAGTTGCTGCGCTCGGTCGGTTGCGCCGACGATGATATCGCGGCGCTGCGTACGGCAGGCGCGATCGGTTGACCGGGGCGCGAAGGGGCCGGATCGCCGCTCTTGGAAGTGGGGCCGTTTTCTGTCGGAAGCGACGCGAATTTCCGTCGTGACATTCGAATCGTCGTTGTCACCGCCGCCTCGGATTAGCACACCTGTCCACAGGCGTGAGTTACAGACGCGACGACGAAGAAGCATATCGAAATGCGGCCAGCTGTCGTTCGTTGATCGTGATGAAGAAACTCTTGACCTACAGATCCCAAGAGAATACACAGGAACCTGTCTATTGATCGTCAAATTAGTCACTGACGTCTAAATGCAGAGAATTGCACGAACTTCGGCGCAATTTCTTGCATCTCTCGACGGCGAGATCCCGAAAAGGATCTCGTACTAAAATGGCGTCAGGTGTGCGAAGTTACTTTCGGAGACTGTAATTATGTGGCAAGTAGGAATCGACGTCGGTGGCACGTTCACGGACTTTGTCGCTTTCTCCCCGGATTCACGCGATCTCCGGGTATGGAAAACGCTTTCGACGCCGCGCGACCCAAGCGAAGGCATCGTCAGCGGGCTTGCCAAGGCGGAGGGCATCGAAGCCGTCGATCACCTGCGTTTCGGTACGACGGTCGCGACCAATGCGATCCTCGAACGCAAAGGCGCTAACGTTGCGTATGTCACGACCCAGGGTTTCAAAGATGTTCCGTTCATCCAACGAGGTAAACGCAAAAGTCATTACGACATCACTTGGGTCAAATCGAAACCATTGGTCAAGCGGCACAACTGCTTCGAGATCGAAGAACGCATCACGCCGCGGGAAGGGGTTTATAAACCGCTGAATGAGGCGCAGGCGCGCGACGTCGCAATGGCAATCGCAGCCAACGACGAAATTGAGGCGGTGGCGGTTTGTTTGCTTTGTTCGTTCGTAGAACCCGATCATGAACGACGGGTCCGCGATATATTCATCGAGTGTTGTCCGCACAAACCCATCTCGATTTCCTACGAACTACTGCCCAAGTGGAAAGAACACGAACGTTCATCCACGACGATCGCTGATGCCTATGTGAAGCCGCTCGTGTCGAAGAACCTTGCCACCCTGGAGCAGCGGCTTACCGACGAGTACGGCGTCGCGCGCATCGCGGTGATCAAATCGAATGGCGGCGAAATGACGCTGGGAGCGGCCCGTGAAACCCCCATTCAATTGAGCCTTTCCGGCCCGACCGGTGGTGTCGTCGGCGCCAAGCAGGTCGCGAGGCTCATCGGCATTGAGCATCTGGTTACGTTGGACATGGGCGGCACGTCGACCGACGTTTCGACCGTCGTCGATGGACGCGAGAGTTTCACGACCAGCTTCGAAATCGAGTTTGGCGTACCGATCCAGATCCCGATGGTCGACATCCGCACGATGGGCGCGGGCGGCGGCTCGATAGCCTGGATCGACAAAGGCGGCTTGCTGCGTGTTGGTCCGCACAGTGCGGGCGCGGATCCGGGTCCGGCGTGCTATGGCCAGGGCGGTCGTGACGCCTGCGTGACCGACGCTAACGTCGTACTCGGACGCATCAGCCCCGATAACTTTCTCGGTGGAGAAATGGTCCTGGACGCCGATCGTGCCCGCGAGGCCGTAGCGCGTGCTGCCGATCAGATCGACAAGCCGATCGAAGACGCGGCACTTGGCATTGTTCAAATCGCAAATAACAACATGGTCGGTGCGCTGCGTATGGTGCTGACCGAGCGCGGGCTCGACCCGCGCGATTTCACCTTGCTCGCGTTTGGCGGTGCCGGCCCGGTTCACGTCTCCGATCTGATGGCGCTCGCCAATATTCCGAGCGGTATCGTGCCGAACTATCCCGGGCAGTTCTCTGCGTTCGGTTTCATCATGACCGATGCGCGCATCGATCTCGAACGCAGCGCACGCATGACCTCGAAGGCCTTCAACCGCGAGCACGCGAATACCGTGATGGCCGCGCTGAGCGGCGAGGCCATAAAGGCCCTTGAGGCGCAAGGCTACGACAAGAACATCGAGGTATACCGTTCGCTCGAGATGCGTTATCTCGGCCAGAACCACGAATTGGAAGTGCCTATCGGCTTCGAGGAATTCGACACCGAGACCATCGCCTCGGTCTGGGATCGGTTCCACGCCACGCACCGAACCCGGTTCAACTTTGACATACCGGGCGAGACGATCGAACTCATCAGTATCAAGCTTACCGCCGTCTCGATCGGTGAAAAGCCGGCGCTTCCGATCCTCGATCCCACATCTGGGGAAGCGAAACCGAGTGCCGAGCGCAGAGTCTTTTTCGACGACGGTCCCCACGATACCCCGGTAGTCCAGCGCGACACGCTGCGCGCCGGGCACACGTTCACCGGCCCGGTGGTTATCGAGGAGCCCACCTCGGTCACCGTGGTGCGGCCCGGTCACCCGGTGCGGATTGACGAGTACGGTAACATTCTGATCGGTAGAATTGCTGAGACATAGACGGAGGGCGCGAGACGATGCGTTTTTCAAACAACGGTTATTACGTCGAACGTTACATCAAATGCGACAACTGCGGTCTGCTCATCTATGGCGAGGGCGTTAATGCCACGGTCGCCGGTACCGAGGGTTTGTTCTGCTCGCAGTGGTGTATCGATTGGGCGGGGGCGCGTGCCGATGGCATCGACGAGCCGCGGATCCCATTGCCCGGCGGAGGCATTCACAAGACACACTGATCCGCGGATGAGCCGATAGCTCGCACAGGAGGACGGCAACGATGGATATGGTCACGATGAGCATTGTCGAGTCGACGATGGTTGCGATAACCCGGGAAATGGGGATCAACGTCCAGCGGACGGCGTACTCCACGATATTTAGTGAGGCCGAAGACTTTACTTGTGCGCTGGCCAGTCCCGAAGGCGAACTGATCGCGGTTGCGGATTTCTGCCCGTCCCAGATCGGCGGCGTCCCGCTGTTGGTGCGATCAATGGTGAAAGAAATCCCACTCGAGGAGATGGACGAGGGCGATGTCATCGTCCACAACGACCCGTATCGCGGGGGGCTCCATACGCCGGAACATACCGTGTTCAAGCCTATTTTTGCCAAGGGTGAGATCATCGCGTTCGCCGTGTGCGTAGGACATTTCGTCGAGGTCGGCGGTATTGCTCCGGGCGGGTTCCCGGGTGAAGCGACGGAGATATTTCATGAAGGGCTGCAGATCCCGCCGGTAAAGATCATCGAACGTGGCCAGGATGTGCCGCAGGTGTGGAAGATCGTTCTTGCCAACGTCCGTACCCCGCGGGTGAATTACGGGGATTTGCGCGCGTTGATCAGTGCCGTCGATCGTGGGGAAGAGCGAATGGCCGATCTCATTGAAAAATACGGTGTGGAACTGTTCAAGCAGACCGTGTCCGATGTCCTGGACTATTCGGAGACCCGTATGCGCGCGGAGATCGCGTCCTTTCCGGACGGCCGCTATACGTTCACGGATTATGTCGAGGACGATGGTATCGAGGATAAACAATACACGATCGAGGTCGCGGTTTACGTGCAAAACGACGAGGTCGTGATCGACTACACGGGTTCATCGCCCCAAGCCAAAGGGCCGATCAATGCGACCCTTGGGGTCGCCTGGTCGGCTGCGCTCAACGCGATGCTGCATCTCACCGATCACAGTATCCCGAAGAACTCCGGTTGCTTTCGGCCCGTCCGCGTAGTCGCACCCGCCGGCACGATCGTCAACGTCGACTATCCGGGTGCCGAGGTTGGCGGCAACACCGAAACGCACCCGCTAATGGTTTGCGCGATCTTCGGCGCCATGGTCAAGTGCGTGCCAGATCGTGTGATGGCATCCGAGGGCACCACCCACGGTTGTTTCACGTTCGGCGGTTACGACGAATTTAACGATGAACCGTTTGGCGGGTTCGACTTTGCCTTCGTCGGTTATGGCGGACGTTCCTTCGCCGACGGTAACGACGCGACCGATTCGATCAACGGCAACTGCGCCAATACACCGATGGAGGTGTTCGAAACCCGCTTTCCCTGGATTGTCGAGGAGTGGGCGCTGCGGCCGGATACCGGTGGTGCCGGGCGCCATCGCGGCGGGCTTAGCACTTCGAAGACGGTGCTGTGCACCGGCGAAATGAAGATCAATCAGATGAGTAACAAGCACAAACTATCGCCCTGGGGCCTCGAGAACGGACGCGCCGGCCTGCCCGGGGCGACCTTATATCAAGCCGCGGGAACGACCGAATGGAAGACGATAACCGAGGCGTTCGGCAAGATCAGCCCCAGCAAATATTCCAACGTGCCGGTTAAGCCGGGCGATCGCGTGCGCGTACAGGCGCCGGGCGGTGGCGGATTTGGTGATCCGAGAGAGCGCGAGCGGGAACGGGTGATCGAGGACGTCCGTGAGGGCTATGTGACACCCGAGCAGGCCACGGTGCTTTACGGCTTCGACGAATCTTGGTTGTAGTCTGCAGTTCTGACCGAACTGCGCGGTTCGAAGGACGGGCGAGGTATCCTAAGTCACCACTCGATTGCGCCGCGCGATCGAGACGCGCTGAAAAACGCTCCACTTGGCCCGTCGTCCGGTAGCGTCGCGAGCCACACCGCCGTATCCGCACCTTCAGCCGCGCTCAACGGCGCCTCGTCACCACCCATCGCCGTACGCGCCCAGCCGGGCGAAGCCGAATTGACCTTGATGTTGGTCTGTTTGAGCTGTTTAGCGAACAATACGGTCAAGGCATTGACCGCTGCTTTCGACGCCTGATAGGCCGGCGCCCAAACGGCGTATACCACTGAGTCCGGATCGTCGATCGAACCGATTGAGGCCATATCCGAAGACAGGTTAACGATGCGGCCGGCCGTACTTTTCTGTAGCAGCGGGAGGAACGCCCTCGTCATCTCGAACAAGCCGAAGAAATTCACTTCGAAGGTCGCCCGCAGCTGCTCCTGGGTAATGTCGCCCGGCAACGTACCCCACGACTCCAGGAGCACACCGGCGTTGTTGACCAGCACGTCGAGGACGCCGAAACGCCCGTCGATCGTCTCGGCGGCGGCGGCAATACTGACCGGATCCGTGACGTCAAGCTGAACGACATGCAAATCGGCAGCTTTGTCGCGGAGCAGTTCGGCGGCGGCTTCACCGCGAGCGAGGTCGCGGGCGCCCATGATCACAGTAGCGCCTTTCGCGGCCAGTTGGCGCGTGATTTCCAAACCCAATCCCCGGTTGGCGCCGCTCACGAGCGCCACGCATTGATCCGACATTGTCGTTCTCTCCTCCCTAGACCTTACTTCTCTGCCGTTGAGTCCGCGGTAGCGTAACCGCGCGGTACTTGCGGTGCCCCCGCGTAGTGTCTCAAGCAAAAGGGGGCAGTGTCACCTTCTCCCGGCCCCCGCACAGGAAATTGGGGTGTCAACGGTGAGCTCGATAGAGCTCGAACTCAAGATCGAGGAGAGATTAAGAAGACGCTCCTACAACTTCGCTAATCGCGCCGATAACATCCCAGTTCATCTTTTGCCCTCTACCTGGGTACGAAGCTGAGCAGGCGGCGAAGGCCCGCTCTCGGCCGGTCTCGTCGATAGTGGTCGCCATGCTTTGAGGGGTTCACTCCACCGAGGGGGATGACCGGCGTCGAAAAATGACCCACCTTCAACGATGCTCCGGTCTTGGAATTCAGGTTGGGGGCGAATCTGCAGCCCCTCACACCGGGCACCGGACAAATAATCGGGCGCGAGATATGGTCAGCGGGTCGAAAACGACGCGTATGATGGAGTGGGCGTTGTGCTTCTTATACAGTACCGACATCGCTATGAATCACGTCTCGGAGAGAGAACATGGATATCGGCGTATTTCAAATCGCGGCCGATCGTAAGGCAGATGCCGTTGTGGTGGCAAAGCACGCTGAAGATTTGGGTTTCGAATCCTATTGGGCGCCCGATCATACGATCATACCGGTCGAATACAGTGTGGAATATCCGGGCGGCTCACCGGGTGAGCCCGAGCCTGAATATCTGTGGCAGGTTGCTGATCCGCTGATAGTGCTCGCCAACGTTGCCAGTGCGACCACCAGAATCAAACTCGGTACGGGGGTGTTATTGATACCGGAGCGAAACGCCATTCTCACCGCAAAGATGATTGCGACCCTGGACCAATGTTCTAACGGCCGCTTTTTGTTCGGCATTGGTGCAGGTTGGAATCCGGAAGAGTGCCGGATCTTAGGCGGCGATTTCGAACACCGCTGGGCGCAAGTCACGGAGAATATCGAGGTAATGAAAGCCTTGTGGACCGAGCATGCGCCTGAATTCCATGGTAAGTACAACGACTTTCCGCCGATCCGGTGCTATCCAAAACCGACCCAAGATCCACATCCGCCAGTGTTACTAGGAGCGATCAATAATCCCCGCTCCTTAAAGCGTGTGGCGACGTGGGGAGACGGATGGATGCCCATAGTGAACACACCGGGAGAACTCAAAGAAGGCGTCGACCGGATCAACGAGTTTTGTGAAGAAATTGGTCGTGACCGGTCGGGCCTCGATTTCTCCGTGTTTGGGCTCAGTGAGCAGTGGAAATCGAAAGCGGAACATGAACAGCTTGCGGCAGCGGGCGCTAATCGCGTTATCGTGAGTCTTACGAGCACGAATACGGGAGCCGTGAAAGCAGAGCTCGACGAACTCGCGAAGACTCTAATGTAGACCGAGCGAAAAGAAGATCGGCGGTGTTCAGGTCCTGCTCTTTGCTTCTTTTAGAGGCCGTTGCCGTTCGCGCTCATTTCACTCTCATCGCGACATTCCGATTCCAAGCAGACGATGTCGAAAAGCGCAACGATATGCGACGTGGTGTATCCTCAGCATTGTGACGGCTCCGCTGTGGACGTCGAACCTGCAATGCATGCTGTCCATCATCGAACCGACGTAACGATAATGGCAACCTGCCGCGAACACATCGCGGAGCAGCGCAATTGACGGCCCGTTAGCTACTGGAAGGGGAAGTACAATGAATGTCAACGACTCAGGCTTCGCCGCCGGCGGACCCGATCTCGAAACGACCCGCGCGGAAGTGCTCGGCCGCGTTGCGGAAATCCTGCCCCTGCTCGAGCGTGAAGCAGAAACGGCGGAACGGAACGGCAATCTGTCCGCACAAAGCTTTGCCGCGCTCGTGGATTCGGGGGCGTTGCGGTTGTTCGCGCCGCGCCGTGCGGGCGGCTTCGAGGCCGGCTACCGGACCTACGTTGAGACGACATTGATGCTGGCGCGCGCCTGTGGTTCGTCGGCCTGGTTTTCGTTCATTATTAACCATGGCGACTGGCAGACCGGGCACATGAGCGCGGCGGTTCAGAGTGCAGTGTGGGCCGACGGGGCCACCGCCAAGGTCGGGGTACTGTTGGCGCCGTCGCCCGGGTGGAGCGCGGCCGACGCGGACGGTGGGACGGTGCTCAACGGCGAGTGGGCTTATGCCTCCGGCAGCGCCTTCGTGAAGTGGGTACTGGTCGCTTGTCCGTTGCTCGGTGACGACGGAGTACCGGTCGACAGCACGCTGGGTCTGGTCTCCACCGAGGGTCTCGATATCCGCGATACCTGGCAGGTCACCGGCATGGCCGGCACCGGCAGCAACACGTTCGTACTGCGTGACGTGTTCGTGCCCGACGAGTGCACGATCACCATGTCGGATCTGCTCGCGCACCGCTTCCGAACTCCGCATCGTGAAGAAGCGCTGTACCACATGGACGTGGGGACCATCTTTCATGTCTCCACCCTCGTGCCGGTGCTCGGTCTGGCGCAGGCGGCGCTCGATCTGACGCTCGAGCGCATCAAGACTCGACCGAAACCGATGACCTACAGTTATTATGCGGATACCACGAAGTCACCGGCGACGCAGTTCGCGATGTCGCGCGCATCGTGGCTGATCCAAACTGCCGTCGAACAGGAACGCGCAACCGCCGACGCTATCGACCGCCAAGCGCTCACGGGCCGGCCGTTTCCCGCGCTCGACCGCGCCCGCTTCGCTATGTGCGCCGCCCAGGGACACCGGATGTGCCGCGAAGCGATGGACCTGTTGCTCGACGTTCAGGGCGCGGGCTCGTTTGCCCTCGCCAATCCGATGCAACGCCTGTGGCGCGACATGCACATGGGGAGCCGCCACGGGATGTCGGTGCCGGGCTTGAAGCAAGAGGTTTACGGTCGTGCCCTGTTGGGCGCCGAGGAGCAGCACATGACGCCGATGGTTTGATGCCGTGTTAAGTGGGGTCAGATACTGAGGGATCCCCACAAAATCAAGATAATTCGAAGGCGTAGTGTTGCACATTGTGATGTAAACGTTGAAGGGCAGTGCGTAATTGGATGTGGCTAAGTTGGACATTTTTGAGCAGTAACCGTCTACCAACAAAGAAAATCGATAAGACCTTGCGTCGTGTTTCGGTATTCGCTTGGAGTGTTCGTGCAATACCACGTTCAATGCCAACGAGGCCGATCAGCCAGGTGGCGGTCATGGCGATGGCGGCAATCAGTAAGAGATTGGCGAGTCGTTCCGGGTGACGTCCTAAGTTTTGACGAAACGCGAACCCATGCCGGTGTTCTTTTAAATCACGGAAGCTGAGTTCAATACTCATACGTTCACGGTAGATAGCGACGACTCGTTTGGCGATATTGCGTTGAGTCGGCAGGTTGCTCACCAATAGCCACGGTTCGCGTTCCCGTTTGGCGTGTTTCAGGCTGACGGAATTACGCTGCGGTACGCCTTGCACAGTCAACCGCTTGCGACCTTTTGCGTGTTTGCGATAGAGGTAAGCGTTCGTGGGCCAGGGTGCCGAGCGGGCGAGCCACAACGCGCCTACGTCGCGGGGACGAGCGCTGGCTTGTGCATACAAGGATTTCGCCGGTACCCAGGCTTCGGTGTCCGGGAAACGCACCAACTCGCGGTTGCGCACGCGACCGACGTAGTACCAACCCAGGGCTTCGACAGCCTTGAACCAAGGGCGTCTGAAACCCGCATCGGTGACGATGATGGGGATGCAATCGTTGGGCAATAGCCGCGCTAATTGGGTAAGAAAACGGCGGGTATCGGCCGGATGATTGTTCCGCCTAAGGACTTGTTCATACACCGGCAAGGCGCGTCCCCCGACGGCGACTGCCGCACGCAATATAAATCGCGTTCTAGCCGCATCTACATCTGAGAAATCAACGATGATGTTCGGATGACGGCAACCACCGAGGATCAATCGACTCAGCCAACCGTAGAGGACTTCACGCTCGTGGGCGAGCCGGTGATTGCCCAGTAGCCGGTCTATCCGCTTGATCCCATGTTTCTCCGAAGTCTGACTTCTAAGGTTCCGTCCTACGGCACTCAAATACAATTGTTGCCCACGCAGCAGTCCTTCGACGGCGACAAACAAGGTGTTTAGCCGCATTAAATGGATATCGGGTAGCGCCTGACCCGCCCATTTCTGTAACATTACAATGGCATGCATGGCATCCTCCAAGTGATCGAATTGGTGTCGCAATCGATCTGATCACTGGATGCCATGTATGTTCCCGATCATTAACTATTTGTTATTGATCGCTTTTTTGTGGGGAGCTGTCAG
>PVBE011961763.1_pt1 | contig 24794 bp, 18 predicted proteins | sample 1631181 | NCBI WGS metagenome assembly PVBE01 (sample SAMN08397723, study PRJNA350692) | Marine metagenome, whole genome shotgun sequencing project. | isolation source: water | place: Pacific Ocean | collected 2012-04 | reverse complement strand
GCAGCTGCGGCAACGGCTGCAAGGCCGGCGAGGTCTGCTCGTCGGGCAAGTGCACGGTCTCCTGCCAGAGCGGGCTGACCAACTGCACGGGCACCTGCGTCAACCTGCAGACCGACAACTACAACTGCGGTACCTGCACCACCAAATGCCCTTCGGGCCAGGTCTGCACCGCCGGCTCCTGCGCCGTGACCTGCGCTGCCGGGCTGACCAACTGCTCGGGCGTCTGCGTCAACCTGCAGACGTCCAACGCCAACTGCGGCTCCTGCGGCGGCGCCTGCTCCCCGGGGCAGGCCTGCAAGACCGGCAAGTGCACCGTCTCCTGCGGCGACGGCAAGCTGGATCCGGGCGAGCTGTGCGACGGCACCAACGTCGGCGCCTGGACCTGCAAGCTGCGGGGCTTCGACAAGGGCACGCTCAAGTGCAAGAGCAACTGCGCTGCCTTCGACACCTCCGGCTGCACCTACGACGTGCTCGGCAGCGGCAAGGACGGTACGCTGACCCACTCCAGCGGCACCAAGACCATCAACACGGTGCGCGCCACGGCGTCGGGCACCAAGGGCTCCACCACCCTGTCGGTGAACACCACGTCCGGCTTCGCCGCCCAGCAGCTGGTGGTGATCCACCAGACCATGGGCAGCGGCGCGGGCACCTGGGAGGAGGCCTACATCTCCTCGGTGGGCTCCGGCAGCTTCACCCTGACCAAGGCGCTGAAGAACACCTACTCCAACAGCGGCAGCTCCAACCGCGCCCAGGTGGTGATGGTGCCGCAGTACAAGGCCGTGACCGTCTCCGGCGGCACGCTCACCGCGCCCGCCTGGAACGGCAGCACCGGCGGCATCCTGGCCTTCGTCAGCCAGGGTAACGTCACGGTCAGCGGCGGCACGATCAGCATGTCGAGCAACGGCTACCGCGGCTACCAGCACACCTCGTGCCTCTACCGCTGTAAGACCGGCTGGCGCGGCCAGTCCGCCTCGGGCTTCGGCTCCATGTCCATCAGCCGTAACGGCATGGGCGGCGGCGGCGGTGGTCGTGGCCAGGACTGCGGCTCCGGCGGCGGCGGCGGCTACGGCTCGGCCGGGGCCAAGGGCTCCAACGGCACCTGCGGCTCCTGCCGCTATGGCTGCCCCATCCCGGGCGGCACCGGCGGCACCACAGGCGGGTCCACCAACACCAGCCTCAACATCCTCTTCGGCGGCGCCGGCGGCGAGGGCGGCGCCGACGAGGACGGCAACTACCCGGGCCGCGGAGGCCACGGCGGCGGCCTGATCATCGTCAAGGGGGCCAACGTCTCCCTCGGCGGCTACGTCCGCACCAACGGCGGCAACGGCACCAACGGCGTGCAGGGCGGCTGCGGCGGCCGGGGCTGCGGTATGGCCGGCGGCGGCGGCGGCGCGGGCGGCGGCGTGTACTTCTACGCGTCCAACAACGTCTCGCTGAGCAGCAGCCGCGTCACGGCCAGCGGCGGCACGGGCGGCACCTGCACCTGCTCCAGCAGCTATCGCGGCGGCAAGGGCGGCGTGGGGCGTATCGCGGTGAAGTCCAAGACCGTCTCCGGCAGCACCAGCCCGACCTACGTCAAGCTGTCTCTGCCCTAGGAGCACCGAACAGTTCTCCCCACCACCCGGCGCCCGCGACGTGGGCGCCGGGTGCCATGCCGGCGCTCTGCCCTTGTTCGTTCCCCGATCTTCGGGTCAAATAATAGCTCAAGCACAAAACAGGAGATGAGCCCATGCGTATGGCCTGGTGTGGCAGGTGTCCCTCGATCCTCGGAACGTTGTTGACCGTGGCGCTGGTTGCAGGCGGCTGTGACGACGACGTCGGCGTAAAATTCGACGCGGCGATCCCCGACATCAAGGTCTGCGCGGCGGGCAAGTCTCTCTGCGGTTCGGTCTGCGTCGACCTGCTGGCCAGCGCCGCCCACTGCGGAGCCTGCGACAAGGTCTGCAAGTTCAGCGAGGTCTGCTCGGCGGGCAAGTGCTCGCTCAAGTGCCCCGCCAACCTGACCAAGTGCGGCGGCGCCGACGCGGGCGCGCCGTTTTGCACAAACCTGCAGGTGGACGCCAAAAACTGCGGGGTCTGCGGCACGTCCTGTTTGTCCGGCGAGGTCTGCGTTTCAGGCAAGTGCGTGCTGACCTGCGCCTCGGGCCAGAGCAAGTGCGGCGGCGGCGACGCGGGCGCGCTCTACTGCACCAACCTGCAGACCGACAACAACAACTGCGGCACCTGCGCCACCACCTGCAAGGCTGGCGAGGTCTGCAAGGCCGGCAAGTGCGCGGTCAGCTGCCCCGGCGGCCAGACCAAGTGCGGCGGCGGCGACGCGGGCACGCCGTTTTGCGTGAACCTGCAGAGCGACAGCTACAACTGCGGCGCCTGCGGCGCGGCCTGCAAGACCGGCGAGGTCTGCTCGGCGGGCAAGTGCCTGGTGACCTGCCAGGCCGGGCTCACCGTCTGCGGCTCCACCTGCGTCAACGTCAAGAGCGACATCAAAAACTGCGGCGCCTGCGCCACGGCCTGCAAGGCGGGCGAGGTCTGCTCGGCGGGCAAGTGCGCCGTCTCCTGCCAGAGCGGGCTGACCAACTGCACGGGCACCTGCGTCAACACCAACACCGACAACTCCAACTGCGGCGCCTGCGGCAAGTCGTGCAAGGCGGGCGAGGTCTGCTCCGGGGGCAAGTGCTCCCTGTCATGCCTCACCGGGCTGACCAACTGCAAGGGCACCTGCGTCAACCTCAAGAGCGACGTCTACAACTGCGGCTCCTGCGCCAACGTCTGTCAGGCCGGTCAGGTCTGCTCGTCGAGCAAGTGCGCGGTCTCCTGTCAGACCGGGCTGCAGAACTGCCAGGGCACCTGCGTCAACCTGCAGACCGACCTGGCCAACTGCGGCGCCTGCGGCAACATCTGCAAGGCGGGGCAGGTCTGCGCGGCCGGCAAGTGCTCCGTGACCTGCCAGAAGGGGCTGAGCAACTGCTCGGGCACCTGCCTCAACCTGCAGACCGACCTCTACAACTGCGGCTCCTGCGGCAACGTCTGCAAGGCCGGCCAGATCTGCGCGGCGGGCAAGTGCTCGCTCTCCTGCCAGAGCGGGCTGACCAACTGCTCCGGCACCTGCGTCGACCTCAAGAGCGACGTCTACAACTGCGGCGGCTGCGCCACGGCCTGCAAGGCGGGCGAGGTCTGCTCGTCGGGCAAGTGCGCCGTGTCGTGCCAGGCCGGGCTAAAGAACTGCTCGGGCACCTGCGTCAACCTGGCAAACGACAGCGGCAACTGCGGCAAGTGCGGCACGGCCTGCAAGTCCGGCGAGGTCTGCACGGCGGGCAAGTGTACGCTGACCTGCCAGACCGGGTTGACCAACTGCAGCGGCGTCTGCGTCGACGTCAAGTCGGACATCACCAACTGCGGCAGCTGCGGCACGGCCTGCAAGGCGGGCGAGGTCTGCTCGGCGGGCAAGTGCGCGGTGTCGTGCCAGGCCGGCATGACCAACTGCACCGGCACCTGCGTCAACATGCAGAGCGACAACAAAAACTGCGGCGCCTGCGGCAACGCCTGCCTCGCGGGCCAGGCCTGCTCGGCGGGAAAGTGCGCGGTGTCGTGCCAGAGCGGGCTGACCAACTGCTCCGGTACCTGCGTCAACCTGCTGACCGACAACCAAAACTGCGGCAAGTGCGGCGACATCTGCCAGGCGGGGTTCGCCTGCAAGGCGGGCAAGTGCGCGGCCAACTGCCAGGCCGGGTTGACCAACTGCTCCGGCGCCTGCGTCAACCTGCTGACCGACAACAACAACTGTGGCAAGTGCGGCACGGCCTGCAAGACGGGGCACGTCTGCACCAAGGGGAGCTGCGCGTTGAGCTGCCCCTCGGGCATGAGCATCTGCAACGGCGTCTGCGTCAACCTGCAGACCGACCTGTCCAACTGCGGCAAGTGCGGCACCAAGTGCAACCCGGGGTACGTCTGCTCCAGCGCCGCCTGCTCGCTGTCCTGCCAGGCGGGGCAGACAAACTGCTCGGGCTCCTGCGTCAACCTCAAGACCGACAACGCCAACTGCGGCAGCTGCGGCAAAAAGTGCGCCGCCAACCAGGCCTGCCTCAACGGCCAGTGCGCCAGCCTCTGCGGCCCGGGGCAGACCAACTGCAGCGGCGTCTGCGTCAACCTGCAGTCGTCCACCGCCCACTGCGGCAAGTGCGGCGTCAAGTGCCCGGTCTACGCCCACGCCACCAACGCCTGCAAGAGCGGCACCTGCGGCATCGGCTCCTGCAACAACCTCTACGGCGACTGTGACAAGAAGCTGCTCAATGGCTGCGAGACCTACCTCTATAACAATACCTCGCACTGCGGAAAGTGCGGCACCTCTTGCGGCACCGGGTCGTTCAACGCCTGCACCTCCTGGCAGTACTACTGCTCGGGGACCACGCGGCGGCGCAAGCGCACCTGCTACAAGCGTGGCTGCTCCGGCACCTCCTGCTACAACACCCCCTGGACCCAGGACGAACTGGCCCAGAGCTGCTCCACCGGCAGCACCTATCAGTACCGCTGCTCGAGCAGTTACCGCCAGCGGCGCACCTGCACCAGCGGCTGCTACAACAGCGCCTGCGGCACCAACTGCGGATCGTGGTCCAATAACCAGAACTGCGGCAGCGGCTCCTACAACTCCTGCAGCGGCTGGAAGTACTACTGCTCCGGCAACACCGTCTACCGGCGGCGCACCTGCTACAACCGCGGCTGCTCCGGCAGTTCCTGCTACAACAACCCGTGGACCCACACCCAGTCCTATCAGAACTGCGGGTCGAGCAAGAAATGCGTCAACGGCTCCTGCCAGGCCATCACCGTGACGATCAACTGGCCGACCTATAACGGGCGGAACGTCGAGTGGGGGGCCGGCGGCGGATATAACTCCGGGGCGCCCAACGCCCTGTGTCAGCGCTATGGTTATACGTCGGCCATCTCCTACAAGATCTGTGGCCAGAACTGCTGCCCCAACAAGTGGTGCGCCTTCACCACCTGCGAGATGTGGTACCACGGCTCCTGGCGCTACGGTAATTGTGACGGCTCCTCCAACGACGTGTTCACCCAGATCACCTGCAGAAAGTAGGGAGGCAGACCATGGGCAAGCTATTGCGTTATTATGTGGTGGCCGGGGTCCTCTGCTGCCTGGCGCTCGGCTCTGGCGGCTGCGAAGAGCGGGAGCCCTGGTGCGAGCAGGCGCTGACCCAGTGCGGCGCGGCCTGCGCCAACATCGACAGCGACCCGCGGCACTGCGGCGCCTGCGACAACAAGTGCCCGGCCGGTGACGTCTGCTCCAGCGGCAAGTGCATCATCAAGTGCCCCGTGGGCCAGAAGCGGTGCACCGCCTCCGCCGGCGACTACTGCGCCGGGCTGCAGACCGATCTGAAAAACTGCGGAGCCTGCGGCACCGCCTGCGGGCCCGGCGAGGTGTGCAGCGGCGGCAAGTGCGGCCTGACCTGCGCCCAGGGCCTGACCCGCTGCGGGGGCGGGGACGCGGGCGCCTCCTACTGCGCCAACCTGAAGAAGGACAACACCAACTGCGGGGCCTGCGGCACCGCCTGCAAGAGCGGCCAGGTCTGCTCGGACGGCAAGTGCGCGGTCAGCTGTCAGAAGGGGCTCACCGACTGCTCGGGGGCCTGCGTGGACGTCACCACCGATCTGTCGCACTGCGGCGCCTGCGACAACGCCTGCAAGACGGGCGAGGTCTGCAAGACCGGCAAGTGCGTGGTCTCCTGCCAAAAGGGCCTGACCGACTGCAGCGGCACGTGCGTCGACACCACCACCGACGTCAAGAACTGCGGCGCCTGCGGCACCGCCTGCAAGTCGGGCGAGACCTGCCAGGCCGGCGTCTGCAAGCTGGCCTGCCAGAGCGGGCTCACAGACTGCGCCGGTACCTGCGTCAACCTCAACGCCGACCCGAAGAACTGCGGCGGCTGCGGCGTGGCCTGCAAGTCGGGCGAGGTCTGCAACCTCGGTAAGTGCTACCTGTCGTGCCAGACCGGGCTGAAGAACTGCAACGGCGTCTGCGTCAACCTGGAGAACGACCTGAAGAACTGCGGCGGCTGCGGCAACGCCTGCAAGGCGGGCGAGGTCTGCTCGGTGCGCAAGTGCGCGGTCTCCTGCCAGAAGGGCCTGATCACCTGCAGCGGCGTCTGCGTCAACCCGAAGAAGGACCTGAAGAACTGCGGCACCTGCGGCAACGTCTGCAAGGCGGGCGAGGTCTGCTCGGCGGGCAAGTGCCAGCTCAGCTGCCAGAAAGGGCTCGTGATCTGCAACGGCACCTGCGTCAACCAGATGACCGACAACGCCAACTGCGGCGCCTGCGGTAACGCCTGCAAGGCGGGCGAGGTCTGCTCGGCGGGCAAGTGCGCGCTCTCGTGCCAGGCCGGGCTGAGCATCTGCGCCGGCACCTGCGTCAACATGCAGACCGACGTCTACAACTGCGGCGGCTGCGGCAACACCTGCAAGGCCGGCGAGGCGTGCAAGGCGGGCAAGTGCGTGCTCAGCTGCGTGGCGGGCCTCACCGAGTGCGCCAAGGTCTGCGTCAACACCCAGACCGACGTCTTCAACTGCGGCGCCTGTGGCAACGCCTGCAAGTCGGGCGAGGTCTGCTCCGGCGGCAAGTGCCAGCTCTCCTGTCAGAGCGGGCTGTTCAACTGCGCCGGGCTGTGCGTCAACACCCAGACCGACAACGCCAACTGCGGCGCCTGCGGCAACGCCTGCAAGGCCGGCATGGTCTGCTCGGGCGGCAAGTGCGCCGTCTCCTGCCAGACCGGGTTGAGCAACTGCTCCGGCACCTGCGTCAACCTCGGCAACGACGTGTTCAACTGCGGCTCCTGCGGCAACAGCTGCAAGGCCGGCGAGGTCTGCTCGGGCGGCAAGTGCACGCTCTCCTGCCAGGCCGGGCTGACCAACTGCTCGGGCGTCTGCGTCAAGCTCAAGACCGACATCGCCAACTGCGGCGCCTGCGGATCGCTCTGTAAACCCGGGGAGGTCTGCAACGCCGGCGCCTGCTCGCTCTCCTGTCAGAGCGGGTTGACCAACTGCTCGGGCACATGCGTCAACATGCAAACCGACGTCTACAACTGCGGCAAGTGCGGCACCTCATGCAAGGCGGGGCAGATCTGCGCCTCGGGGTCTTGCTCGCTGAGCTGCCAGAGCGGGCTGCAAAACTGCTCGGGCACCTGCGCCAACCTGCAGACCGACCTGAAGAACTGCGGCGCCTGCGGCACCGCCTGCAAGGTGGGCGAGGTCTGCTCCGCGGGCAAGTGCGCGCTCTCCTGCCAGGCGGGCCTCAACGGTTGCGCCGGCCTCTGCGTCAACCTGCAGCAGGACAACGCCAACTGCGGCGCCTGCGGCACGGTCTGCGCCAGCGGCCAGGCCTGCTCGTCGGGCAAGTGCTCGCTGACCTGCCAGGCCGGGCTGACCAACTGCTCGGGCACCTGCGTCAACCTCGGCAGCGACCTGACCAACTGCGGCACCTGCGGCGCGGCGTGCAAGGCCGGGCAGGTCTGCTCCTCGGGCGCCTGCGCGGCCTGGTGCCAGAGCGGGCTGAGCAACTGCTCGGGCACCTGCGTCAACCTCAAGACCGACAACACCAACTGCGGCGCCTGCACCAACACCTGCCTCAGCGGCCAGGCCTGCTCGTCGGGCAAGTGCTCGCTGACCTGCCAGGCCGGGCAGAGCAACTGCTCCGGCACCTGCGTCCACCTGATGACCGACAGCTACAACTGCGGCGCGTGCGGCACGGCATGCAAGGCGGGGTACGCCTGCAACGGCGGCAAGTGCGAGGTCTCATGCCAGGCGGGACTGACCAACTGCGGCGGCACCTGCGTCAACCTCAAGACCGACATCAAAAACTGCGGCCTCTGCAGCTCGGCCTGCGGCGCGGGGCAGGTCTGTGTCTCGGGCGCCTGCGCCGCCTCCTGCCAGAGCGGCCTCACCGCCTGCAGCGGCCTGTGCGTCAACCTGCAAGCCGACACCTACAACTGCGGGTCCTGCGCCAACGCCTGCAAGGCCGGCTTCGTCTGCAAGACCGGCAAGTGCACGGCCTCGTGCCAGACCGGCCTGACCAACTGCAGCGGCGCCTGCGTCAACCTGCAGACCGACCCCGTCAACTGTGGCACCTGCACCAAAAAATGCGGCGCCAGTCAGGTCTGCTACAAGGGCGTCTGTACCACGGCCTGCCTGCCGGGCCTGACCAACTGCGCCAACGTCTGTGTCAACCTGCAGACCGACCCATCCAACTGCGGCGTCTGCAGCAAGAAGTGCGGCGGCGCCTGCATCAGCGGCAGCTGCACCTAAAAACCCGCACCAGGAGCTTTCATGGAAGAGGTCAAGGCCCTGCTGAGCCGGCCGGAGTTTCCGCGGTCTGCCAGCTATGAAGATGACTTCATGCTGGACAACCAGATGGGGCCCAACGCCCTGTGGCTGGTGGAGTGGCTCTGCGAGAAGATGCGCCTGCAGCCGGGCATGCGCGTGCTGGACCTCGGCTGCGGCAAGGCCATGACCAGCATCTTTTTGGCCCGCGAGTTCGACGTGCAGGTCTGGGCCACAGACCTGTGGATCGGGCCGGACAACAACTGGCGGCGGGTGCAGGAGGCCGGCCTGCAGAATCGCATCTGCCCCCTGCGCAGCGAGGCCCACGGGCTGCCGTTTGCGGCGGGCTTTTTCGACGCGGTGGTCTCGGTGGACTCGTTTCAGTATTTCGGCACCGACGACCTCTACCTCGGCTACCTCGCCAGCTTCGTCCGCACCGGCGGCGCCATCGGGGTGGTGGTACCCGGCCTGACCCGGGCCCTGGACGACGGCCCGCCGGCCCACCTGCTGGAGCCCCAGGACAACGGCAAGGTCTTCTGGGAGGACGACTGCGCCTGCTTTCACGACCCCGGCTGGTGGCGGGGACACTGGGCGCGCTGCGGCGCGGTGGAGCAGGTGGAGGTGGACCAGCTGCCCGACGGTTGGCGCCACTGGCGTGACTTCGAGCGCGCGCTGGAGCAGGCGGACAAGTGCCTCTTCCCCTCCGACGCCGAGGCGCTGGATCGCGATCGCGGCGAGACCCTCGGCTTCGTGCGCATGACCGCGCGGCGCTCCGGAGGGCCGACCATGAACATCAACGATCCGTCCGTGGGGGTCCGCTTCGGCGTCGACACCTGATACGCTCAACCAAAGCCGGGAGGAGAGCATGACGCAGCACACCGTGGGCCTGGTCACCGACGAGGCCTTCCTGCAGCACCAGAGCCCGCCCGGGCACCCGGAGCGGCCCGCCCGGCTTGAGGCCTGCGCGGACGCCCTGGCCGAGGCCGGCCTCACCGAGCGCTTCGAGGCGGTGGAGGCGCGCCCCGTACGCGACGAGGAGGCGCGGCGGGTCCACGCCGGCGACTACCTCGAGACCCTGGCGCGGTGTCGGGACCGTTCCGGCTACCTCGACCCGGACACCTTCCACAGCCCGGGGAGCCACGAGGCCGCGACCCTGGCCGCCGGCGGCGGCGTGGAGTTGGTGAGCCGCGTGCTCGACGACACGCTGGGCGCGGGCCTGGCCCTCGTGCGCCCGCCCGGGCACCACGCCGTGCGCGCCGGCGCCATGGGCTTTTGCATGATCAACAATGTGGCCGTGGCGGCCGCCGAGGCCCTGGACCGGGAGCAGCGGGTGGCCATCGTGGACTTCGACGTGCACCACGGCAACGGAACCCAGGACATCTTCTACGAGGAGCCGGACGTGCTGTTCCTCTCGGTGCACAGGTACGGCGACGGCTTCTACCCCGGCAGCGGCGCGTTCAAGGAGACCGGCCGCGGGCGGGGGGACGGGGCCACGCGCAACTTCCCCCTGGACGCCGGCGCGGACACGGCGCGGTACCTGGAGGTCTTCCGCGACGGCATCGAGCCGGCGCTGAACAACTACTCGCCCGACCTGCTGCTGGTCTCGGCGGGCTTCGACGCCCACGAGCGCGACCCGCTGGGGGGCATGGAGCTGGGCGACGCCGGCTATCGCGAGCTCTCCTTGCGGCTGGCCGACCGGGCCCACACCCTGTGCGACGGCCGCTGGGTGGTCTTCCTCGAGGGGGGCTACGACCTGCAGGGGCTGGCCAACGGGGTGACGACCATGGCCGCCACGCTGCTCGACCGTTGACGGCCAAGAGTCCGAGCCCTGAATCCCGATCCATGGGTTGACAATACGAACGGTCGTGCTAAAAAGATAGCATGAGCAAGGGAGCAGATACCCGCAGGCAGGTCCTCCATCAGGCCCTGGAGATCTCCAGCGAGATCGGCCTCGAGGGGCTGACCTTCGGCGTCCTGGCCAAGCGGGTCGGCATGTCCAAGAGCGGTCTCTACGCCCACTTCGACTCCAAGGAGGACCTGCAGGCCAGGGTGCTGGACACCGCGGCGGAGCGGTTTGTCGATGTGGTCATGTCCCGGGTGCTCAAGCAGCCCCGCGGCTTGCCCCGGGTGGAGGCCCTTTTTCATCAGTGGATCACCTGGGCCACCGAGGAACTCAGCGGCGGCTGCCCGTTCATTGCAGCGGCGTCCGAGTTCGACGACCGCCCCGGCGTGGTGCGCGATCGCGTGATCAATCACCTGCGAGACGTGCTCGGCACCATCTCGAGGGCCGCCGAGATCGCCATGGAAGAGGGCCACTTTCACCCGCAGCTGGACGTGGCCCGCTTCGCCTTCGAATTCTGGTCCATCCTGCTGGGCCACCATCTCTACGCCCGGCTCCGCCTCTATGACGATCCCGGCCGCATGGCCGAGGACGCCTTCACCGACCTCATCCGGCGCGCCCGGAACAACCCAAAAGGGCAGTAGTTTGTTTCACCGGCAACAGGAGTAATTGATCATGAATAGAAATAGCACGGGCCGTTCGTATTATTAATGCTGTCGCCCGGTGCCTGTCCGCGGTGGCGCCGAGTCTGGCCGCGCGCCTGCTGGAGCGCCTCTTCCTCACCCCCCGTCGGTGGCAGCGGCCCGTCCGGGAGACGCAATGGATGTCCTCGGCCAGACGCAGCACCCTGGACTTTGGCGGCCGCCGCAAGCTCCGGCTGCTCACATGGGGTGAGGGCCCCACGGTGCTGCTGGCCCACGGATGGTCGGGGCGGGGCAGCCAGATGGGGTGCTTCGCGGAACCGCTGGTGGACGCCGGCTACCGCGTGGTGGCCTTCGACGCGCCCGGGCACGGCGACGCGGGCGCGGGTCTGTCAGGGCTGCCCGAGATGGCGCTGGCGCTGGCGCAGGTGGCCGACCACGTGGGGCCGGTGCACGCGGTGGTGGCCCACTCCCTCGGGACGGCGGCGACCTCCCTGGCCCTGTCGCGGGGCCTGGACGTGCAGCGGCTGGTGTACATCGCGCCGCCCATGGAGCCGGGCGAATACCTGCGCCGGGCGGCCGGGTTCCTCGGCTTCAGTGAAGACGTGGCCCGTATGGCGAGGGTGCGCATCGAGCGTCGCTTCGCCGCCTCCTTCTCGGACGCCAGCGGCGCGGCCCTGGCGCCGACCATGACGAGCCGCCTGCTGGTGGTCCACGACAGCGAGGACCGGGAGGTGCCCTGCGTGGAGGGAGCGCGCCTGTGTGCCGCCTGGCCCGGCGCGGCCCTGGTGACCACCTCTGGCCTGGGGCACAGCCGCATCTTGCGGGACCGGGAGGTGGTGGAGCTCATCGTTGGGGTGATCGGCATCCGCGAGGAGCGCACCTGGGATCAGCTATGCGTCGGCGCCATCCAACACCATTGATGCCTGATCCGCGGGCCCGACCGCGTCGCCCTTCTTCGCGCCCTGGTCGCCCGTCTGCTTGATCCAGTTGCTACTTGCACGAGATTGAACGACGGCTCCATCACGGGCCGGCGTCCTTCTTGGCGTGGCAGCTGTCGAAGTAGGTTATCGAGCCCTTCCAGCAGATCTTGCACTTGTCCTGGGGGTGGTCGCTCCAGGCGCACGTCTTGCAGCCGCTCTTGTCCTTGCCGCTGTCGGAGTAGATAAACTTGCAATAAAGATCCTCGCAGGTGGTGATGACGTCCCCTGGCCAGGGCGGCTTGCACGTGCTGCACCGCTCGCCCGAGATCTCGGTTTTGGTGCAGCTCCAGGCCACGCTGTCTGCCATGGCGTCGGAGCTGCTCCGTGGCGGAAACTCCACCACGTCCGTGGTGCAGGCGGTCAGCGCGAGGATGGCGATCCAGATCCATGACGAGCGGGTGCTCACCGGCCGCACACCTTGCGCAGGCGCCTGGCCTCCCTGGCGAAGGCATTGGCCGGGTACTGCGCCAGGTAGTCGGCGATGACACCGCCGGCCCGGGTGCAGCGCTTCTGCTTCACCAGCAACCGGATCAGGATCTGCAGCGCCTGTCGGTGGTGCGGCGACGCCGGGAAGGCGTCCTTGAAGGCGCCGTAGCAGACCGCGGCCCGGCGCAGGTCCCCGGCCTCCCGCCGGATGCGACAGCGCAAAAAGTGGGCCGGTCCGAGGAAGCGCGAGCGGCTGGCCTTGCCGATGCCGGCCAGGGCGGCCTCGGCCTTCTTCGGCTGCCCACCCCTGAGCAACAGCAGCGCCAGGTCGTACCGCGCGGCGTCCGCCCTGGCGTCCCCGGGATAGGTCCGGATCATGCGGGTGAGCAGCTTTTCGGCCTCGCGCCGGTCACGCCGGGACAGGGCCGCCTCCGCCTGCTTGTACAGCTGCGTCGCCGAGTGGGCGCTGGCCACGGCCGGCTTCTTTTTGGCCGGCGGTGCCAGCTGAGTCGGCTTCGCTGGTGCTGGCGCGGGGGGCGTCACTTTTTGTTTCGTCTCGGGTGTCATCACCTGGCGCCGGGACGGCCGCCGTTCAGGCCGCCTCCGCGGCTTCGAGGGCTCCAGCAGCCGCACAGCCGCCGGGGCCGGCGCGCTGCCCTTGACCGCCAGCGCGGTGGGCGGGGCCTCGCTGCTCGACTTCGACGTGCCCACGGCGGCCCGGGGCTCCTTTTCGTGCCGCACGAAGAGCGCCGCCACCGAGGGTGGGGTCTGGCCCACCGTGGGCTCGCGCGTGCTCCAGCTCCGCCGCGGGCCCACCATGGCCGTCTTGCCCGCGCCCTCGACCTTCACCCGGCCGCGGGAGACAGACACCCGGCTCTGGCCGTCGTGGGCCTCCACCGCGAAGAGCGTGCCCACCACCTCGGTGACCGCGTGGGGGGAGCGGATGATCAGGGTCCCGCCCGTTTTGGCGTCATAGTCGCCTACCAGGATGCCGCGCCGCAGGCGCAGCACCACGCGGTCACCGGACGCCTGCTCCACGGTGAGGTCCAGGGGGCCGTAGAGGGTCAGCGCCGCGTTGCGTGACAGATCGGCGCGCAGCGCCACGCCGGCCGGCACCTGCAGGCGGGACGCGCTGCGGCCCATGATCTCTCCGGCGCCGCTCCAGGGCGAGGAGCCCTGAACCAGGGTCCGGGGCCGCAGCAGCTCGCGGCCCGTGGAGCTGGCCACGGCGGCCTTTTCCGGGGCGGGTGAAACAGCGGGGCCTTCACTGGCCCTCCAGAGCAGCGCGCCCAGGGCCAGCAGCCCCACCGCCGCCACGGCCACCAGCCGGACCACCGGGCGTTGCCACAGGGGCACCGCGGCGCCTTCGGCCGCGGCCTGCTCCATGGCCTCGGCCAAACGGGACTGGACCCGGGCACGGGTCAGATCGTCCAGGGAGTCGTTGGCCGACAGCACGGCCTCCTTCATCCCGGCCATGACCTCCTCGGCCTCCTGGCAGTCCTCGCAGTTCTTGAGGTGGAGCTCCGCCCGCCGCTGTCCCAGGTCGTCAGACGTCCCCAGGGTCAGGGCGTCGCCAGCTTCCTTGCATCTCGACGATCTCGACTTCATCGATCGTCCTCCTCCCGTTTGCGTTCCTTGATCAACTGCACCAGCTCCATGCGGGCGTGGCGGATGCGCTGGGCCACGGTGTGCACAGTGGCATCCACCTGCTCGGCGATCTCCTTGAGCGTCAGCCCCTCCACCACCCTGAGCACCAGGGCGATGCGCTTCTTCGGCTTCAGCTCGTCGAGGCAGCGCCAGAACAGCTCGGCGTCCTCGCCCCCCTGGGCTCGCTGCTCGGGAGACGGCGCCGGGCAGACTTCGCGGTCGGACAGCGGCGTCTGGGGACGCTGCCGGTACCGGCGCTTGAGGTGATCGCAGGCCTTGTTGGCCGCCACGCGCTGCAGGTAGGTGCTCAGGCTGGCCTCGCCGCGGAAGGAACTCAGCCGTCGGAAGAAGTCGAGGAACACCTCCTGCAGGATGTCCTCGCGCTCCGGGTCCGGCCCCACCAGGTGGGTCAGGCGCCGGTAGACCATGTCGGCGTGGCGCTGGTAGAGCCGCTGCATGGCTCGCGGATCGCCCTTTTGCGCCTGACCGATGAGCTCCTCGTCGCTCTGCCGGCCGCCATCGCCAACCACATTCAAGGCCCGCGCCCCGATGGGGGCGGTCACCAGCGGCCACAGCGTTATCGCCAGCGTGCTCATCAGCCTCCCTGCCATCCCGCGCCGATGCCCAGCCAGGGCACGGCCCAGCTCGTGGTGAGCACCGCCTCGTTGCCCACCCGAAACTCCTTGCGCTGCGGGAAAAGATCCACGCCCACGGCGGCGTAGACCGCGAGCCATCGAGACAGCACGCGGCGAAAGTGGAGGCCCACGGCGCCGCCCACCAACGCGCCGCTGTCCTCGCCGGCCTCGCTGACCACATAGGGACGCAGGGCCAGGCCGGCCCGGGCCTCGATCCAGCGCCACCGCAGCGCCGCGCCGGCGCGCACCGGCACCTCCAGCAGGGTCAACGCCCGGTCGCCCTCACCGCCGCCGGCCCATGTGACCCCCACCTCGACGAAGACCAGCAAAAAACGCGACAACTTGATGTTGAGGTCCACGGTGGGCTCGAAGGCCGCCGACCACTGGGCCACGCCCACCGAGATCCGGGGCGAGACGCCGATGAACAGCAGATCCGATGCCTCCCGCGGCGGCGGCGGCGGCGGGCGGGATGTCCGGCCCCGCTGGTTGGAGAGCAGGTCGAGGGCCAGCAGGGCAGCCACCCGCGCCGCGTCCTCGCGGGACAGTCCGTGCAGCGAGATGACCCGCCGGGCGTTTCCCGCGGTGATGGAGGCGCGCCCGGTGGACACCGCCCGCACCACCACCCTGGGCAGCTGCTGCCCCTCGAGCCGCATCAGGGGCAGGCGCAGCCGGATGGCGGCGCGCAGATCCTGACGGGTGAAGGGCAGCGGCCCCTCGCAGGCCACCGCGGGCGCATGATCCGCGGCCATGGCCACGGAGGCCAGGGTCTGGGAGACCAGCAACGCTGCGATCTTGTGGGCCATCATCTCGGTTAGTCTGACATGTCCCTGCATATTTGAAAAAAGGATGGCCAGGTTTTTCAAACAGGCCCCGCGCTGGCCTACCCCGGCCCCTGCCAGTAGGGAGCTGGAGCTAAAACGGTAGCCGCAGGCCGAGCCCCGTGACCGGGCCCACCATCAGCTGCAGGCCCGCCGCGCGTGCCGTCTGCTTGCGCGCCGGGGCGCGTCCCTCGAGGAAGAAGAGCACCACCGCGGTGGCGGCCAGGCCGCCGGCCACGCCGAACATGACGTTGGCCCCCAGGGATTTGGACTGGATGGCAGACTCCAGCTCCTCGCGCCGGGTCTCGTCCCGCCGGCCGCTGGCCAGCAGGTCCTCGAACTCCGAGTAGTCGGCGCTGGCCGAGGCGCCCAGGCCGATGGCCACGCCCAGCGCCGCCACGGCGGTGCCGGCCACAACCCAGGTCCAGAGGCGGGGCCGCCGGGCCATGCCGTCCCGCGCGTCCCCGGAGGCAGCCGCGGCGCCGCCGCCGGGCACGACGCAGCGAGCGGCGAAGCGGGCCGTGGCCCCGTGTCGCACCACCACGCGTTTGGCGCGTTCGCCGCCCGCGCACCGCACCACGACCCTGTGCGGCCCCACGGGCACGAGCACCTCGTAGGGCGCCCGGCCCACGCCCTCGCCGTCCAGCTGCACCGTCGCGTCGCCATCGGCCGATACCGAGAGATACCCCCGCACGCCGTTGCGCACCCGGGCCAGCAGCTCCACCATCTCGGGCTTGACCTGTTTGGCGTTCAGGCTCAGCTCGGGGTCCCGCTTGAGCGCCTCGCGGAAGGCGCCCTCGGCCTTGTCCTGCTCCCCCATGACGGCGTGGGTGATTCCGAGCTGAAAGTGGACCTTGCCCAGCAGGCGGGGGTTGCCCCCGGCGCGCAGGGCCCGGTTGAGCAGCTCGATGGACTTTTCGAACTCGGCCTCGTTGTATCGCTTCACCGCCTGCTGGTAGAGCGCCTCGCCAGCGGGGGCTGCCGGCAGGCGGGCCGGCGCCAGGAGCGAGAGCCCCAGCAGGGCCACGAAGAGCGGGCGGCCGTTGCGAGCGTTCATTAAGCGCCTCACTACCTGGTGATGGTGAGCACCACCTTGTTGTTACGGGCTGCCAGCAGCTTCACCCTCCGTGATACCGACCTGTACCCCGGCGCCCGCGCCTCCACCGTATGATACCCCTCGGGGATATCCCTGGCAAAGAGCGGCGACCGCCCCGCCTTCTTGCCGTCGAGGTAGATCTCGCAGCTCATGGGCTGGCCCCCGCTGATGGTCATCACCCGCAGGGTGGCGCGCTTGCCGGCGGCGGGCGGCGCTGTCTTCTTTTTGGTCGGCGCGGGCCTGGGGATGGCCCCGGGCACCGGTCGCACCCTGGGCGAAGCCCGCGGAGGTCGGGCGGCCCGCCGCGGCCTGGATCGACGAGGGCGCGCGGCCTTCTTCTTCGGCGCGGCAGGCCTGGAGCGGAGCTTGACCCGCGCCCCCGTGTCCTGGCGGGCGGCGGCCCTGACGCCGCCTGCGTCGGGGGCAGCCAGCGCCACGGCCACGGGCGGCTGCCCGACGTCGGCCCCGGGCGGCTCCGTGGAGGAGTACATCAGCGCCAGGGCCACCCCCACCCCCAGGGCCAGGGTCAGCCCCGAGACCAGCACCACCTGGGTGACGGAGAAGCCCCTGCGCCGGGGCGGCGCGCCGTCGAACCCCTGGACAATGCCGGTGAGCGGCTCGGCGGGAGGCTGGGTCGGGGCCTTGGCCAGCTCCACGGCCAGGGTCGCAGCCTCGGTGTCGTTATCGCCCAGGGCGATGGTCTCGGCCTGGTTGTCCACCACGGTGGGCATGACGTCGGCGCGGATCAGCGTCCGGTCGGTGTCGGAGACCTCTGGCGTCCCGGGCAGCGGCGCCTTGCCCGGCGCCAGCCGCGTCGGCTCGTCTTCCAGTGACGGCGACACCAGGGCCAAAGACGAGCGGTTGGCGTCGGACGGCACGTTGGCGGCCGCGGCGAACTCCTGCCAAAACTCCAGCATCGAATGGTAGCGCTGCTGCGGGTCCTTGTGCATCGCCCGGGCCATCACCGCGTCCACCTCCAGCGGAAGCCCCGGGCAGCGGTCGGCCAGGGGCGGCGGCTCCTTGTTGACGATGAGGTAGAGCACCCCCGGCGTGGTCTCGGCCACAAACGGCGGTCTCCCCGCCAGCATGAGGTAGACGATGGACGCCATGGAGAAGACGTCGGCCGTCTGGTCCACCTCGCCGGAGCGCACCCGCGCCTGCTCCGGGGACATGTAGCTGGGCGAGCCGAGCAGCTCCCGGGTGCCGGTCATGGCGCTGGAGGAGCCGAGCACCTTGGAGATGCCGAAGTCCAGCAGCTTGACGTAGTCGTCCTGCTCGTCGTGCTGGCAGAGGAAGATGTTGGCCGGCTTGAGGTCCCGGTGGACGATGCCCTGGGCGTGGGCCGCCTGCAGCGCCGCGGCGGCCTGACGGAGGATGCCCGCGACCCGCAGCAGGGGCAGGCGCTGCTCCCGTCGCAGCAGCTCGAGCAGGTCCTCGCCCTGGAGCAGCTCCATGATGATGTAGGGCGTGCCGTCGGCCGTATGGTTGAAGTCCAGCACCTCCACGATGTGGGGGTTGCCCAGGGAGCTGGTGACCAGGGCCTCCTGGCGAAAACGCGCCAGGGCCTCGGCGCTGCCCGACATCTCCCGGGTGAGAAACTTGGCCGCGAAGCGCCGGTTGATCCGCAGGTGGGCCACCTCGAAGACCACGCCCATGCCGCCACCGCCGATGCGGCGCTCCACGCGGTATGTCTCCTCCAGCACGGTTCCGATCACGGGCTGCGTCCTCGCTTTCTTGTTTCAGCTTACAGGGAGCCGTCCAGCAGTGGCAACAAACGGGCGGGTCCGGCGAACCCAGAAAAAGCCCATTTTCACGGGGGCTCATGGCCTGTATGGTCCCGGCCCCGGACAACGGGTGCATTGACGAAGGAGGCGAGGATGCTGATCAAGAGGACATTGACGATCATGGCGCTGGGGGGCGGGGCTCTGCCTGGCCCTGGCCTGCGGTGACGACGACTTGAAGCCCGGCACCGGCGACGGTCCCAAGACCACCACCGACGGTGGGGGAGGCACCACCGACGGCGCGCCCGACCCCGACAGCGGCCCGGCGAAGTGCAAGACCAGCGCCGACTGCAAGACCTCCGCTGCCCCCTACTGCGGCAAGGCCGGCACCTGCGTGGCCTGCCTCTCCGCCGCCCACTGCACCAACAGCGCCAAGCCGGTCTGCGACACCACCGCCGGCAAGTGCCTGGGGTGCAAGACCCACGCGGACTGCTCCGAGCACCTCTTCGGCATGTTCTGCGACTCCACCAAGGGGGCGTGCATCTGCAAAACCGACGGCCACTGCAAAAACCGCGGCTGGGGTAACAAGTGCAACACCAGCCTCAAGCGCTGCGCCTGCAAGTCCGACACCGAGTGCTCGAGCAACATCAACGGCCCCACCTGCAACAAGACCTACAGCAAGTGCACCTGCAAGGCCAACAGCGAGTGCAAAAAGGGCGGCTTCAAGTGCTACAAGCCCTACTCCGGGGCCTCCTACAGCCACTGCCAGCCGGCCTGCAAGACCAACGTCGACTGCCCCGCGGGCCTGCCCATCTGCGACACCAGCCTCGGCGGCAAGTGCGTGCAGTGCAAGGTCAACGCCGACTGCAAGAGCGCCACGAGCAACGTCTGCATCGCCAACAAGTGCATCGAGTGCAACGCCGACGGCCACTGCAAGATCGGCTACAAGTGGGGCAACAAGTGCACCGGCACCACCACCAAGTCTTGCCGCTGCAAGGCCGACGGCGACTGCTCCGGCAACCCCAACGGGCCCACCTGTTACAAGACCTTCAGCAAGTGCTCCTGCAAGACCGACGCGGACTGCAAAAAGGCGCCCTACACCAAGTGCTGGCTGCCCTACTCCGGCGCCTCCTACAAGCACTGCCAGAAGCCGTGTCTTTCGGACAAGGACTGCACCGGCTCCAACAGCCGCTGCAAAACCTCCACCGGCAAGTGCGTGGCCTGCCTCTCCGACACCCACTGCAAGGGCAACAGCACCAGCAAGACCTGCGACAAGAGCACCAACAAGTGCGTGGAGTGTGCCACCGACGCCCACTGCCGGGCCGGCTACACCTGGGGCAACAAGTGCATGAAGCTCTACTCCACGAGCACCACCAAGTCATGCCGCTGCACCAAAAACGCCGACTGCGCCGGCCACCCCAAGGGCCCCGTCTGTCGCACCGCCAGCAAGTATTGCACCTGCAAGACCAACGCGGACTGCAAGAAGGCGCCCTACACCAAGTGCCTGCCCGCCTACTCCGGCGCCTCGTACAAGTACTGTCAGAAGCCGTGCCTGGCGGACAAGGACTGCACCTCGAGCCTCTACAAGTTCTGCAACAAGGGCAGCGGCATGTGCGTCTCGTGCAAGGCGGACGCCGACTGCAAGTCCAGCACCTACAAGTTCTGCAGCACCACCGTGGGCAAGTGTGTGGCTTGCAGGACCAACGCCCACTGCACCTCCAAGACCTCGCCCTACCGCGACACCACCGTGGGCAGCTGCCGCGAGTGTTCCAACGACGGCCACTGCAAGGCCGGCTACATGTGGGGCAACAAGTGCATGAGCACCAGCTCGACGTCGACCTACAAGTACTGCCGCTGCAAGACCAACGCGGACTGCGCCGGCAACCCCAACGGGCCGACCTGCTACGGCACCTACAACAAGTGCAGCTGCAAGACCAACGCGGACTGCAAAAAGGCGCCCTACACCAAGTGCCTGCTGCCCTACTCCGGGGCGACCTACAAGCACTGCCAGAAACCGTGCCTGTCGGACAAGGACTGCACCTCGACCTCCGCCAAGTACTGCGTCAAGTCCACGGGCAAGTGCGTGGCCTGCCGCAGCAACACCGACTGCACGAGCACCTACTACAAGTACTGCCTGCCCTCCACCGGCACGTGCGTCAAGTGCGTCGCGGACAAGGACTGCTCCGGCACCTACAAGTACTGCCTCAAGTCCACCGGCTCCTGCGTCAAGTGCCGCAGCAACGCCGACTGTAAGTCGAGCACCACCTCGCCGTACTGCAACGCGGCCACGGGCAGTTGCATCGAATGTACCAGCGACGCCCAATGCAAGACCGGCTACAAGTGGGGCAACAAGTGCTTCGCCACCACCGCGGGTTCGTCCTACAAGTACTGTCGCTGCAAGACGAGCGCGGACTGCGCCGGCAACCCCAACGGACCCACCTGCTACGCCACCTACAACAAGTGTAGCTGCAAGTCAGACGCCGACTGCAAGAAGGCCCCCTACACCAAGTGCAAGCTGCCGTACTCCGGCGCGACCTACAAGCACTGCCAGTAGTGACGCTCAGCCCGGCAGGCGGCGTGAGACGCTGACGCCGTCTCGCAGCGGCAGCCACACCGACTCGAACCCCTCGTCATCCCGCAGCGCGCTGTTCATGGCGCGTACGCCCGCGGTCTGCTCGTCGTCGTGCTCCGGCCGGCCCACCTGGCCGCGCCAGAGCACGTTGTCCGAGATGAGCAGGCCGCCCGGCCGCAGCAGAGCGGCGGCGGCGCCCGGCACGCGGGGGTAGTCTTCCTTCTCCACGTCGTTGAAGACGATGTCCACCTGCTCGCCGTCCGCGGCCAGGGCGTCGGCCACGGCCAGACCGTCGCCCTGCACCAGCTCCACCCGATCGGCCAGACCCGCCCGGCCGAGGAAATCCTGGGCCAGGGCCAGGTTGGCGGCGTCCAGCTCGGTGAGCGTCACCCGCCCGCCGGGGGCCAGCGCCCGGGCGAACCAGCAGGCGCTGTAGCCAAAGCCGGAGCCGAGCTCGAGCACCCGCGCGGCGCCGCAGAGGCGGGTCAGCAGGTGCAGCAGTCGGCCCACCTGCGGCCCGACGATGGGGAAGTCGCGCTCGGCCGCCAGGGCCTCCATCTCGGCCAGCACAGGGTGGTCCAGGGCGGCCAGCCCGTCGAGGTAGCTATCGGTCTGCGGGTCAACGATATTCGTCATATTGCGCTGCATGTTAGCATCCCGCCAGGAGGTCCCGAAATGCCCGGCTCGCCCAGCGCTCCCGAGGTGGACACCGTCGCCGAGGAACCGGCCGCCGGCCGGGGCTCCACCCTCTACGGCGTGGGCCTGGCCTTCGGCGCGCTGGAGCTTCTGCTCTGCGGCTTCGGCGTCTTCATCGTCACCCGCATGCACGAGGTGCCGCACCCCCTGGCCGGCGCGATCATCAGCCTGCTCACCGCCGGCGTGGCCCTGGTGCCGGGGCTGGTGTGCGGGGTGCTGTTCTTCCTCGTGCGCCGCCGTCGCCGTCGCCGGCCCCTGCTGGTGCGCCACTTCTGGCTGCCCCTGCTGCCGCCGCTGCTGCTCTGCGCGCTGACCTTTGGCTCGGTGGCGCTGATCAAGTAGCGGCGCCGCCCCCGTGAATTTGAGTGGGCAATCCAATAAGGCTTGATCCGGTCTCGGCGCAGGCTCATCCTTGTACGCAGGATGAAGCGCGGACGACCGAGGAAATTCGACGAGCAGCAGGTGCTCACCAGGGCAGCCGCGCTGTTCCGTGAGCGTGGCTACGGTCCCACCTCGATGCAGGCGCTCAGCGCGGCGATGGACATGGGCGAGCAGAGCATCTACAACGCCTTCGGCAGCAAGGAGCAGGTCTTCCAGCGCGCGCTGGAGCAGTACTGCGACGACACGGAGCAGGCGCTGCAGCAGCTGTCGGCGCCCGGGGCCTCCCGCGGGGCCATCGAGGCCTGGTTCGACATGGTGCTGGAGGTGGCCAGCAGCGGCACCCCGACCTGCCTCGTATCCCAGACCTGCGTGGCCCACGGCACCGACGACACCCCCGCGGCGCGCAAGGCGTCGGGGCACATGCGCAAGATCGAGGGGTACTTTCAGCGGGCCGTGGAAAACGCCGTGCAGAAGGGTGAGGCGAGCTGTGAAGATCCGCAGCTCGCCGCCCGGTACCTCAACATGTCCATGCAGGGCCTGGGCGTCATGGCGCGCAGCGGGACCCCCGGGGAGGTGTTGAAGCAGATGGTGACCATGGCCATGGGAGTGCTCGACTGAGGAGGAGACCATGGGGACCGGAGCACAGGTCGAAGAGGAAGGATGCCTCTGGGGCGTCAGCGCCGAGGACTACCGCGCGTACCACGACGATGAGTGGGGCATGCCGGTGGTGGACGACCACCGCCTGTTCGAGAAGCTGTGCCTCGAGGGGTTCCAGGCCGGCCTCTCCTGGCTGACCATCCTGCGCAAGCGGGAGTCGTTCCGCCGGGCCTTCGCCGGCTTCGACCCCGAGCGGGTCGCCCGCTTCAACAGCCGCAGCGTCCAGCGCCTGCTGCGGGACGCATCCATCGTGCGCCACCGGGGCAAGATCGAGTCGACCATCAACAACGCGCGGTGCGCCCTGCGCCTGCGACAGGAGCGCGGCTCGCTGGCCAGCTACTTCTGGTCCTTCGAACCGCCGCGGCGGCCCGCCCCCGATCCGATGCCGGCCAGCACGCCCGTGTCCACGGCGCTGAGCCGCGACCTCAAGCGGCGCGGCTTCTCCTTCGTCGGACCCACCACCGCCTATGCCCTGATGCAGGCCATGGGCCTGGTCAACGACCACGCGCCGGGGTGCCCGGCGCGGGCGCGCTGCGAGGAGGCGAGGCAGGCCCTGGGCGCCGTGGGCTAGCCACTACGGGCACCAGGTGGCCCAGGGGGACGCCTTCTCCTGACAGACCAGCCCCAGTGCGGTGTCCCGCAGCTTGTCGCAGGCTGCGGTGGCGGTCTTGTCGGTGCCGCCGTACAGACTGGCGGCGGTGTCGTCGATGAGGTTGTCCGCGCCGAAGCACTCGTCGAGGTACTTGGCGAGGGTGGCCTTGGGCTTCACCGTGCGGACGAACTTGTACTGCTTGCTCTTGATGGCGATGCCCTGGGTGAAGCTGCCGGGGCTCCCCGCGGCCTTGAACTGCTCTGTCATGATCCAGCCGCGCTCCTTGGGGTTGGCCTTGTTCTGCAGGTAGGGGGTCAGGGACACGCTGTCCGAGGTTTTGTCGCCGGAGGCCTTGGCCGCGTCGACCCCCGCCGCCTCGAGGATGGTCCGGTAGATGTCGGCCACGTGGACCAGGGCGTCAGCGTCCCGCCCGCCGGAGGTCACGCCCCGGCCCGCCACGCACAGCGGGATCCGCACCCCGTGCTCGTAGATCGAGCCCTTGCCCTTGGCCGTGTCGAACGGCGGGGGCAGCACCTTCTGCGTGGCGCCGTTGAGGGTTCCGTTGTCGCCCATGACGATGACCAGGGTGTCGTCAGGCAGGCCGTCGCCGTCGGCGTCGGGCAGCGCCTTGAGCAGCCGCCCCAGCTCCGTGTCTGCCGCCTCGAGCATGGCCTCGAAGTAGTCGATGGAGTTGGCCGCGTCGACCTTGGACGGCAGCTTGTCGTAGCTGTGCAGCGACGCCGGCGGCAGGTGCAACGGCGTGTGCGGGGCGTTGTAAGCCAGCCACAGGAGGAAAGGCTGGCCGGCGGCCACGGTGCCGAGGAAGGAGATGGCGTCGTCGGTGAGCTTGGTGGTGGCGTAGGAGGTGCTGGTGGCGGTGACGCCGTTGACCGTCCGCGGCCAGGAGTAGTAGTCCGCCACGCCGCCGAGGATACCGACGTAGTGGTCCCAGCCCATGGTGTTGGGGGCCTTGTCCCCGCCCAGCTCGCTGCTGGTGCCGAGGTGCCACTTGCCCACGCTGCCGAGCTTGTAGTCCGGCGCGTGCTTTTTGATCACGCTCGGCAAGCTCGGCTCGTCGACGCCGATGGAGTTCGTCTTCTTGCTGCACGGCTCGCCGATGCCGGTCCTGAAGCCGAAGCGGCCGGTCAGGATTGCTGCCCGGGTGGGCGAGCAGGTGGGGTTGCTCCAGGCGTCGACAAAGCGAACGCCCCGGGCGCAGATCTTGTCGATGTTGGGCGTGGGGGCCACACGCGTTGGCTTGTAGGTCGTGCCCTTGTAGCTCTTTTTGCCCCAGTAGTCGGAGTAGGCCTTGAGGGAGACCGAGCCCACGTCGTCGAGGATGATCAACAGCACGCTGGTCTTGCCCGCGGCCGGGGGCTCGTCGACGTCGTCGCTGCACCCGGCGAGGGCTGCCAGCGCCAGGGCGCAGGCAGGTATCTGTCGCCAGTTCATGGGGTCACCGTGGCGCCGCGCACCAGGCGGACGTGGTTCAGGATGCGGATGGCGTCTCCCTGGGGGCCGTGGCCCTTGGGGTAGGCCTTGGGGTCGCCCTTCTTCGGATCGCTCCGCTGAGCCCCGGCGCCGTGCACGTCGACCCACTTGTTTTTCTGGTACCCCATGGCCCGCCCGAAGGCGAGGTAGGCCGCCCCGCCGCCCTTGCCATTGTACGTGGCGTGGGTCGTGCCGCTCCAGTAGTAGGGGTAGTCGGTCTCGCCCGCCTCGTTCTTGATGGTGCTGGCAGTAAACAGCGGGTCGATGGCGGCGGAGCTG
>PVBE011334584.1_pt1 | contig 24795 bp, 25 predicted proteins | sample 1631181 | NCBI WGS metagenome assembly PVBE01 (sample SAMN08397723, study PRJNA350692) | Marine metagenome, whole genome shotgun sequencing project. | isolation source: water | place: Pacific Ocean | collected 2012-04 | reverse complement strand
TGCGTGAGCAACAGCCCGACCTCATCAGCATCGCCACCCCCCAGGCCGCCCACGCCGCCATGACCATCCTGGCCGCTACCGAGTACACCCCCAGGGGCATCCTCTGTGAAAAAGGCATGGCTAATAACCTCGGCGAGGCCCGCGCCATGCTGGCCGCCTGTGACCGAAACGACGTCAAGCTCATCATCGGCCACGAGGGTCGTCATCTGCCGCAGATCCGCCAAGCACGGGATCTTGTGGCCGATGGTGCCATCGGCGATGTCCGCCTCTCGCACGTCTGGTATGCCCAGGGCGGCATGATGAACCAGATGTGCCACGCCTCCGATCGAGCATTGTTCATCAGTGGTGATCCCAGACCGACGTGGGTGATGGGCAACATCCAGCGTCATAGCGATAAATGGGAACGCGGCTGGCCGGCTGAAGATATGGCCATCGGTATCGTCGGCTTTGCCGACGGCTCCCGCCTCGTCCTGGAAGGCGAAACTCCCGCGGGCCTGCGCACGGAGAATCACCAGCACACCGTGACAGGAACTGAGGGCCTGCTGGTCGTACAGCACGGGTACTGGCTTCGAGCAAAACAGGATGGCGATAGATCCAGCTCATCAGCGCCGACTTCGGATGCGGCCATCGGACTACGAATCCATCGCAACGATGGGTCGGTTGAGACGTTCGCCTTTGAAGGCCACCGGGAACCTTCGCTAGCGCTCCGTGATGCGCGTCGTTGTGAAATTGACCTCTTTGCGCGGTGGAGCAGTGGCGAGATCACCGAACACGACCAAGATGCTCACCAATGCCTGTCTACCCAGGAAATCATGATGGCCATCTATGAATCCGCCCGAACCCACAGCCTTGTGGAGTGGCCAATCAAAACGCTGGCATCTCCTCTAGTCGAAATGATTACGACCGGAGATCTTCCCGTTTTGTCCCCGGGTCGCTACGACACTCGTCACCGCTAGCTCGCTGCAAGAAACGTGAGCTGAGATTGCTGTCAACCCAGTCTGCAAGGTACGGTGCATACAACATCGCTCCCCCGAGGAAACGACATGGTGCGTTGGGGCATTGTCGGCTTTGGTGATATCGCGGCTAAAGCGGTGGCTCCGGCCATCCAGGCCCACAAGTCCAGTTCGCTCGAGGCTATCTGTCGCCGTGACAAGGCTTCCCTCGACCGTTATGCACGGGACTTTAACGTGCCACATGCCTACACCGACTTCACCGAGATGTTGGACGCCGGGGGACTTGACGCGGTTTATGTCGCGACGCCCGTCAACCTCCACGCGCCGCAGGCGCACGAGGCACTCGACCGCGGCCTGCATGTTCTCGTAGAAAAACCGATGGCGCTCGACGCGACGGAGGCTGCGAACCTGGTCGCCACTGCGGACCATAAAAACCTAACCCTGGGTATCGCCTTCTACCATCGTTTCTACCCGATCAATCTTCGCGTTCGAGAAATCGTTGAGTCCGGAGACATCGGCGACCTGATCGCGCTGCATGGCAACGCCTCAGGCCCATTTACCATGACGCCGGACGATCCCAAGATGTGGCGTGTGGATCGTACGCGGAGTGGGGGTGGACCACTAATGGACCTCGGATCCCACCGGCTGGACATCTTCTATAGCTTGGCCGGCCCACCCACGCGCGTGGGAGCGTTCAGCGACCAGCGCGTAATTCCAGGCAACGTCGAAGATACAGCAAGCTTGATCATCCAATACGCTTCCGGTGTTCAGGCCACGCTGTCGTCGCTATGGTCGATTGATCCGGCTCGCGGCGATTACGAAGTGTGGTGCACGAAAGGCCACATCAACGTTCCATTTGCTCGTGGAACGGAGTTCACATTGAATCGACCGGGTCGCTCCGAGAGCGTGACCCTTCCAGCGGACGATCTCCACGATCTTCCATTGATCGATGATTTTGTGTGCGCTGTTGAAGGCTCTGGTCGCCATGTTTTGGATGGGGCAGGAGCCCTTCAAGTACAGCGTGTTATTGATGCCGCCTACGCCTCTGCCGCGAGCGGTGAGATCATTATCCTTGGCGCTTAGTCCTCAACGGTTCGAGACCTTTGGCCTGATCTTTTAGGAGCACGGGCAAACGCAAAAAATCCAGAGGCCAGATCCTCGGCCGCTGGTCGGTCAGCCACGATCCGATCGAGATACTTAATCGGCACCGTCAACCATGCGGCAACAAACTCAGCAATCCGATCACGTGTCCGGTTTCGCCCAAAACCGCCAAGCACCCCTTTGAGATATCCCCGAAGCACCCAACTCAATGCCGAGCTAGGCCCAACACAGACGCCTACCTCTACATCGTCATACTCACGAAGAAGCTCGGCGACCCCACTGGAGGTATAGCGCTGATAGTCGTTAGGCGAAGCATGGAATCCCTGAAGAAATGGAAGCTCGATATAGACGAGACCGCCAGCCATAGACGTTCGAGCCATTTCCCGAACAGCCCGGTCAGGTTGGCGCACGTGCTCAAGCACCGCCGTTGACAGCACACCGGCGAACACCTCAGACGCAAACGGCAAGCGTGCCGCATCGGCAATACAGTGGACGCCCGGATGCGGTTCAACGTCAATATTCACCACCACCGCACGTACAAAACAATCCACCGTCTTAGTCGGAAAAGCCCGCCCCCCGCCACCAACGTTCAGGATTGGGGTTCCTGTCCGACGAGCGATCGGGGAAAGTTCAACACCAAACCTCCGAAGATTGCGATGTGAGGCATGGTTGTACGTAGGGCTTGGAATTCGATATAGCCTGCGGGCGATCGCTCGAATCACTCCTTTGATTGCCGTCGTCATGCCACCCGATCCGACGCCTCGAGCGCGGCAATTGCAGGAATGAGATCTCCAAGGCCTTCGATAATCGCAGCCGGAACCTCCCCTTCAGGACGAGCGTCCGCTGACTTCAGCCAAATCGCACGCATACCGAGCCGCTGTGGGCTACGAACATCGATGTCCCAGTCGTCGCCCACCATCACCAGTTCCTCAAATGGCAGTTCCAAGCGTTCCGCCGCCGCTCGATACATCGCAGGATGGGGTTTGAACCAGCCAGATTCCGTGCTTATAACCAAAACATCGAGCCTCTGGATCAGCTCCAGGGCCCCTAGACGCTTGATCAGCAAATCTTCGCCGTACAAAAGATTCGTGATCATCGCCGTTCTGACGCCAGCTTCCCGAAGGAGTTGTAACACCTTGGCAGCCCGAGGGACCGCATGCATCGCGTCAAAGTGAGGCTTAAAGTAGGCAGGGAGCAGCACATCGATCACGTCTGACGGGGCTTCCCAGTCGAGATCATCGAAGACTTCTCGAAAGATCCGGTGGGCATCTGGCGTCGCGCACTCTCCCTGATAGGCTTCGACCAAAGACTCCTGCATGGCCTCGCCCAGCGTCTCAGCAAGTTGCTCATCTGTGAGCTCTGTACTCAAGAACGGCCGAACAAGCGACGCAATCGCAGCAGCACCAAAATGATTACTTGGTGATCCCACCAGTGGCTCCTGGGTGACAAGAGTCTGGCCGAGATCAAACACAACACCACGAATCGGCATGATTTATGAGTGTACGCCTATAAGACTAGCTTGCCTTATTGTGCCTAGATCACCACATCGGTGGGATACTGCTGTGGTGATCATCGACGGCTGACACTAACCAGACAGCCTTTCGCAGACAAGGATCAGGGAGCACCGTGACGGACGCACCACCGCCTGACCAAAAAGGTCCTGAAGAGAAAGACCCTGGACAGGCTAGGTTCTGTGACGAGTGTGGGACGCCTGTAGTCCCCACAGCAGAGGCCTGCCAGAACTGCGGGGCCACCCTTGCTATCAGTGACCCGACGGTGGCCCAGACGAACGAGCCTCAGTCTGAGGCTTCACCAGAACACGCACCATCCGGATCTCGGGAGTGGCCAGACCGAATCGATCCACCATCCGAACCGGAACCGGTCTCCGGGCCGCTAGGCATCGAGGATACAGGTCTCATCTATCGGCGGATCGGTGCGTATGTTCTTGATTCTGTCCTTGTGTCAATCGCCGCACTGCTCGTACTTGGAGCCACAGATTCGCTGGGGAGCACGCCCGGCCCGGACGGCCAGGCCGCCGTCGATCCTATGCTTGCTGTCTGGGCCTTGGCCCTCGAAGTGCTCTATCGATGGTCGATGCAAGCCACATTCGGGTTTACAGTCGGAAAACTGGCGTTGGGGCTCCGGCTCGTAGGCCCAGACGGTAAGCCTGCAAGTGCGGTCCAGATATTAATCCGGGAGTTGGCCCTCATCGGCATGCTTGGCGTGGCCCAGTTGGTCGGAAGCCTTATCGTTCCTGCTCTAGTCCAAATCGGTCTCATCTACACGGTCATTCGACGGCCAGACCGACGAAGCCTGCACGACCTTACTGTTCAGACACGCGTTGTCCGCGTGGCCGCCCCAGACAGACAGGGAGATACCGTTTAGCCCGGAGGATCCTTAAGGCCGCTTCCTGTTGCAGCAACAACAACCACGTCAGCAGCACAAATCGTTCCTGAATGACGAAGGTGTCGGACTGCGGCAAAGGCAACGGCAGTCGTGAACTCAAGATCGAGACCTTCGAGCCGGGCTACGTCTGCCCGTGCCGCCTGCGCTTCATCGTCCGTCACACTCAGCGCTGACCCGCCCGATGCTCGAACAGCGTCCAATACCTCCGACCCGCGGGCCGGCCTTCCAACCGCAACCCCGCCCGCCCGGGTGGGCGTCGGGGTGATTGGCAGAGGACTACTCCGCTGAGCTTCAAAGGCAGCTGCCAATGGTGCGCAGGCACGCGCCTGCACCGCATGTAGCTTCGGTAGTCGTACGTCAAAGCCCGCAGCTTCAAGTTCCCGATATGCCTTCCACACCCCGAGTAATAAGCCCCCGTTGCCCACCGGGAATATCACATGACCCGGCGGATCACCACGCATCTCACTGGCCATCTCAAAACCAAACGTCTTTGTGCCTTCCACGAATGCGGGGTGGCGAGCATGCGACGCGTAAGCAACACCCCCCGTGTCGGCAGCGACACGAGCAGCCGCAGCAACATCTTCCCGTGACCCGGACACAGCCACCACCTCCGCCCCGTATCCAGCTATCTGCGAGCGCTTGGCTAAGGGGGCGGTCTCTGGCACAAAAATTTGCGCATGGATGCCCGCACGGGCCGCATAGGCAGCCATGGCAGCTCCAGCATTCCCCGAAGAGTCCTCAACAATGGCGGTGACACCGTCGGCAACCAACGTCGCAATTACCGCGGCAGCCCCCCTGTCTTTGAATGATCCGGTCGGGGCCATGTACTCCAACTTGGCAAGAACATGTTGCAGTCCTTGTTCTGAACCCCAGCGGTTCACCGGAACGATCGGTGTGTCGCCTTCCCCAAGACTTAAGTCCTCGACACTCTCAGCCACATTAAGCGCCGGCCGATACTTCCAGATACCAGTACGCGTTGAATCCCTGAGCGCCGGCCATCCTGCCGTCGAGGAAGGCAACCGTTGAAATTCGAGCGGTGGGACACGATCCATCTAGCTCACCCCAAGTCGTACGAGATCTGCATCGGACAGACCAAAAAAATGAGCCACCTCGTGGATGACGGTATTACGAATTTCAACTCGCAACTGTTCAGGCTCACCAAAAGCATCCTGTAGAGGACCCTGGTAAATCGTAATCTTGTCGGGCAACACCATGTTGTAATCAGAGGTTCGTTCAGTCAGAGGCACACCTGTATAAAGACCAAACAATACGTAGCCTTCTTGGACATCCGCCATCCGCAAGTCATCGTCTGAAGGCCACGCTTCGACCACAACATCAACATTCGCGAGTTGAGCTCGGAGCACCTCGGGAATCGATGCCACCGCCTCGTGGACAACAGCTTCAAACGTTGCACGATCCATGCGTACGCAACTCACTAGAAATAGAAGGGGTTAGTTTTCAACGCCCAGTGATAGCATGCTTGGCCGTTTCTCAGGAAGCCTCGCCTCCGCATGGATGATGTTCGTGAGCATTCACTAGACAATGGGCTAGCCGTTGTCACGCGAGAGCTCCACTCCGCTCCCATTGCTACTTTCTTTGTCTGGTACCGGGTCGGCGCACGCAACGAGCGTACCGGTCTAAGCGGGGCCTCCCACTGGGTTGAACACATGATGTTTAAGCGAACCGAGCGCCTCGCCCCTGGAGATATCGGACGAATAATCGAGGGGGTCGGCGGAACTTTTAACGCGTTCACATACGAAGATGCGACTGCCTATCACGCAACGCTACCGACTGATCATCTTGAGCTGGCACTCGAGATTGAATCGGATCGGATGGTCAACGCCGTGTTTGCGCCAGACGACGTGGACTCTGAGCGGAGCGTCATCATTTCAGAGCGTGAAGGAAATGAGGCGTCCCCGTTGTTTCTCTTAATGGAAGCGGTCGAAGCCGCAGCCTTTACAACACATCCATACGGTCACGGTGTAATCGGGAGTAAGGCAGATCTTCGCTCGATGTCTCGAGATGACCTGTATGGACATTACCAACGCTACTACGGCCCGAACAATGCCGTCGTGGTTGCAGTCGGAGATTTCGATACCGAGCATCTCTGCGAACAAGTGGCCCAACACTTCGGCCAACTCAAGCCGGTTGTCCTGCCGGCACCTCTCAGCACGCAGGAACCCGTGCAAGAGGCCGGCCGGAGGGTCGAAGTCCGTCACCCCGGTCCATTTCCAATATTGATGATGTGTCACCACATACCAGAGCGAGATCACCCAGACCACGCTGCGTTACTTGTGCTGAACTCACTCCTGTCCGGGCCACCCAGCGGACCGTTCGGCGGAGGCGGCACACTTCGCACGTCTCGTCTATATCAGCGTTTTGTTGCATCCGGCCTCGCTGCCTCCGCTGGCGCTGACACAGGATCGAATATCGACCCAACACTTCATCGGATTCTCGTGATTCTCAAGCCGGACGGCTCGCCGGAGACCATCGAAGCCGCAGTTGAAGATGAAATACAAAAGCTTCACGATGAACCCCCGCAACCAGAAGAATTGACACGTGTCATCCGGCAAACTCGGGCCAAGCGCGCCATCATGCTTGAAAGCGTCACCGCCCAAGCGATACAGCTGGGCATGCTTGAAATGGTCGGCCGTTGGCAACTCGCAAACACGTTGACTGAAGAGTTGGCCGCGGTTACACCGGCGCAGGTACAACACGTCGCCCGGACCTATTTCCAACCAACATCGCGAGTGACCGGATGGTTTTTTCCAGACAACAACACTGGTGCCACGTAGATGGCCACCCGTTCCCAGCACAGACTCAACGAGTCAACGATTTCCCGCTCCGAATTGGCGAATGGGGCTACGCTCCTCGTCTATCCAAATCCAAGTTCGCCATCGGTTGCTATTTCTGGCTATCACGCCGCCGGTTCCGTGCTTGAAACACGTGACACCGCAGGACTCGCCAGCCTGACAGCTGATGCGCTTAACCGAGGAACACCCTCCAGGTCATTTCTCAAATTTAGCCAAGCCCTTGATGATGTAGGGGCTTCGCTCGGCTTCCATGCCGACACAGAACATGCCGCTTTCGGTGGGCGAGCGCTCGCAGAAGACCTTGAACTCCTCCTAACACTCGCCGCCGACAATCTGGGCAACGCAACATTTCCGGATGTCGAGGTTGCCCATCTCCGCGACCAAACTCTGGCAGGAATCGCCTACGCCGACGACAATCCCGCAGCCGTGGCCAGCCGTCGGTTTCGTGAACTCCTTTACTCTGACGAGAGTCCAAATGGGTGGCCGGCCGAGGGCTATCAACAGACAGTCAGCCGCTTGGAACCCCACAATCTCCGTGACTTCCATGCCCGCACGTATTCCCCCTCAAATCTTGTCATCGCCGTGGTCGGTGCTGTGGAACCCGCGCGGGTCTTCGATCTGGCCACAGCCACGATCGGGGCATGGCCATCCTCGCCAAAATCCGTAACTCCTCAGGAATGGCGTCAGGCCCTAACGTCGTCCGAGGGTTCTGCCCCCATATCGGAAACTTCGTGTCGGCACGAACATGTCCCTATGCCTGGCAAAACTCAGATTGAGTTCGTGCTTGGTTGGCTGGGGTTTCGACGTTCTGATCCCGAGTATTACGCGGCCGTTATCGCGAATTATATTCTCGGCCAGATGGGGCTTGGCGGTCGCATTGGCACCAATGTCCGCGACACTCAGGGTCTTGCCTATCACGCCACCAGTTCACTAGACGCCAGCCTGACCACCCAACCGTGGACACTCCGAGCTGGAATAAATCCAGCCAACCTTGATCGAGCGATAGAGGCCAGCCTCGATGAGGCTCTACGCCTCGCCGAGACGCCCCCAGAAGCCGATGAGCTCAACCTCACAAAGCAAGCGCTTATAGGCTCCCTACCCCTTCGACTTGAACGGAATGAGGGGATTGCCGGTGTGCTGCTCACCATGGAACGCTACGGCCTAGGGCTCAATTATTTGGACGAATATCCAGATCGAATCCGTCACGTTTCAGCCGCCGCTGTCTCTGAGGTCACAGCAGCGGTCATGTCCAATCCTGCCTACACCTTGGTTACCGCAGGGCCTGAGTTCGAAGAGCCTTCTGGCTAAGCCACGAATGCTTCAAGTACTGGCCAATCGCTAGTACGAAGAAACGCGGGGCGGTCCAGGATCGGCTGCCAGCACCGTGGCATCAAAGCTACGTTTCATAAGGTCGAGCTTGATTCCTTGATGGGCAGGGCTATCCCAGAGACTTTCGTGCTCGAAAGGATCAGCTTCCATGTCATAGAGTTCACCGATGTCATGGCCATGGTAGACATTGAGCTTCCACTGGGAGTCCCGATACATCGTGGCAAAAGTGTGGTCTGGCTTGTCGATGGCATCAAGATATTCACAGCGAACAAACTCGCGATGTCTGTCGGGTGGCACTTGACCTTCCAAAATGCCACGTAGAGAGCGACCCTGCATGACAGACGGAACAGGAAGATCAGCCAGTTCCAGCAGAGTTGGCGCAATGTCCGTCAACTCAACCAGAGCATGGCTGCAAAGGTCAGCTTGCACCTGGTCTGGCAAGCGCCAGACGAGCGGAACGCGTGAGAGGCCGTCGAAGAAACGACAGCCTTTCTGCAATAAACCGTAATCACCAGCGGATTCGCCATGGTCACTCGTGAAAATGACCACGGTGTGCTCCGCCTGACCAGAATCCTCCAGGGCATGAAGCAGCCGTCCAAACTGTTCGTCGACCTGTTCAATCATGGCGTAATACGCGGCTTGCAGTCGTTTGCCATCGAAGGTCTCCGGCCGCAGGGCCTCACTCTGAAAGTCGATCCCAGATCTGGTCAATCGCGCCTGGTGCTCCAAGTCCGAGTCCTGAAAATGCGGGCCAGGGAGTGTCTCGGGATCGTAGCGCCGGTAGTACTCCCACGGCGGGTTGTAGGGCGGGTGCGGGTCATACACGTTCACACTCAAAAACCACGGTTGATCAGCGGGACGATCCTGGGTAATGAAATCAATCGATGCCTCGGTCGCCCATGTGGTCTGATGAAGTTCGGGTGGTGTGTTGTCATTCGTCGGCGAAGGCTCCATAAAGGACCCCATGGCTGCGATCCAGCTTTCGTAGTCGCGCTCAGGAGGATGGTTGCGTGGATCACTTGCGCGCAGCAGGACAGTCTCCGGGTCTACACCTTGCGCCGCAACCCACGCCGCATAGTCGTGTTGCGCAAGCGGCCAGTCATGACGCGGCGAGTGGCTGTACTTAAAGTATCGATACCCATCATTCACTCGGGGTTCTCTGGCTCCGGCCGCACCAGCCAAATGAAGCTTTCCGACCAAGCCGCCATCGTAGCCTGCGTCAGCCAGCAAACGAGTGACGAGATTCGCGGTGACTTCGGGGTGCACCCAGCCGTTACCGTTGCTGGGATTGTGGACGCGGCTCGGATACATGCCCGTCAGAAAACTCGCACGACTGGGCGTGCAAATGGGGCTTTGACAATACGCGTGGGTGAACGCTGTGCCTTCTTTCACAAACGCATCAATGTTGGGCGTATGAATATATGGATTGCCGAGCGCGGCGATCGTATCGAACCGTTGCTGGTCGGTGCAGTACCAAAGAATGTTGGGGCGTTGCTGGGCCATCGAGTCACTCTGCGTCGAGTAAAGATGAAGTGATGGAACCCTACCGCACAGCCCCGTCCTATGTTCAACGGCAAGGTGTGCCGTAAGGCTGTCGTTCCATCCTCGAGGCAGCCATGGACTCCCGATCTGGGATACGTTTGCTCGCTAGATTTAACCGCCAGTTTCCGCGTCGCGCTCGCGAAGCTCATGAAGCACCTGGTCCGTCATGTGCTCAAGATCAAAGGCCGGGCGCCATCCCCAATCATCATGGGAAGCTGAAACATCCATCACGCTTGGCCAACTATCAACGATCGGCGCACGAATCGGATCAGGCACAAAGTCAAATTTAACGTCGGGCAGACGCCGAACCACCGCGTCTGCCATGGCCTGTACCGACGGTGTTCCCGCGGCAATGTTGTACACCCGGTGACGTAACATCTCGCCATCAGCGTCATGGATACCAACCAGCGCATGAACCACGTCGTCCACCCACACCACGGGAAGCCGGGTCGTGGGATATACGTCAAAGCGATAGGCGCCACACTGCACGGCTCGCGCGTACAACTCACAAACAAACGCGCTCGCAGCTCCGCCTACAGGGGCATCAGGTGCAACCATCGCTCCTAAGCGCACGCCCCGAAAATCCAGTCCATGCCGCAGGTGGTAATAAACGCCTAGCCGTTCACCAGCCACCTTGGTCGCTCCGTACAAACCCGACGGCCATTGCGGGGTATGTTCGTTGACCGGTTCCGGAACGCCCGCACCGTAGGTCGCAATCGTGCTGGTGAAAACGACGCGATTGACGCCAGCGGCCACAGCCGCCTCGAGAACGTTGCGCGTGCCTTCCAGGTTAACTCGCCACGTGCGATCCGGATCTTGTTCAGCACCACCCGAGAGGATGGCAGCAAGATGAAAAATCGAATCGGGGCGAACCTCAGCGACTGTAGCCATCACTAGCTCTCGATCGTCGACCCCGCCTGAGCACACGTCAGCCTTCGCAAATTCAGGTGTCGGATAGAGCGGCTCGCTATTTACATCCAGCACCACTACCTGATCTCCTCGACGGATCAGGGATGCGGCGAGTCGGGAACCGATGTTTCCAGCACCACCTGTGATCAAGACCTTCATTCGTCTTACTCACCTTTCCACCAAAACAACCATTGCTTATCCCGCCGCACGTCGCAAATTCGCCGCCGACATTGGTGTCGAGCAGCCTATTCGATCATATAACTGCTCGGTTTCTCGTAACAACCTCGCCAAAATTTTATGCTGAAGTTTCTGCCCATTCGTGTCTGACGTGCTAGATTGCCGCGGTGGCTAGGTTTAGTTTTCCGTCCGCCGAGGTCAGTGAGGTTCTGTTCGAACACGATCTTCGATGCTCGATTGATCAATTTCAACAAGCCTCTATGACACAAGGTCCACTTCGGCAAGATATATGATGACGGATTCTCTCTCAATGACATCCCCTAGTGCTGGTGGATGTCCGCAGCGCGCGCGCGCCACGAAGGCGCCGCCTAGGAACAGCTCATGAATATTTATGTTGGCAATTTGCCATTCACTACGACGGAAGAAGAACTGCGGGAGAAAGCCTCCCCGTATGGCGAGGTTTCGTCATGCACCGTCATAACAGATCGTGAGACCGGAAGGTCCCGCGGTTTCGGGTTTCTGGAAATGCCCAACGACGACGAGGCCAAGGCCCTCATCGAGGGCTTGAACGGCCAGGATATGGGCGGTCGGACGCTTACGGTGAATGAGGCACGTCCGCGAACCGAGCGGCGTAGCGGCGGCGGTGGCTACGGCGGCGGCGGTGGTGGCTACGGCGGCGGCGGTGGCGGTGGCGGTGGCTACGGCGGCAGCGGCGGCGGTGGCGGTGACTACGGCGGCAGCGGCGGTGGCGGTGGCTACGGCGGCGGCGGTGGTCGTTACTAGTCCACCGAACTCACGGGTCAGGCTCTTAGACATCAACTAGCAGGCTGGCCCCGTTCCATAAGAACACATCCGGGACGGCTATCCCCACTACTGTGGGTGGTAGCCGTCCCGATGCTTTTGGTGAGGCCGCATAAAACCCGGTGCTAGGCCTCTGAATCAGTCGAACCAAACGGGATCCGAGCGCGAATCCGAGCGTCCGGCCCAGCCCCTTCAATCACAGCGAGTTCCGTGAGATATATTTCCCACGGGGACAAATCTGAGACAACACTCATCAAGGTATCAGCCGTGGCGGCCCTCGACCCATGCACTTGTCCGATCGTGATGTGAGGAACCCAGAATGGTGGGCTGTATAGCTGATTAACCCCATCAGCCGTTTGCTCCATCGAATCCCAGATTCGGCCGTGGACATGATCCACCGCTTCGCTGCGAACTACCAGGAGGTATATCACCGGGTTCTCCCCAGGAAACATGCCCAGACCTGCTGTACGAATCCTGAATGGACACGTCTCTCCTGCGACTAAGCTCAGGTTCTCCACCATATTGTCTTGGTAGGCCTCCGCCACGTGATACGTCACATGCGGTATCGGGGTCACCCACAAATCAGTCTCGCGGCCATGCACCGCAAGCCGGTCCCAGATCCGGCGTACCGCAACCTCGTGATCGGCGTCGAGCAACGACACCACTGCACGATGGGTCATTGGCTATGGATCAGCTATTTACATCGTCGGTTCGGCGTGACCGAACCGGTCCTAGCTTCCACCCAGCACCACCTTCTGAACCCGGCCGGAGTCTGACGCCCGTCGAGCCGCCCACGCAATCTCGTGCATCCAGAGTCCATCGTCGGCTGTTATTGGTGGGGCTCCCTTTCCCAAACACGCTTGGAAAAACTCGTGTTTATATTGATCGAAAGCCTGTACGCCCGCAGGGCTCGCGCCAAACTCGAGCCGACGCTGCGGCACCGTTTGACCGGTTCCCTCTCGGGTAAACCACTCAATGAAGGATCCGCGCTCCGGGTCAAAGCGGAGCCAACCTCGACTCCCCCAAATGTTCATCGCGTCGTGTTTTTGTGATGTCGGCGCGAGAAATCCGCCTGTGAAGCTGCCAACCATGCCATTGTCGAACCGAAGACTGACGGCGTATGCATCTTCGGCATTCATGGGTTCGCCACCAACGGTGTCAGCGAACCCCGCCACCTCCGAAACATCTGCGCCTGTGACGTAGCGCATCAGGTCAATGTAATGACATCCCAGGAAAATAAGATGCCCACCGCCACGATCACGATCAAACATCCAGCCGTCTGCCAACTCTTCCCATAGCCAGCTGCGGGGATGATCAGCGACATAGTGGGTTTGAATCGCAAAGAGCTTTCCGAGCACCCCACTCTGAACAATGGCTCTCGCCTCACGCACATTGGGTAGGCCACGCATGTTGAATGCAACGCAGAGATGGCCCGATGATTGCCGAGCTACTTCGACAACCTCACGATAATCCTCAATCCGGCCGCAACCGGGCTTCTCATGGAACACGTGAGCACCAGCCCTCAGGGCATCAATTAAGAGCGGCGGCATCTTTGACGGTTCCACAGTTACCAAAACCGCATCTGGTTTAAATTCCGCCAGCATCTGGCGATGGTCTGTGAAGCTCGCCTTAAGCTTGTTTCCAAGCACCGCAGGGGTGTCGTATTCCTGGCCAAATTTTGTCCAACCCGCCGGAGGCCCTGAACCTGGCACGTGGGCACCTGCTTGCCAATTCGGATCAGGCGACGAGCCTGTTACCGGGCGAAACTTCTGGTGCACCTGGCCCGTGACATCCGCAATAGCGACTTCGCTCACATCAGGAGAGCTGGCACACATCTCAATCAGGCCATTGAGGTGCCAACCAGCGGGCTCGGCTATCAGACCAACACGGAGGCTTTCCGACACGGTTCATCTCCCACGCAGCAGTTTGCCCGTGAATTGTAGGCGCTCCGGCCAAATGACGAAGGGCTCAACACACAGCCTTAGCCAACAGCTTCGCTAACGACCGCGTCTACTTCGATCTCAACCACTGCCTGGCCCCCAATAAGACTCGCGACCCCGATAAAGGCGGACGCGGGAAGCGTGGCACCAAACATCTCATGGTGCGCCTGTCCAACGGCGTCCGCATCCTGAATGTTCGTCAGAAAAACACGCGTCCGAACAACATCGCCAACCGAGGCCCCTGCCTCGATCAGGCCCGTTTCAATGATCTCGAACGCGTGCTTGGTCTGGGCATACGCATCACCTGGGGCATCTGGATGGTCTTCGGGAAGCACGCCGGTGGTTCCCGCGACATATACGTGAGCTCCCGCTCGAACCGCCCGCGAGTACCCGATCACAGATTCAAGCGATTTGCCGGACGATATTCGCTGATGAGGCATGCAGAGACTCCTTCTGAAAAAGACGGTCCGTTTACTGGGACATTCCAGCTTGCACATCACACAAGTGTATTTATCGGTTACAGCTAATCACCTATCGGCAATTAGGGCATGGAGGCTTTTATATCCAAAGCATTTGAACTGACCATTGCGAACTTCATCTTAAGACCGTCTCGATCGCCTCCGGCTTTGCGGTCGCGTCGTAGCGTTCGATTGAGTACCACGACCCGTGACCTTCTCCCCAGGCAGCACTTTTAGACCGTTTGCGCCAACTGTCGCTACGAGCGTCTGATCAGTAGCACCGTCACGATCACTGGCTTCGGCTTTCATCGCCGTCCATGAACGCCGCGGAAGTTTTCGCCCAAGCACCCGTTCGATTCCATGTAGCGCGTTCAGGTCGGCACCGCTCACAAGCGTGATCGATCGACCAGCTGCACCCATACGACCGGTGCGGCCAGTGCGATGTGTGAACAGATCGGGTTGGTCCGGCACGTCATAGTTAATGACCTGCGCCAACCCATCGATATCCAAGCCACGGGCTGCGACGTTTGTCGCAACCAATATGTCGATCTCTCCCGTGCGGAGGCGTTCGATCACCCGACTACGCGCCTGCTGCGGCATTGCGCCCTGAATTGAGTCAACACGTAGGCCAAGCGCTTTCAGGTATTCCCCAAGGCGGGATACCTGATGGCGTGTTCGCCCAAACACGATGGTCGGCGTACCTCGACTATCGTCCAGAATTCGCTGCACCGCCTCGTGTCGCTCAATTTCCGGAACAATCCAGACTTCGTGATCGATATCTGGACGCTCCTCAGGCAGAACATCGAGGGCGATCCATTCAGGATTTCGCAGGTGCCGATCAGTTAAACGTTTTACCCATGGTGGGACGGTCGCCGAAAAAAGCGACGTCTGACGTTCCGCCGGTACCTGACGAAGAATTGCTTCGACCTGTGGGGCCATCCCGATATCAAACATCTGATCAGCTTCGTCGAGCACGACCACACACACATCGTCCGTCCTGAAGCTTCCACTCTCGATCAGGTCCATCACGCGGCCTGGCGTACCAACGACAATCTGTACGCCAGCGTCCAACGCGCGACGCTGGGGATCGTAGCTGACCCCACCGAGAATCAAGACGGTCTCAGCCTTACCCAAGGCAGCGAGTGGTTGCACGACGGAAGAAATTTGCTCCGCCAGTTCGCGGGTTGGAGCAAGGATAAGAGCCTGCTGGCACTGCCGGTCACCCTGGAGCTGTTCAAGGAGAGGCAGCGCATATGCCAGCGTTTTTCCGGAACCCGTCCGGGCCTGCCCAACAACATCCTGTCCCGAATGTAGCAGTGGGATACACGCAGCCTGAATGGGTGTGGGTTCGGTAATGGACTGGAGCGCGAGATTTTGGACAAGCGCCTCTGAGACGCCCAGGTCATGAAAACTGGTGATGGTGGTCCATCCCTTTCAACAGCGCCGGCCAAGTCAGCATTGGGCTGGGCGGCGTGATTACGATGCGTCCGCGCGAGCACGTTGGGGCGCGCGAATACTAGCTAGTGAAGCAACAGTACACGATATGGAGTCCCCCGAATGGGATTTCTTATGGAGCCGATTTTGCTGTCGGTGTGAGCTGCAAATACGACTCATCGCGCTTATAGCCGGCGCATGACACGGTGCTGACACCTCCACAGCGGTTCGGGTCAATAACCGAGAGGTCCTGGCGAACAAGCTCCTTGTCGCCACCACCACAGCCAACGAGCACGACTCCAACAACGGCCAGCAGCGCAAGCTGGCGTTTCCACACGTGCGTGGGAGGCCTCTTTATCCAACTAAACCGATTGTGCACGGGCCACCATTCCCTCAAGCTCCACTATAAACCCTAACAGTTCTGCACCTGCTCTACGCTACGGACGAACATCAGGCCACACTGGCTGTAGGGCAAACCAGCTGGCGTGACCCTGCTGAATCATTTGGGTCAGCGCATCTGCCATCCGTTGTACTCCAAGCACAATCCCAGCCTCATCGTCGGAAAGTCCATGCAAATCAATGGCATCCCAGAACTCAATATGGACTCGGCCATCAGGCTTGCGTTCGATCATGGTCGGTAACAAGGGTGCCCCGTTCTTGAGCGCGAGCCACACCGGACCCGCAGGCAACAGAGCCATCCGGCCACAAAGCCGCGCTTCTACCCCAGGCCCTGCAACCACACGATCGGCTACCAGGCCAATAATCTCTCCTCGGCGAAGCGCGCGGAGCAATGGCCGCGCAGCGCTCATGCTGTCGTAGAGCTGCGTATGCCCGCCCCTGCGAACCCGATTGATTAAGCGACCCAGCCACGCTGGCTCAACAGACTCGCCAGCACTGTGAAACGCTCCGTAACGTCGGGCGCATTCCGAGGCCGCCATGTCCCAATTCCCACCATGAATCCCAAACAACACCACGCCCCGACCCGCATCCTTGGCCCGCTGCAAGGGGCCTTCCTCAACCACCATGCGCTTGCGCCGACCCCACAAATCGGGCCAGTGCATGGTGAAAAACTCAACCATGTACCGTCCGTAGTTGGCATACACGTCGCTGGCAAGGCTTTCGACTGGCGGACTGCCTGCCGAGGACGCCGCAACAACGCGGAGGTTCGCTCGCAGCTGGGCACCTCGACGTCCCGACCAACGATAGGCCAACCGACCAGCCCGCTGGGCGCCCGCATCCACCAACACCGCCGGTAACAGCGCGAGGAGACCTGTCCCCAAAAATGCCAAGCCAAATAAGGTCGCATCTCTCAGCTGGCGAAATCGTTGCTTGAACTTCATGGTCGGTGGATTGCGGCGGCAAGCGGCTGTGACGCCATCTGTTTTTTTGTTTTCTGGGTTCGGCGAAAGTTCTGACACATCCTCAGTTCCAGATGCCCTTCATTGAATCAGTGGTGCTCGTGTCGATTCACTACGCCATCCGGGCCAACGCCTCAACCGTGATTTCGTGTTGTAGCGGTTCTCCGGAAAAATGCCGGGTCAACTCGTCAACCATCGACGATAGGTGGCGGGACCGCGTTTCAGCCGTGAACCCGGCTATGTGCGGTGTCAGTACAACGTTTGGCAACCCACGGAATGGGGACCCGTCTGGTAAAGGTTCTTCGTCAAACACGTCAAGAACCGCGCGAATTCGCCCAGCAGCAAGGATCTCAAAAAGCGCAGCCTGATCAATCATCCAGGATCGGGCCGAGTTGACCAGCAGTGTCCCAGGCTTCATGAGTTCCAGTTGACGACGACCCACCATTTGTCGGGTTTCCGGAAGGATAGGCGCGTGCATGGTCACGACATCACTGGTGCACATGAGATCGTCCAAGCCAATCAATTGCGCACCAAGCGCTGCTGCTCGTTCCTCGTCCACGAATGGATCATAGAGCACCACGTCATCGGTAAACGCTCGAAGCAGGGGAATCACCCGTTGGCCGACGTGGCTGGCGGCAATGACTCCAACCCGGCGTTCCGCCAATAGACCACCGATATCGGAGCCTCCGCTGGATTGCTTCCATCCCCCCTCCATAACTAGAGCGTGGTTGGTCACAAATCCTCGCAAGCCCACAAGAATGGCTCCAATGGTGTATTCCGCCACCGCCTCGGCAATAACGGGAGCCGCGTGGGTTACGCGAACTCCACGCTGCCACACACCTTCGGTGTAGTAGGGCTTCACCGACCCCGCAGCGTGGGCCACGATCTCGAGGTTTGGCACCGCCTCGAGGACCTGACGGTCAATTGTTGGGCTCCCCCACGCTGTAATAATGGCCCGGACATTCGAATCGAGATGTTCGATCAGGTCGGATGCCGACCAGGGTTCTTCTTCTTCATTGCTAACGACATCGTCGGCCAGTGCCACTAATGCGGTCTCGCCGTGATCATTCGCAATTAGCTCACGTAACCGGCGATCAATAGCTACAACAATCGTCCTGTTTGCCATATGACTCGCTTCCTATTCCGCGCGCTCGAGCAGCTCAATTTCGTATCCGTCAGGATCATCGATAAAAGCCATCTTTCGCCCTGTCGGAAAGGTCTCCCGCCATCCGTCTGGCCATATTTCAATCCCCTGCTTTTCAAGCCCGTCACAGAATGCGATCAAGTCCGGCACACCGATGGCAAAGTGCATGAGGTCATCAGGCACCGACAGGTCATAATCCGCTGACCAGGTGAGCTCGATTGTGTGCGCATTACCCGGCAACTCAAGGTGAGCGATGTGGTTACCGGCTGGCGACTGATCACTGCGGCTCTGGAGCTTAAAGCCTAGGTGTTCTTCGTAAAAACGTATCGATCGATCAAGATCGCCGACACGAATTCTCGTATGCAGTAATTTAAGCATCCGGTCCTCCTGTTCCCAGTAGACACGGTCAGCCATCGCCCACCGTGCAAGCCATTCACACTGCTCCCAGCTTAGTCAGTTTTAGTGCTCGACTCCGTCTCATCATCGCCAGCGAAGGGGTTGGCCCAAAGAGGAATCGTGGTCTGACCGCGTCGTCGTGCCATCGCTATATACAAGGCGGGACCTGCCACCGCCGCAATCCACGGCAGAATCGTCTCCACAAACAGATTCGGAGCAAGCCGGTCGTGCAGCGCCGGATCTTCCACAATCAGGATGACCGCGATACGGAAAATCAGCGCGCTTCCGAGATAAATGATCAACGGAGCTCGATCAGTCGCGACTGCGATGAGGCCTGATCCCACAAACAGCAGCGGGATTGATAACGCCAAGCCGAACACAAGCAGCCAGATGTTGCCGTGGGCAGCCCCAGCCACCGTGAGCACATTGTCGAGACTCATGACAACGTCCGCAAGAATGATGAGCCGAATGGCCTCGGGAAACGTCGTGGCTGACGAATGCTGCTCCTCACCCCCCTCAGGCTTGAGCAGGCGCCATCCGATCCAGAACAGGGCCAGACCACCAACCAGAGAGATCACCGGAACGCCCAAAAGCAAAGTGGCAATGGAGGCCAGCCCAATACGGAGCACCACCGCACCACCCGCGCCGACCAGGATAGCCATCCGACGTTGTCGGCCATGAAGCCGACTGGCCACAACCCCGATCACCACCGCGTTGTCACCGCTCAGGATGAGGTCGAAAATAATGATCTGGATCAATGCCCCAGGATCCGAAAGCACTTCCTGAATCACGTTATCCATGTAACCTCATTTGTCTGGCCAACAACCTGGCAGTCTGCAAAACTCGCCCCAAGTGTACGTCTCGACGGCCGCCATTTTCGGCACCGCTGTTCACCTACCGAAGGGGAACACGGTTGGCTCGCAGCTCATGGCTGCCACTATCCGTCGACGTTTCGTACACATAGAGAAGGTCTCCGCCCACGACGGCATAGTCCATGTAGCGGAGACAGCGCGTGCCGGCAGGCCCTTCTAAGAGCGGCTCGTGATCCGAATGGCGCTCAATGGTCGACAGTTCCTGGGAAAACACAAGACCCGTCCGATCTTCGTATACATCCCCGTGAGACGTGCGGCCGTCATAGAACACGAGAAAGCCGGCATCGGTTGGCATGATCGTGCTCACACGTGTGACATTTGAATCCCAGCCAGTACCAGGGGTGACAAGGTCCCGTTCAAAGCCAAAACGGTGGCCGTCTGGCGAGACCCACATGCCCGTTGGGTGCGATACCAGGCCCGTGGTGAACACATTCCCGGAGCCGTGGAGTTGCTCCGCCGACGTACCGGGCACCACCTGATCGCGCGGACCATATCCTGCGAACAGATAGACCAGACCATCCAGTAAAAGCACGACCGGATCTTTGACGCCTTCGGAGAACGTATTGGCCGCATCCAGCACCGGGACACGCCGGGCCACATCAAAGTCGGTGATCGAATCCGCTTCGAGGAGATCAATGCGCCAACGACCATCTTGTGGATCGAGGTAGCTGATGTAGTACCGCCACGGACCATCCGGAATATGGACAAGCGCACTGCGCTCAATCGACGCTGTCCCAAGTTGGCTGGCCGAGCATGTCCAGATCTCTTCAAGCTCGGTGACAGAGTGCACCCGGTAAATCGCTGACTTCCATCCCCGACCATCGCTGAGCGGACGACGATGTCTCACACTGAGGTACAGCTTGTCATCGTCCAGCCACAGCGCGGGCGCGCCAACCCAGTAGCCAGGCGCATCCATCTCTGGACGCATGATCGTCGTCCCCTCAGCCGGGTCGAACAGGGGGACCCCACCAATCGGTGCGCGTCGTGTCATCGTGTTCTCAATGGAAACAGTCCGGCGGGGAGTCTCCCACAGCTCTGAGATTTGCTCGACACATCCACCCTAATCGTTCAGAGTCAGTACGGGTTGCTATCCTCAGGGGACGGGCTATGGAATACGTAAAACTCGGACGCAGCAACACTCAGGTACCCAAAATTGGCTTTGGAACCTGGCAGTACAGCGGCGGCGGCGGCGTGCTCCGTCGAGCCCATGAACTCGGCGCAGCCTTCGTTGACACAGCCGAGGTTTACGGAACAGAGGCGCAGGTAGCGGCCGATCTGGATGGCCTGCGGGATGATTTCTTCATCGCGACAAAAGTCTCCCCGCAGAACCTGCACCATGCAGATGTGCTGACCCATTGCACCGCTAGCCTGAAACGGCTGGCCACCGACCGGATCGACCTGTACCAGGTGCACTGGCCGAATCCGGACATCCCGATTGCTGAGACGATGCACGCCATGGCTGAACTCGTTGCTGATGGGCGGGTTCGCCACGTCGGGGTCAGTAACTATTCAGTGGCCCAGATGCAAGAGGCCCAGGACGCGCTCGGGGACGTCCCGCTCGTATCCAACCAGGTGAAATATAGTCTCGGCGCGCGAGAGATCGAAACCGACATCCTCCCCTACTGTCAGGAGCACAACATTACGGTGATCGCCTATAGTCCGCTGGCCAAAGGCGACTTCTCCGGCCCAGGTCTGGAGCGTGTGGCCGGCATTGCGAGCGCCCGTGGGAAAACGCCCGCGCAGATCATGCTCAACTGGCTCATCAGCCAACCGCAGGTAATCGCCATTCCAAAAACTGACCGGGTCGAGCGGGTCGATGAGGCGGTTGGAGCCATTGGTTGGACGATGGAGCCAGCAGAACGGACAGCCCTTACCAACTCCTAGTTAATGAGTAGCTGCGCTAGCTCAGAACGTTCAGCCGCCGAGAGCACGCGGGTGCTTCCTGCCGGCAAATCCCCAAGGCACACGGTCGCTACCCGAATGCGCCGGAGACGCCGGACCGCAAGCCCATAGCCCTCAAACATTCGGCGAATCTGGCGGTTTCGCCCTTCGCGCAGGATAAGCCTGAGCGAGGTGCCCCCGGGTGTCGGTGTGATATCCCGAACTTCCGCCCGGGCAGGGCGGGCGTCACCAATCGCCACGCCTCGAGAAAAATGTTGGGGTAAGCCCCGGGGCAGGTCGCCCCGGACCTCAACTTCATATTCGCGCTCATGACCGAAGCTGGGATGCATGAGCTGATTCGCGAGGTCCCCATCGTTGGTCAGCAACACCAGTCCTTCCGACATTAAGTCGAGTCGGCCAACCGGATAGAGCCGGGTCGCTCGTAGATGACTGGGTACTAGGTCCAACACCGTTTCTCGCCCCTCAGGATCGTTCGCCGTCGTAACGACACCCAGTGGCTTGTGGACAACAATCACGACCCGGTCCTCTGTCGAGCGCACGACCGGCACGCCGTCAAGCGTGACCTGCACGGTCGCTGGATCAACCTGCATGCCCATAGCCTGTACGACAGCGCCGTCTATACGAACACGGCCGTCGCGAATCGCCGCCTCCATAGCACGGCGGGACCCTGCTCCAGCCCTCGCAAGAAACACGTGCAACCGAACAGTCTTAATGGCGCGCCTACCGTTGCTGCCGAAGAGAAATGTGTCGACACCGAATCGCGACGGGCGCTCGGCCGCGCCCGTCGCCTCTATGGATATTACCTGTCACAAAACCCAGCCAGTGTTGGGGCATACTGCTGCTCGACCAAGATCGATCTCGCTCCCGGAGCTTCTAGCATGGCCTCCCCTCACGCACCCGCATCACCCTGGCGGAGCGCTGGCGCTGTGGATACCACACATAGCCCCCACGCGATGCTGCGACCCGTTCCGATCCGAGCAATCACGATGGGGGACGGGTTTTGGAAACCGCGTCTGGACGCTAATCGAACGGTGGGCATCTTCGCCTTTCTTGAATGGCTGGACGAGGATGATCAGGTTGCCCCTTTTCGAGAATTTGCACACTTCGCCCGAACCGGTGATGACTCCAAGGTCGCCGGCGGACTCGACAAGATGCGGCGGGCGTTCGACGGACACAACAGCCAGCGGATCACACACGGTTGGCGCGCCACTGTCATGGAGGTGGTGGAGGCCTGCGCCTACACCCTCCAGTCAGACAATGATCCGACCATCCGAGAGCTGATGGACGAACTGGTGACCGGCATCGTGGCCGCCCACGAAAACGAAGAGTTCCTGACGTGGTACTACGGGGAACATTTCGAGCTTTCCTACCAGCTCGGGCTGCCCGGGCATCTCTTTCAGGCTGCCGTTGCCCATCACCGGGCCACCGGCGAAACTCGCTTCCTCGACGTTGCCGTCGACGTCGCCATGGCCATCGCTTCAATATTCGAAGGCAAGGCCTTCGCTGAACACCCCGGTATCGAGATGGCCCTTGTGGAGCTGTACCGTGCCACCGGCGATAATCGAGTCCTGCGCCTGGCCACCCACTTCGTAGGCCTGATCCGGGAGCAAGATCCCATCATTGGCCCTGACACGGGGGAAGGTCACAAAGGTATTGTGAGCCCCACCACCGACTGGCGCCACTTCAACCGCCATGTGGTCCGCCAGACCTACCTGCCCTGCGGCGCGGCCGATCTACTCGCTGAAAAGTCCGACCCGGAACTCTGGGAACACCTCTCGGCCATCTGGCGTGACATGACCACCGGCAAGCTCCACATCATCGGCCAGCTCGCCACTGATTATTGGCTCGGTGAGCGAGTCACCAACGAACCCTTCGCGCTGTCCGTCGGTGTCTTTGGGGTTATACAGAATCACATCATCCATGGTTTCGAGCTCTGCGAAGCCGTCGGCAACATCATGTGGAACTGGCGCATGCTGGCCCTAACCGCCGACGCCGCCTATTCAGACCTGGTCGAGCGCACGCTGTACAACGGGTTTCTGTCGCACGTCGCTCTGGATCACCGTAACTATCACTACCTGTCCCTGATGGCCTCGGATGGAGATCACCCGCCTCGCAATCCGTGGGGGAACCCTACGACCGGCTGCTGTCCTGCCAACGCCGTGCGCTTCATTCCCTCCGTCCCGTCATACTTTTTCAGCACGTCCGACGGCGGGCTCTGGGTGCACCTCTACGACAACTGCCGCATGGACTGGCATCTTGCAACCGGTCAGCCGATCGTGCTGACCCAGAAAACGCGTTACCCCTGGGAGGGCCAGGTGGCCATAACCCTCGGACTTGAAGAACCCGCCGATTTTGATCTGCACCTGCGCATCCCTGGCTGGTGCGAGAACGCCACGGTCGCAGTCAACGGCGCTACCGTCGACCGAACGGTCGAGGGCGGCACCTATCACTGTGTTCGCCGCACGTGGTTGGACGGCGATGTCATCACCCTCGATCTCGCTATGCCCGTTGTAGCGATGGAGGCCGATCCCCGCGCAACTGACTTTCAGGGCAAGTTGGCCGTGATGCGTGGCCCCCTGCTGTACTGTTTTGAAGGGATCGACAATCCGGACCTCTCCGTCAGGGCACTTAGCATCGCGCCCGGCACAAGAATCCGACCATTCGAGGATGGTGTTGAGCCAGAAACTCTTTATCAGCCGGCCGCCGACCTTCCGCATTTCACTCCAATCGACCAGCCCGACTTGCTTGGCGGGGTGACCATTCTTCGAGGGCCCGCAGCCAACCTAGATGGATCCGAGATCACCGCCATTCCATACTACGCCTGGACGAACCGCGACCCATCTGCAATGCGGATCTGGGTTGACAACTCGGAGCCTGCCACCTGATGCCATCGTGAGACGCTTTACCCAATCATTATTTATGTGCGTATTGATGGTCTGTGTCGTCTCGTGTGGATCCACAAACGACGGTGTCGCTACAGCTGAAGCTGGTTTGCCAGTCGCCGCACTGTCGTCTCCCAAAACAGTTACGCAAATGCCGACGCCCACCAACACGCCAAGCCCGCCCACGCCTATCCCCACCAAATCTGTCGACCCGAGGCCTCCAGTTCATAGCCCTGCGCCTTCGCCCGTAGGCAACCAACCGCCACCGGCCAATCCAAATGCCGCCCCGCCATCCCAGGGCCCGCCTCCGGCCGGCAACCAACCGCCACCGGCCAATCCAAATGCCGCCCCGCCATCCCAGGGCCCGCCTCCGGCCGG
>PVBE011608002.1_pt1 | contig 24800 bp, 22 predicted proteins | sample 1631181 | NCBI WGS metagenome assembly PVBE01 (sample SAMN08397723, study PRJNA350692) | Marine metagenome, whole genome shotgun sequencing project. | isolation source: water | place: Pacific Ocean | collected 2012-04 | reverse complement strand
TCTCCCACAAGGAGTACGACGCCACGGTCTCCGACCTGCTGGGGCTGGACTGCACCCTGGGAGCCTCCTTCGCGCCGGACGAGGTGGTCGACGGCTACACGAACGACGCCGAAGCGCTCGGCATCCAGCCAGGTACACCCAGTGGTTCAGGGCGTGGTGGCCGCCCGAGCTTCCGAACCAGGCGTAGAGGGGGTCGGTGTCGCTCGCCACGGTGAAGCTCAGCGTCCGTTGAACCCAGTCGCGTCGCACGAAGCCCAGCTCGCTGGGATCGATCCACTCGGCGTCGCAGAAGAAGTCGATTGGGGCGAAGTCCTGCCTCGCCACGTCGGTGTCGAAGGTGGTCCCGCTGTGGGTGACGATGCGCGCGGTGAAGGTGGGGACGGTGTCCTGAGGACAGTCGTCTTCGTCGTAGTGCTCGGTGGCGACGGCGTCGCTCCACCTCAGCTCGTAGCTGCCGGGAGCCAGGTCCCCCAGGGGCTGCCAGGCCGAACCGTGGACGTAGCCGCTGTTGGGGGCCCACCCCATGGCCAGCATGGCGTCTCCTTCCGGAGAGATGCCGAGCTCCTCTTCCCACAGGTCGTAGGCGTTGCCGGCGGTCGCCCAGTTCTCCATGCCCGCTTCCCAGCCGCCATCCGTGGACCTGGTCCCCTGCACCCATTTCGTGGTGCAGCATGTCGGCGGGGACCTGTACCCCTGCGGCTATGGCGTGTGCTCGTACCCCTGCGAGCACTGGGTGCCGCTCCATGCCGTCGATTCCGTGCCGTGTACCCATCCGGCGCATCTCGAGGGGCACGTGGAAGAGGTCTGCCACTGAGCACGATCGCGTCAGAGGGACCCTCGTTCCTTTGAATGTGGAGCCTGTTGTCGGTGAGCCTCGTGGCGGCTCACTGGCTATCAGGCACGGATGAATGCCCCCCGAGAAGGACTCTTCGATCAGCTGAAGGGTCTGGATTCCCGTTTCTGGATCGTCAACACCATGGAGATGTTCGAGCGGCTCGCCTACTACGGCGTGCGCGCGGTCATCGCCATCTACATGGTGCTGCCGGTCTCCGAAGGCGGCCCCGAGTTCACCCACATCCAGAAGGGCGTCATCTTCGCCTGGTGGGCCGGACTGCAGTCGCTGCTGCCCATGTTCACGGGAGGCTACGCCGACCGCTACGGGCACAAGCGCACCATCGTGGTGGCCATCGTGCTCAAGGTCATCGGCTACGGGCTGATGGCGGTCCGCATGGACTACGAGGGCTTCTTCGTCGGGTGCATGTTCCTGGCGATCGGTACCGCCATCTTCAAGCCGGGGGTGCAGGGCACCCTGGCGGCGACGTTGAAGGAGAGCAGCGCCAGCGTGGGCTGGGGCGTGTTCTACCAGCTCGTCAACATCGGTGGCTTCCTGGGACCGGTGCTCGCAGGCGTGCTTCGCCTGATGGACTGGAGCTGGGTCTTCTGGTCCTGTGCGCTCATCGTCTCCATCAACTTCCTGTGGCTGCCCTTCTACAAGGACCCCACCGAAGACATGGAGATCAGCGAGGAGTTCTCCGACCCGTGGAAGGTGCTCGTCACCTCGGTGAAGGGCCTCTTCAAGCCTCGGGTCTTCTTCTTCTGCATCGTCTTCTCGGGCTTCTGGGTGATGTTCAACCAGGTCTTCGACCTGCTTCCCAACATGATCGACGACTGGATGGACAGCTCGGACCTGGTGGGTGCTCTCGGGACCTCCTTCGGCAACCCCGTCGTTCCCTGGGTGCTGGCGGCCCTGCTCGGCGTCGTCTTCGGCGGCGTGTCCGGGGTCATGGTGTTGCTGGCCCTGCGCCCTGACCATCGGACAATCCGCGAGGTTCCCTTGGCCTCCTTCGCGGTGGTGGGCATCGCCTACACGGGCTCCTTCTTCGCCCTGTTGAGCTGGGTTGCGCCGAACTACGCACCCGCAGCCTGCATCCTGGGCGTTGGGATGGCCTTCTGGACCGCTGGCCTCCGCGTGGAGGCCAGGCCTCTGGCCATCGGTGCCGCGGCCATCGCGCTGGTGGGCGCCTGCATGTCCCTGCAGCAGGTCTTTTCCGCGGCGGGGCCCGAGCTCGTCCGGCTGGCCGATGCGGGTCAGCAGGTCAACCCGGAGTGGATGATCAACCTCAACCCCGGGCTCATCGTCTTCACGATGATCTTCTTCGCCTACCTGACCAGCTACGTCCGACCGCTGACCAGCATCATCATCGGCATGATCGTGGCCACGGTCGGCAGCCTTGTCGCCGGAACCGCCACCGTCGGGGTCATCTGCCTGGTGGGGATCGGGGTCTTCAGCATTGGAGAGATGCTGTCCTCACCCAAGAAGATGGAGTACCTGGCCCAGCTCTCGCCCAAGGGTCAGGAGGGCCTGTTCATGGGCTACGCCAACGTCCCCGTGGCGATCGGGTGGATCGCCGGAAGCCTCTTCGCGGGCAAGGCCTACGAGGAGGGGGGAGACAAGGTGAACCTGGCCAAGCGCTACCTCGTCGAGGAGCTGGGTCAGGCTCCAGATGTCGTCAACACCATCGACGAGGCCGATGTGGTGGCGACCCTGGGCGCCGAGCTGGGCAAGGCACCGCTGGAGGTGCAGCACCTGCTCTTCGAGACCTACCACCCGGAGACCATCTGGTACTCCATCGCCGCCATCGGCGTGGCCAGCATCGTGGGCATGGTGATCTACGACCGGGTCCTCAGCTACATCGACTCCCGGGCGGCCTGAGGGCGAAGTTCCCACTTTCCGTCCGTCTCGACCTGCTCCAGACCCTGCTTCGCTGCGATCGCGTCGAGGCGCTCGTTGCTGAGCTCGCCTGCCTTGTAGGCGTCGCCGGTCTCGGACTCGATGTTCGCGGCCTTCACGTAGGTGATGGCTTCGCCGATGTCCTTCAGGTGGACGATTCGGCCTTCGGTGGTGCGGCAGTAGAAGTTCAGTGAGTCAGGGGCCAGGCCCAGGTTCTGGGTATCGAACACCACGCCGATGCCCAGCTTGTCCATCGGCATGTCCTTTGCGCGCATCTGCCCTTCCACCTGGGCCTGTGCCGTGAGCAGGCTGGCCCTCACCTCGGCCTGGACCACGTCCACGCCCTCGGAGTGCGCCTTCTGGCCCTCGTGGTGGGCTTCGGTGCGGCCCTGCAGCAGCTTCTTGCGGAAGACCCGGTTGGCGATGCGTCCCCCCAGGCCTTCGCCGGTCGCGGCCTTGTTGAGACGACGGCCGCTGCCCGCCTCCGCGAGTGCCCGGCCGGTGGCCACGCCGGCCGTCAGGTCCTTCGCCTTCTCGCCGTTGATGGCCTCGTTGGCGATGCCCAGGCCCTCGCTCAGGCCGGTGCCGCCGTCGAAGAGGACCACGATGGCGGGCTTGGGGTCGTGGGTGGGTTTCTCTTCCCGCTGAAGGAAGGAACCCAGCAGACCGCCTGCGATCCGGCGCCCTTCCACCCAGAGCTTGGCCTGGGTGTAGCCCTGCAGACGCGCCGCCAGTTTCTTCTCGCCTTCTGCGGTGGCAAAGGTCAGCAGCGATGGACGGTCGGGGTCTTTGGGGCTGCGGATGCCGCGCGCTTCCACGCCACCCAGGGTCTCTGGTTCGAAGCCAAGATCCTCCAAGACCTCGTCCGCCGTGATGTCCGGGGGCAGCATGGGGGCGAGCTCCCGCCGGAGCACCTTCCACGCCGGCATGGAGCGCAGACAGGGGCGGGCCTCGGCCTCCAGCTTGGCGAGCTTCTCCTCGGCGCGTTTGCGCAGCGCGGAGGCCGTCGCTCGAGCCTCGGCTGCCTGGGCCTCTATGCCCGGTTCGAGGCTCTCAGCCTGCTGGGCGTTCGACGCCTGGGCGGATGGGGAAGGGGAGGGAGCTTCTTGCTGAGGGCTGGGCGCGCTCTGCGCGCGGCGGCGGGTTTGGGCGGGCATACAGCATGTTTACCGGCCTCTTCCAGACCGCCTATTGCCGTCCGATGACACCCGTTGAAGTCGGTTGCAGGCCAGTGACAGACGGGCTTCACCAGCTTCCGAGAGCGGCGGCCTCCGGGTCCAGCCAGGTCACCTCGTAGCCCTCGAGCTGGGGCTCGAGACCAGAGCGGTCTCCGACCACCACCCACAGGCGGGGGGCATCGCTGCCCAGGTAGCGGGTCGCCGCCTCCTGGCACTCCTCCGGGCTCAGCTCGCCGGAGGCTGTCAACAGAGCCAGTCTGTCGTGCAGGGTCTCCTGGTAATCGACCAGTCCGGCGTAGAAGCTGCGAGCCATCTCGCTGGTCTGCAGGCGCGTGTTCCAGGTGCTGACCCGGTCCCGCCAGCGGTTGTCGATCTCGTCCTGGGTCGGGCCTTCCGCCGCCATCTTGGCCAGCTCTTTCTCGAGCTCGTCCATCGCCGGCCGGGCCTTGTCCAGGGGAACGTCCACCGAGTAGAGGACCTGGCCGCTCAGGCGGCTCACGGAGTAGCCGCCGCGAACGCCGTAGGTCCAGCCCTTCTCCTCGCGGAGGTTCTTGTTGAGGCGCGACAGGAAGGTGCCGGTCAGTGCGAAGTTCACGGCGCTGAAGGCGGGGCGGTCCGTGTGGTAGCGCCCCGGAGCCGGCAGGCGAAGCCGCACTGCGACCTGCTCCTGCCCGGGCAGGTCGACGGCGAACACTCGCGTCCCCTGGTGTGCCGGATCTTCGTAGGGTTGGGGTCGCTCGCCGGGCACGCCGATGGCACCCAGCGCGGCCCGAAGGGGCTCCTCCAGCTCCGCCCAAGGCACGGGACCCACCGCCGTCACGCTGACAGGGGCCTTCGCCAGCAGCGTGCTGTGGAGCGCGTGCAGGTCGGAGGACCGGGTCTTCTTGAGGGCCTTGAGATCGGTCCGGGGCCCGTAGGGATGGTCCGCCGGGAACCAGGCGTCGTCGAGGACCTCGGAGGCCAGCGCGCCCAGGGAGACGGGCACCTCGACGGTGTAGCGCAACTTCCGATCCCGCTGTGCCAGCTTGAGTTCCTTCCTGGGGAAGGCGGGCTCGTGGATGACCTGGTTCAGCAGGTCCAGTCCCAGGCTCAGGTGTTCGGCGGGCAGGCGCACAACCAGGTCCACGCTGTTGGCGCCGCTGCTGCTCCAGATCTCGATCTCGTGAAGGTCCTTGATCTCGGAGAGGGCGCTGCCGTCCAGCTCGAGGGTGGCCACGTCCCACAGCCAGCCCATCATCCGTGCTTCCTCGGTCTGCTGGCCATCTCCCAGGAAGAGCCGGCCGCGATGGAAGCTGATCTGCAGCTCGAGCTTGCGGGCCCAGGGGGCCTCCACCACGTCCACGCTCAGCCCGGGGTGCAGCTCGTGCTGCGTAGGCTCCGGCAAGCTCAGGATCTCGGGAGGTAGGACCTCGGGTGGCCCGCTTCGGTCCGGCCCTGTGGGCTCTTCGGCGAGCGAGGGGTCGACGCAGAGGGCCTCGCAGTCGGGGTCGCCGTCGCAGGCGTCCACGCACGCGACCTCCAGAATGGCCCCCTCCTCGTCGGTGAGCACGGGCACGGGGTCGGACTGGCCGACCAGAAGCATCAGCAGCGGAATCACGGCAGCTCCACAGGGCTTGCGCCCGGAATCGTCTTCTTGTCGCCGTTGGGGACCACGCTCAGCGTCACCCGGCGCTCCGGAACGAGCCATCGCTCGGCCGCTGCGACCACGTCATCGGCGGTCACCGCCTCGTAGCGGGCCCACTCCTGGGGCAGGCAGTTGGGATCGCCGTAGTCGCGGTAGCACTCGATGAACAGGTCAGCGCGGCTGTCGTAGCGCTCGAGTTGGTCCAGCCAGCCCGCCTTGATGCTGGTCTTCGCGCGATCCAGCTCGCTCTGGTCGGGGGGGCTCTCCGAGACCGAGTCGAGCACCTGCTCCATCACCCTCTGCAGTCGGACGAGCCGGGTTCGGGGCGAGACCGCGATCAGCACAAGCTGCCCGTCCACGTCCCCGTTGGTGGTGAAGGCGCCGGAGTAGAAGCTCAGCCGGCTGTCGTAGTACATGCGGTCGTCGAGGCGGGTTCCGCGGCCGTTGCTCAGCAGGGTGGCCAGCAGGTCGAGGGCGGGCTCGTCCTCGTGCCCGTGCGGGACGGTGGCCCAGCTGATGTACAGAGCCCGGTAGTCGATGGTGTCCTCGACGTAGCCATCGGCCGGGATGTAGTCGCCTGTCCACGGAGCCGCCCTCTCGGGTGAGGGGCCGGGGTCCGCCACGTCACTGAACCAGTGCTCGACGTCGGCCAGTACATCCGTGCCCACGTTGCCCACCACAGCCAGGACCGCATTCTGAGGCCGGTACCAGCGATGCCAGAAGTCGGTCGCCTGGGAGAGCTCCAGGCCCTCGATGTCTGCGACCGTTCCGATGACGGGGATGTGGTAGGGGTGGCCTTCGGGGAACTGCAGTCGGGAGAGGCTGTCCCAGTCGCGGCCATGCGGCTCGGCGTAGCCCTCGGCTCGCTCCTGCAGCACCACCTTCTGTTGGTTCTGCAGGTTCTCCGCGTCCAGGCCTCCGTCCAGGAAGCCCAGGCGGTCGGACTCCAGGAACAGCGCCAGGTCCAGCGCACCCGAGGGGACGACCTCGTGGTAGGCGGTGGCGTCCTCGCTCGTCCAGGCGTTGTTCCAGCCGCCGGCGGCCTCGAGCCACTCGTCGAAGGCGTTGTTGGGCACGTTCTCACTGCCTTCGAACATGAGGTGCTCGAAGCAGTGGGCGAAGCCACGTTCGCCGGGGAGTTCGTCCCGGGAGCCGACGCCGTAGCGCAGGTGCAGAGCAACAGCGTCGGTGCGGTGGTCCTCGTCCAGGAGCACGGTGAGGCCGTTGTCCAGGGTGTGGACCGTGGCGTGGGTCTCGAAGGGGTCGGCCGCGAGGGCCGTCGTGATCAGCAACAGCATGGTGGGGGACCTTAGCCCGTCTGGCGATGGCGTGGAACAGGGTTGTGGGGGTAGGGTGAGCGCCGATGCTCACCTTGCTTCCATGGCACTGATCGACCTCGAGACGCTCGAGGATGGCGCGGTCCTCGAAGCGGATCTGTGCATCGTGGGGGCGGGCGTAGCCGGCATCGCCATCGCGCGACATTTCATCGGCTCGGGTGTGCAGGTGCTCCTGCTCGAGGGTGGGGGCTGGGACCCGAGCAGCGAGAGCCAGGCGATCTACCAGGGGACCTTCGGCACCTGCTACCAGGACGACTCCTACGAGGAGCAGTACCTGTCCATCAGTCGCTTGCGCTACTTCGGCGGCACGAGCAACCACTGGGCGGGGTGGTGTCGTCCCATGACGCCGTGAGCTGGAGCCCTGGTTCGATCCCGCCGGAGAGGTCCTGGGGGTCAATCCTCTCCAGGAGCCGGAGACCTGGGAGGGCAGCGCACGGCCACTCCTGGAGCTCGAGCCGCGTCGCCTCACAACCCGAATCTTCACCTTCAGCGACCCGGTTCGCATGGGAGAGGAGTACGGCGACGAGTTGTTGGAGAGCGACGAGGTCAGCGTGGTCGTGGATGCCAACGTCACGGACCTGGTGAGCGGCCAGGAGCTGGGTTTCCGTACGCTCGCTGGGCGCTCCTTCACCGCTCGGGCCCGCTTCACGGTGCTGGCCTGTGGCGGCATCGAGAACGCCAGGCTGTTGCTCGCGAACGGGCTGGGCGGTGATGCTTGCGGTCGCTTCTTCATGGACCATCCCCACATTCGGCCCACCGGAGACCTGGTGCTCGCGGGGGGAGATCTGGAGAGCTTCGATCTCTACGCACAGAGGTCTTTCGATCCCCTCTGCGGCTGCAAGGCGAGCGGTCTCCTGGCCTTGCCAGAGGCGGTGATTCGCCGGGAACAGCTGCTGGACGCGGTGCTCATGTTGCGCGACCTGGGCGAGGTCGAACCAGGCGCGACCGGGAGCGCTGCCCGAAGTGTTGCAGAGGCCTGGGATGGTCCTGGGCTGGTGGGCTACGGGATGGTCCTGGCGGAGATGGCGCCCAACCCCGCCAGCCGCATCACCCTGCTCGACGAGACCGACGCCCTGGGCCTTCCTCGGGTGCGGCTGGACTGGAAGCTCCGGGATCAGGACGCGCAGAGCATCCTGCGGACCCTGGAGCGGATGGCGTTGGCGCTCGGTGTGGACGGTGTGGGACGTCTTCAGATCGCAATGGGTGAAACCCGGCCGTGGGCGGAGCTGCGAGGTGGCCATCACCACATCGGCACCACGCGCATGTCGGAGAGCCCCGAGGAGGGCGTGGTGGACCCCGATGGTCAGCTCTGGGACCTGGACGGTCTCTATCTGGCGGGCAGCAGCGTCTTCCCCACCTCGGGTGCCTGCAACCCCACCCTGACCATCGCGGCTCTGGCGCTACGGCTGGCGGATCACCTGGAGCAGCGGCTCCCATGAACCGACGGGCCTTCCTTGCCGCGCTGGCTGCGCTGGGCTGCAAGCCCGAGCTTCCGGACTCCGACTGGGCCTGCGAGGAGGCGGCCCTCGACCTCGCCGCCTTGCTTCCTGCGGACGCCTCCTTTCTCGGTGAGCGCTACCTCACCGGTTTCCCTGGCGAATGGGATCGGCAGCGCCTGGTCGAGAACCTCAGCAGCATCGACGACCTCCATGAAAAGGTGCGCGCGGACTTCCACCAGGGGCGCGTGGTCTCGATCGATGGCTGGCGCGTGTCGGTGACGGAGTGCCGCCTGGCGGCCTTGGTGTACCTGGCTGGACTCTGCTAGCCCCAGAGGGGCTGGGCGCCAGACGAAGCTGAGAGTAGGGAGCTTTCCCTGTCTGGAAAGGCCCCAGTGGCCGGTTCGCAGGTCCCTTGAAAGCGAGTGGTCTGAGCCTGCGGAGCAGGAAATTGTGGACATGTGCTGCTCGGCTGGACGTCTGTAGATCTTCGGCCCTGGCCGATGCGCACGGGAAACAAGGACCGGGACAGTCATGACGCCAGAGCATCGGGAACCCTTTCGCAGGCCGTCATGTGACGAAGGCTCGGGTTCCGAGACGGAGGAACCATGACCTATGATCCTCTCGTGAGTTGGTTCGACGAGTTGAAGAAGAAGCTGTTCAGCGAGGCTGCGGAGAAGGTTGTCGACGAGGCGCTCGACGACTTCGCGGATGACCTGGAGAAGCACCTGGTCGGTGACATGTCGGTGGTGGAGGAGCACGAACGTGAGCTCGCCGAGAAGGCAGCTGCCGAGGAGCAACGCTTCGCCGACCGGGTCAAGGAAGTCCACGAGCAGCGCATGAGCGCCGAGGACCGAGCACGGGAAGAGCTGGCGCGTCTCAAGGCTCAGCAGAGCGCGGGCGACGCGGCCGACGACGGTCCCGGGGAAGATGGCGATGATGAGCCAGCGGCCCCCGACGAGCCCGGCCCGCGCAAGACCCTCTGAAATTTTCAGCCTCGACCCGGTACGGCCTTCAGATCGGGACTGCCGGGAGCCCAAACCAGCCGGCGTAGCGGGCAATCCAGAGCGCTAGGAGAAGCCCGGCCATCCCAATCCAAACGGGCTTGGGGATACGTTCTCGCGGATCGATACGCTCAGTGAACGATAGATTCAGCAGCTGCGCGCCTGCCCACAGGTAGAGCCAGGTGAAGAGACCAAGGCAGGGGATGACAAGCGGGTGCAGTCGGTGTGCAGCGACAACATCACCCAGGAACAAAGCCAAGGTGGCGCGACCCAACCCGCAACCAGGACACGAAAAGCCCAGGTAGCGGGTTGGACACAACTCGAAGCCCGTTGACCAGCCGAAGAGCATCACCAACGGGGGAATGGCCAGAAGCGCTGCAGCACGGGCGAGTGCTGCACCACTGCGAACCGGCTCGGATGCCGGGTCAGCCAATCCTAGCCCTTGCGAACGACGTTGCCCTCGCTGTCCAAGAACTTGCCCTGGAACAAGGCGATCAGGTCGACGCAGCCAAGGACCCAGCCCACGATGGGAATGAAGCGCAGCAGGGCCTTCATGGTGTTGCCGCAGTACCAGTGGTGCGCACCGACCATGCAGCAGAGAGGGAACAGGATGAGGGCCAAGCAGACCATCCAGCTCTTTTCTGATTTGGGAAGGCTTTCGTAGTCGACGATTTCGCTCACTTGAATACTCCTGCTGGTTGTGGCCCCAGGGACAGAACGAGATCTTCTGAACCGGAATCAGGGATGCGTGACAGTAGCACCTCTCTACGATTCATCAGAGTTCCCGACACAGATGGCCCTCTGAAGGTCTCGGGTTCGCTGCTCTGAGTCACTGGGCTCAGGCTGCCGAGCCGTGCCTTCGGCGGTCTCACCGCCCACCAGGGAGTGAGTCGACAATCCGAAGTCCCCACTCATGCCAGGCCTGTTCCTCGTCGAAGTCAAGCTGGAGCTTCCTGGGTCCCGTGTTCGTGATAAAAGGCGGCTTCCCCTGACTCTTGTGCGAGGTGTCCGTGAGCCAGACCGTTCGTTGTGGACTCATCCAGTGTTCCAACCCCGTCAATGACGAGGACCTGCCGGTCGCCGAGATTCAGCAGGCGATGCTCGACAAGCACCTGCCGCTCATCGACAAGGCTGGCGAGGCCGGTGTTCAGATTCTCTGCCTGCAGGAGATCTTCAACGGTCCCTACTTCTGCCCCAGCCAGGCACCGCGCTGGTACGACGCGGCCGAGCCCATTCCCGATGGCCCCACCACGCGGCTGATGCAGGAGTACGCCAAGAAGTACGAAATGGTCATCGTCGTGCCGCTCTACGAGAAGGCCATGCGCGGCGTGTACTACAACAGCGCGGCCGTGATCGATGCAGACGGTACCTACCTGGGCAAGTACCGGAAGCAGCACATCCCCCACACCAGCGGCTTCTGGGAGAAGTACTTCTTCAAGCCCGGTGACGGTGGATACCCGGTCTTCAACACGCGCTACGCGAAGGTAGGGGTCTACATCTGCTACGACCGTCACTTCCCCGAGGGGTGGCGAGCGCTCGGTCTGAATGGTGCCGAGATCGTCTTCAACCCTAGCGCCACCGTCGCTGGGCTCAGCCAGTACCTGTGGAAGCTGGAGCAGCCCGCCGCTGCCGTCGCCAACACCTACTTCGTCGGAGCCATCAACCGGGTGGGCACCGAAGCGCCCTGGGGCATCGGCAGGTTCTACGGATCCTCCTACTTCGTGGGCCCACGGGGTGAGTTCCTGGCCGAGGCCAGCGAGAACGACGACGAGATGGTCGTCGCCGATCTGGACTTCGACCAGATCGACGAGGTCCGCAAGGTCTGGCAGTTCTTCCGTGACCGCCGTCCGGATGCCTACGACGACATCACCAACCCCAACCTGGGCTGAAGGGAGAGCACATGGCCATTCTGATCAAGGGCGGAACCGTAGTTACCGCGGAAGGCGAATACCGCTACGACGTCAAGGTGGACGGTGAGAAGGTGGTCGTGTTGGGGCCGGACCTGGACGGTACCGGCTGCGAGATCATCGACGCGGGCGGGGCCTACGTGATTCCGGGTGGCATCGATCCGCACACCCACATGGAGCTCCCCTTCATGGGCACCGTCGCCAGCGAGGACTTCTTCACAGGAACCTCCGCGGCCATGGCCGGTGGCACCACCACCTGCATCGACTTCGTCATCCCTGCCCCTCAGCAGTCCCTGATCGAGGCCTACGGCAACTGGCGTGGCTGGGCAGAGAAGGCCGCAGGCGACTACTCCTTCCACGTCGCCGTGACCTGGTGGGCCGACAGCGTTGCCGAGGAGATGGGCATCCTGGCCCGCGACTACGGGGTCAACAGCTTCAAGCACTTCATGGCCTACAAGGGCGCCATCATGTGCGACGACGAAGTGTTGGTGAACAGCTTCATGCGGTGTCGTGAGCTGGGTGCGCTGTGCACCGTGCACGCCGAGAACGGCGAGCTCGTCTGGCGTCTTCAGCAGGTCATCTACGACAAGGGCATCACCGGGCCCGAGGGACATCCTCTCTCCCGTCCCCCCCAGGTCGAGGGAGAGGCCGCAAACCGCGCCATCCGCTTAGCGGAGGTGATCGGCACGCCGATCTACCTGGTCCACAACAGCTGCAAGCAGAGCCTGGAGGCCATCACCCGTGCCAAGTTGGAGGGACAGCGGGTGTACGGCGAGGTGCTCAGCCAGCACCTGACCATCGACGAGAGCGTCTACCGGAACCCGGACTGGGACACCGCCGCGCACTACGTCATGAGCCCTCCCTTCCGGGCCAAGGAACACCAGGCTGCGCTGTGGAAGGGACTTCAGAGCGGCATGCTGGACACCACCGCCACCGACCACTGCTGCTTCTGCACGCCCCAGAAGCGCATGGGCCGCGACGATTTCCGCCAGATTCCCAACGGCACCGGCGGACTCGAGGACCGCATGGCGGTGCTCTGGACCCACGGGGTGAACACCGGGCGGCTCACCCGTCGGGAGTTCGTCCAGGTGACCAGCACCAACGCCGCGAAGATCTTCAACATCTTCCCGCGCAAGGGCACCATTGCCGTGGGCAGCGATGCGGACCTGGTGGTCTGGGACCCGGAAGGAACGCGCGTGATCAGCGCGAAGACGCATCATCAGAACATCGACTTCAACATCTACGAGGGCATGGAATGCACGGGGATACCCGCCATCACCCTCAGCCGGGGTCGCGTGGTCTGGAGGGACGGACAGCTCTCCACCGAGCGGGGTACCGGAAAGTACATCTCTCGGCCCTGCTGGCCGCTGGACCATCACAACCAGATCAAGCGCAACCATCTCGCTGAGCCGACGAGGGTGGAGCGGTGAACCAGAACCCCAGGCACGACCTGATTTACGGGATCGACGACAAGCCGCCCATGGGCGAGACGGTGGCGCTGGGCTTCCAGCACTACCTCACCATGTTCGGTTCGACGGTCGCGATTCCACTCATTCTGTCGGAGCCGCTCGGCATCTCCGATCCGGTCGAGCTGGGCAAGCTGATCGCGACCATGTTCTTCGTCAGCGGGATCACCACCCTGCTTCAGACGACCTGGGGGAACCGCCTGCCGATCATCCAGGGAGGCACCTTCAGCTTCCTGGCCCCGACCTTCGCCATCTGCGGCATGGCCGGTCTGGCGGACGCGGGCTGGGAGGTAAAGATCACGCACCTCCAGGGCGCCATCATCCTGGGCAGCATCGTGGAGATCGCGGTCGGCGCCAGCGGACTCGTGGGCAAGATGATGCGCTTCGTGGGTCCCATCACGATCGCGCCGACCATCGCGCTGATCGGGCTCGCGCTCTTCAAGTTCGGCGCTCCCGTAGCCGGTAGTCACTGGCCCATCGGTGGGCTCACCATCGTGCTCATCATCCTCTTCAGCCAGGTCTTGCGAAAGAAGGTCCGAGCCTTCGAGCTCTACCCCATCCTGCTCGCCATCCTGGGAGCCTGGGCGGTGGCCGCCGTCTGCACGGCGGCCGGTCTCTTCCCCGGCGAGACCATCGTGGACGGCGAGACCATCGCGGCCCACCCCAGCCACACCAGCCTGGACAACCTGAAGAACGCCCCCTGGATCCGTATTCCCTATCCCTTCCAGTGGGGCATCCCGCAGTTCGGGGTGGCGGCTTTCGTGGGCATGTTCGCCGGCTACGTGGCCAGCATGGTGGAGAGCATCGGCGACTACTACGCCTGCGCTCGACTGGCCGGCGCGCCGCCCCCCGACGAGAAGACCGTCAACCGAGGCATCCTCTGCGAGGGCATCGGCTGCCTGATCGCCGGGATCATTGGCACCGGAAACGGAACGACCAGCTACTCCGAGAACATCGGCGCCATCGGCCTGACGCGCGTGGGTGCTCGGCGGGTGGTTCAGGCCGGCGCGGTCATCATGATCGTGCTCGGCACGGTCGCCAAGTTCGGTGCGCTCTTCACCACCATTCCCCAGCCCATCGTCGGTGGGATGTACTGCGCGATGTTCGGAATGATCGCCAGCGTGGGTCTGTCGAACCTGCAGTTCGTCGACCTGAACAGCGCCCGCAATCTCTTCATCGTGGGCTTTGCGTTCTTCATGGGCCTGTCGGTCCCGGAGTACTTCAACGCCAGTCCGGTCGCCATCGACTGGTGGTTCGACATGGAGAAGCTCACGGGAGCCAAGGCTTTCCTGGCGACCTTCGCCACGGCCATCCCCGATGTCATCAACACCATCGGCAAGACCGGCATGGCGGTCGCGGCCTTGCTGGCCTTCGTCCTGGACAACATCGTTCCCGGGACGGACGAGGAGCGGGGCCTGTTGGCTTGGCGCCCCAAGGAAGTGGTCTCCTAGAGCGGACGCCGCCCCAGCCGCTGCTCAGACTCGGCCGCCCTCGAAGACGGCCTGCAGGCCGCGGTCCACGATGTCGAAGCCCTCGAGCAGCTGCTCTTCGGTGATGCACAGGGGTGGATTCACCATGAAGTGGGACCACCGCACGAAGGTGAAGAGGCCCTCCTTGCGGAAGAAGCCCGCCAGCTCCGACATCTTCGGGTGCATGGCGTTGTAGCCACTGATCAGCTCGCCCTGGGCGTTCTGGATGTCCACCATGCCGAAGGCCCCGATGTTGCGCCAGGCCATCACGCAGGGATGCCGGTCCTGGAGCTTGCGCATCTCTCGCCGGATCAGGGGCTGCAGGGCGGCCGCCTTCTCCACCAGACCCTCCTCCTCGAAGACCTCGATCACGGCCAGCGCGGTGGCCAGGCACAGGGGATGGCTGTTGTAGGTCAGGCCTCCCCAGAAGACGTTCTCCCGGAAGTGCTCGGCCACGTGGTCCCGCATGGCGACGCAACCCAGTGGGATGTAGGAGCTGGTCATGCCCTTGGCCATGGTGACGATGTCCGGCAGGATGTCGCCGTGCTGGAAGGCCATGAGCTTGCCGGTGCGGCCCCATCCGGCCATCACCTCGTCGCAGATGAGCAGGATTACGTGCTCGTCCAGCAGCGCCCGGAGACCCTGCAGGTACCCCTTCGGGGGTGGCAGGACGCCGTTGGTGCCCGTCACCGTCTCGATGATCATCGCGGCGATGGTGTGGGGCCCCTCGTACTCGATGACCTCGCGCAGGTAGCGCAGGTTGTTCTCGGTCTGCTCCTCCTCCGTGTCGCCAAAGGAGAAGGTGTAAGGCTGAGGGTCCATCACCCGGACGAAGCCCGGCGAACCGGGCTCGTTGGCCCAGCGGCGCGGGTCACCGGTCATCTGCATGCACAGGTTCGTGGCACCGTGGTAGCTGCGGTAGCGGCTGAGGATCTTGTGCCGGCCCGTCTTCAAGCGCGCCAGCTTGATGGCGTTCTCGTTGGCCTCGGCCCCGCCGAGAGTGAAGAAGAAGGTGTTCAGGTCCCCGGGCATCAGCGATGCGAGCTTCGAGGCCAGGCGCGCCCGGACTTCGGTCGCGCTGCCGGGGTAGGCATAGATCAGCGTGTCTACAGCAGCCTTCATCGCCGCCCGGACCTTGGGGTGGCCGTGGCCGATGTTCACGCTCATCAGCTGGCTGTTGAAGTCCAGGATCCGGTCACCGTCGGGGGTGTAGAGGTAGACCCCTTCGGCCCTGGCGATGGGGAGCGGGTTGACGGCATTCCGCGAGGACCAGTTCCAGAGGGTGTGCCGCTTGCAGAGCTCGACGATCTCGGCGCTTTCCATTCTGTTCTCCAAGGTCGCGGATCATACAGGGTGGCTTCGGAGGTGTATCCTCGCGCCCCATGGACACCGAAATCGAGCAGTGGAGTGACGAGGAGAGACTGGCGGCCGCCGCCATCCATGGGGCGGTTCTGTTCGGCTTTGCCGGCTTCGCTCCGATCGTCGTCTATGCGCTCTACAAGGACAAGAACCCCGTCCTGGGCGAGCGCGCGAAGAAGGCCATCCTCGTGCAGTTCGTGGCCCTGGCCATCTTGATCGTCGTCTCCATGGTGACCTGTGGCTTCGGCGCTCTCCTGATCTTCCCCTGGTTCGGCTACGAGCTCTTCCTCGCCATCATGAGCTACCAGGGGCAGAGCAGCGGCTACCCCGTGTAGTGAGACCCTTCCTCCGCGCAGCGACGGTGGTGGTGGGCCTTGGTCTGCTGGGCTTTGGGGTCCAGGCCCTGGTCGCACCCGCCGCCGCATCCGCAGCCTTTGGCATTCCCTCTCAGGATGCAGCCTGGGTGGCCATAGCGGGTCTTCGAGATGTCGGGCTCGGCGCGATGACCTTTGCCCTGCTCGTGTGGCAGCCAAGGGGGCTGCGGGTCTTTCTGCCCGCAATGGTGCTGGTGCCCCTTGGTGACATCCTGATCGTGCTGCGTTGGGGTGAGTCGGTCATGGGGATCGCTCCGCACCTGCTGGGTGTCGCAGCGCTTGGGGCCATCTCCTTCGTCGCGTGGCGGGATCCAGCACTGCGGTCGGGAGAGGGAGAGACGCCCTCGGCGGGTGCGGAGACTGGTATATAGACGGGACAGATCGTGGTGGTTGGAACCACTGCTGGGAGCACGACCGTTGGCAACGCTGACATTGGATCTTCGCGATGATGAGCGTCTCCTGGGGCACGGCGAATGCTCGAGGCTGGTCGGTCCCCTGAGCGTGCCGGGCGAGCTGTACCTGACCACGGCGCGGCTCTACTTCGAACCCGACCGACTCAACAAGCTGGTCGGGATCAAGGCGCTGGTGATCAACCTCTCGGACATCACGGATGCCGAAGTCAGCGGCATCGACCGCGTGATGACGGTGACCACGGGCGCCAAGAGAGCGCGCTTCATGGGCAAGTGGGCGCGCACCGTGTACGAGCGGCTCGAGTCCCTCGTTTCAGAGGAGTCCGGCGAGGATCGCCAATGCTGGCGGCACCGTGGGGCCGCGCTCGCTTCCCACGAGAGCCTCCTTGTTCAGTCCACCCTGGACTATTCGGCCACCTCGGTGGTGATGGTCCCGGGTGAGCTGGTCGTCACGCCTCGCACCGTGAGCTACACACCGCGGCGCCTGGAACGACTGGTGTGGCGGAACCTGGAATTCGAGGCCCCCATGGACCAGATCGAGGAGCTCGTTCTGGATGGGCCGCGCCGGGTGAGCTTCAAGGTCGGCGACAAGGAACACCGCTTCAACGGGGTGGGCTCGCTCGAGGTCTACGCAGCCATCTGGGCCGCCCAGGATCACCCGGGCGGCGATGTCGTCTACGTGCGAGGACAACCCGCGACCGGTCTCTCGACGGGTCCCGGGCATCTGGTGTTCAAGTTCGGGCCCGTTCAGGTCCATCGCGGGGTTCTGGCACACCCTGGGCTCCTGATCCAGACCTGGCGAGGCCTGGCTTTCCTGCTGGGTGGATCGCTGGACAAGTTCATCGGGCTTCCCCAGATCACGCGCTTCGACTGGCCTGACGTCGTCCGACTGGATCTGAGCTCGGACACGCGGCTGGTCATCTCCACGGCCATGGGGGATGGGGTCTTCTCGGCCCCCTGGATCGAAAAGCGCTTCGACAACTTCCTCGCCGAGCTCTCGCGGATCGACGAGGAGGACCCCCGGGTTCTCGGACTGGCCAGGGACCCCACCACCCAGGCGAAAGAGGGCAAAGAGGTCACGGAGGTCACGGAGGGTCTCGTGGAGGCCTGGGGTGGACGTCTCCCCGATCTCCACGGCCAGCGCCTGGCTCTCTGGGGACCATGCATGAGGGTGAGCAGCAAGCTGGGCTGGCTGCGAGGGCACCTTGGTCTGTACGACGACTACGTGATCTGGATTCCAGCAGGCGGCCCCCAGATGGGGCTCAACCCGACGGTCTTGCCGGTGGAGAAGCTCCAGCTGCCCGACGGGCCCGAAGCGGACCCGAGAGATCTTCGCCTGAAGCTACTGCAGGGAGAGTTGCTGCTGCGAGCCCCGCCGCAGGAAGCCTTCGCGGTGCGTTTCTGGAAGCTTGTTGCGGAACGCAGCAAGGAGACCGTCAAGCGCCGAAAGAAGCGGGGAAAAGAAGAGCCCCAGCCCGACACCTGGAACCGTCGCACCACCTACCGGGTGGGCATTCTGCCGGTGAGCAGCAGGCCCCTGGTCTCCCTTCAGGGTTCGGGTGCCGAGGGGGTCGTGGAAGGCCGCCTGGCCGATGTCTCCCTGGGAGGGATGGGCATCGTCGTTCAGGAGGAGGACGTTCAGGGTTCGCCGCTTCAGGAACTTGGCACCACGGTCATCCTCACGGTGGTGTTGAGGACCGACGAGGAAGACGAAGAGGAAGAACTGGTCTACAAGGAGCCGGAGGAGGAGGAGGAGGAGGAGACGCCAGAAGAGATCATCCTCACCTTCGCTGGCACCCTCATGCACAGCATGCCTCTCGGAGAGGGGAAGCAGCGGAAGCTTGGCATCTCCTTCGAGGATCTCGAGGCGACCGATCTGTCGGAGTTGAAGCAGCTGTGGACGCATTACCAGCGGATCGAGCTGAAGCAACGGCGGGAGATGGACTGAGAGGATTCGAGGTGCTGCCGCTCTCCTCGCGGAGCTTCTTCTTCCCATCAACCGTCTGGTCGATCCGTCGCGGTTGGCAAGCGATGCCCCAGCCCCTACCATGCCCGCCATGGACATTCGCTGTCAGAACCTGATCGGTGGAAGCTTCCAGGATGGAGCCTCCACTCTCTTGAATCGCTGCCCTGCGGACGGGGAGGTGCTGGGCACCGCGCCGGACTCCGGGGCTGAGGAGGTGGGCGCCGCGGTCGCTGCAGCCCAGGAGGCCCAGAAGGCCTGGGCTTCGAAGACCGCTCCGCAGCGCGGACAAGTGCTCTTCAACCTGGTGCGGCTGCTCGAACGGGACACCGACAAGCTGGCCCATGCACTCAGCCTGGAGGAGGGCAAGATCCTCCCCGAGGCGGTGGGCGAAGTCGGCAAGACCATCCGCTATGTCGAGTTTGCTGCGGGCGACTGCCGCCGCATGACCGGCCTCACCGCCCAGGCCGAGGTGGCGGGCACACTGGCCATGACCTTGTGGCGTCCGCTCGGCGTCGTGGGCCTCATCACGCCCTGGAACTTCCCGGTGTGCATCCCGCTCTGGAAGATCGCCCCGGCCATCGCGGCGGGCAACGCCGTGGTGCTGAAGCCCGCCCCCGAGACCCCTGCGACGGCTCACCTCATCGCTCAGCTCTGCCTGGAAGCCGGTGTGCCCGAGGGGGTCGTCAACGTCGTTCATGGCGACGCCGAGCCTGCCAAGGCCTTGATCGACCACCCGGACGTGAAGGCGATCTCCTTCACCGGAAGCACCGAGGTCGGCCTGAGGATCGAAGCCCGCTGCGGTGAGCTGCACAAGCCTGTCCAGTGCGAGATGGGTGGCAAGAACCCGCTCATCGTGCTGGACGACGCCGACATCGCGGCGGCGGCAGCCGCCTGTGCCAAGGGTGCCTTCGGAAGCACGGGTCAGCGATGCACGGCGACGAGTCGAGCGATCGTGATGGAGGGGGTCGCCGACGAGTTCGTCGATGCGGTCGTGCGCCACGCGACCTCGGTCGTTGCCGGTCACCCTCTGCACGAGGAGACCACGATGGGACCCAGCGTCTCCGCGAAGCAGCTGGAGCAGGTCCTCCGCTACATGGCCATCGGGGAAGAGGAGGCCGAGAGGCGCTGTGGTGCCACGCGCATGATCTATGGGATGCTCGGGCGCGGCTTCTTCCCGGAACCCACGGTCTTCGACCACGTGGACAAGGACGCCCGGATCGCGACCGAAGAGATCTTCGGACCGGTTCTCAGCGTGATTCGGGTCAAGACCGTCGGCGAAGCCATCGAGGCGGCCAACAACGTGAGGTATGGCCTCACCGGCAGCGTCTATACCCGTGACATCTCTCGGGCCTTCGCCGTCATCGAACACCTCGAGACGGGGATGAACCACGTGAACAACCCCACCATCGGGGGGGAGGCGCACATGCCCTTTGGCGGAATCAAGCACACGGGTGTCGGTCCGCGGGAGATGGGGCCGGAGGCCTGGCGCTTCTTCTCCGAGGAGAAGACCGTCTACATCAACCATGGTGGTGGAGCGCGCGGAGGCAACCTCTACTGAGGATCTCACGCAGGTTTCCTGTGCGGTTCACACGGTGTTCAAGAGGGTGATCTAGAACCCTTGCATGCTGTTGATTACACTCCTCGCCTGCTACGACTTCGAAGGTGACCGAGGCACACTGGGCTTCGTCACGGACATCCACCTTGACTCGGGGTTGAAATGGAACCCCTCGCACGCTGTCGTCGGCGGCAGCGTTCCCACCGTCGCCGCGGTGCAGCGGGTTGGTGCCGAGGAGGACGAGCCCACGCCCGAGGTCTGGGGGGACGTGGCCTTCCAGGTGGCCAGTGTGCAGGGCACCGAGCTGAGCTTCTATGGGCCCGAGCTCGGATGCGGCCGGATCCACTACCAGGGCGAGCTGGAAGACGAGTTCACCATGTGCTTCGAGGAGGCCGGGTCCATCGAGCTCTTCGATCCCTTCACCCCGGAGGTGGCCCTGGAGACCGTGGCCCTGGCCGCACCCGCCACCCTTCACGTCCGCGTGCTGGACTTGGATGGTGAGCTGATGGGATTTGTCTTGGGGGAACTGGTCGTCGAGGGAGACGGTCGGCTCGAGGGAAGCGAGGTGCAGCTTCGCCGTCCCGGGGAGGTCGAGGTGTCGCTGGCCGGGCTGAGCACCTCCGTCCTCGTGCTGGACGATGAAGCGGTGCGTTGGCAGACCGAGGTGCTCTACGAGGACGAGGAGCAGCGAATCGAGCACACCTACGCGTGGACCCTCGATGGGGTGCCTGTGCTTGGAGTCGAGCCCGGTTAGACGGGGGGCGATGCGCAACGTCGTCCGGGCCCTGTTTGCACTCGCACTGTTGGCCCCAGTGGTCATCTGGTTCGAGGACTTTGCCCAGCACTTCGTCGGCTACCTCAGCGGCAACGCCATCACCGTCGTCATCAAGCGCCAGTGGCACGTTGCCCTGGCCAGCATGCTCTTCTTCATCGCCTTCCTGATCCCGCTCACCTGGCGACGCAAGGCACGATGGGCGGAGTACGGCATGGTTGCGGCCTTCTTTGTCTCGCTCTTCATCGAGATGTTCGGAATTCCGCTGACCCTGCTCTTCGCCAGTCGATTCATCCCGACTCCGGCGATGGACCTTCCGCAGAATGCGGTCAACTTCAACGCCTGGGGGGTGGGCATGGGGCTCTCGGTGCCCATGCTCTACGGCCTGGTCCTGACCATTTCCGGGCTCGCGCTCATCGTCGTGGGCTGGGTCCAACTCTACCGTGCGGTGAAGACAGAGACCGTGGTCACCTCGGGCGTTTATGCGCTGAGCCGTCACCCCCAGTACGTCGGTTTCCTCCTGGTGCTGATGGGCTGGTTGGTCGGATGGCCCACGATCCTCACGGTCGTGATGGCTCCTCTGCTCATGGTCCAGTACGTGCGGGTCTGCCTGAAGGAGGAAGCCGAGCTCGACACGCTTACCTATTCGGCCTACCGCTCGTCGGTGCCGATGTTTCTCTAGGCCGGGCTGACCGCATGAAGCGTTCCTCGCAAGAGAAGGGTCCGACGTGTCTCGCGCTGGAGGAACTGCTTCGCACGGGGCACTGGGGTCCTGTTCGTCCTGGAATCTCGCGCCAGGTTCTCGTGCGTCAGCTGGGCATGCCGGCGGCGTGGATGGTCACGGATGCGGAGCGCCTCGCCGAGTCCAAGGGCATCCAGCTTGCTGGCTGGGCCCTCTCACCCATCCTGAAGTACGGCGGGGTGGAGTTCCACTTTGGTGAGGCTCCCGAAGGAGCCTGCTGGATGATCTTCTGCGATGACCTGGAGGCCCTCGAGGCTTCGGCGGGCGCGGTGCAGGTGGACCCCTGGTGGCTGGTCGAGGGCATGACCGAAGACGCGCTCACCGCGCAACTGGCCAAGGCCGAGCTTCCCTTCGAGCGCCGCGCCTTCCCCTGGGATCCGAAGCAGATTCACCTGCACTTTCCAAGTGGGGCTGCGCTGGGGCTGACCGAGGACGCGGACTTCTTCGCGCCCGGTACCGTTTCAGGGCCCCACCGGCTCTTCTGCTTCACGGTGCAGGCCGCCCAGGGCGGTGAGGAGCCCTAGGCCCCGGTGCCGCGAGCGGATTTCAGATCCTCGGCGGCATCTGGGGGAGCGACGGTCAGAAGGCTGACGACGATGCCTGCGAGCATCGAGAAGAGGAAGGCCGGTGGTAGTTCTTCCAGGGTCGCGAAGACGCCGATGTGGTCCGCGAGCACGAACTTGAACAAGGGGACGCAGGCAAAGCCGGTCAGCATCGCGGCCAGCGCTCCCTTGGCCGTAAAGCGTGACCAGTACAGCGACAGGATCATCGTGGGGCAGAAGGTGGCAGCGATGCCCGACCACCCAAAGACCACGAACCAGAACACGCTCCGGTCTGGGGTGGTCAGGGCCACGACCATCGCCACGCTCAGGGCCAGCAGAGCCAGCACAACGGTCATGATCCGGGACAGGGGTACCAGCGCCGAGTCCGGCGTCTCGGGCTTCATCACCTTCTGGTAGAGGTCGCGCACCGCGGCGCTCGACGCCACGACCAGCAGGCTGTCGACGGTGGACATGATGGCGCTGAGCACCACCGCGATGACCAGGCCGACCAGGGCGGCCGGCAAGATCAGCTCGCTGAGCATGGGGAGCACGTCCTGTCCCTTGTTGCCCAGGACCTCGTTCACCTCCATGCCCGGACCGGTCAGCAGGTGGCGCCCCACCATGCCCAGGAGCACCGCGCCGGAGTCCGACAAGAGGGTGAAGAGCACGGCGACCACACAGCCCGGCAGGACCTCCTTGTCGCTCTTCAGGGCCAGGAAGCGCACGAAGATCTGGGGCGAGCCCAGGAAACCGAGCCCGATCAGCGCGAAGGCCAGGATCTCGAAGGCCAGCTCCAGCGACCAGGCTTTTCCCGCAGTGAAGGAGATCAGGGCCGGGTCGATCGCGCGCAGACCATCCAGGACCGGTTCCAGCCCGCCGGCGTGCCAGAGACCGACCAGCGGCAGCAGGGTCAGGCCGAGGAACATCAGGGTTCCCTGGAAGACATCGCTCCAGACCACGGCCACGAAGCCGCCGGAGACGATGTAGACCATGACGACGGCAAAGCCCAGGAGGGCGCCGACGAAGTAGTTGATGCCCAGGAAGCTCTCGAAGGCGGTTCCGGTCGCGTCGATCTGGGCCGAGACGTAGATGGTCACGAAGATCGTCAGGGCGATCGCTGCCACGATCCGCAGCAGGTGCGAAGAGTCCTGGAAACGGGACTCCAGGTAGTCGGGCACGGTGATGCTGTCGTAGCGGTCGGTGAGGCGCTTGAAGCGACCGCACATCAGGGCCCATGCCGCCAGCACGCCCACAACCTCGCCCACCACCACCCAGAAGGCCTTGGCGCCTACCGCCGCGCCCATGCCGGTGAGACCGAGCAGCAGCCACGCCGACTCGCCTGTGGCCCGGGCGGAGAAGGCCGCTGCCAGGAAGCCGAACTGCTTGTTGCCGGCGAAGTAGTCTCGAACCGAGCTCATGCGTCGGCTGGCCACGATGCCCAGTCCCATCAGCACAGTCAGGTAGATGCCGAGACCGAGCAGCTTCCAGGTCATGCGGAACCTCTCTCGATGAGCTGTGGTCGAGTGCGCTTGCGGAGGACCTCGATGGGATCCTCACAGTCCGGCCAGTGCAAGAGCGTGGCGGGCTGTCCCGGAGCGATGCGCGGGGCGCTTCCAAAGCATCGATGGTTGGCGGTCGAGAGGGTCGCGAAGACATCCAGCATCTGCTGCTCGCCGGTCAGGTGTCCAGCGTGGACCAGCATGTAGGCTGCATCGACCAGGTTTGCTGTACCCAAGCGGTACCAGGGATCCACCACGCTGTCGTGGCCTATCCCGATGCAGGCCTTCGAGGCCCACAGTTCATCCACCCGGGTGAGACCTCGAACCCGTGGATAGCCGCCGTAGCGACCCTGCAGGACGATGTTGTCCAGGGGGTTGCAGACCACCTGGATGCCGCTCTCGCCCACGAGGGCGCAGACCTTCGCTGCATAGGGGTCGGGGTAGGAGTGCAGCGCGGTGCAGTGCCCGGCGACGATGCGTTGGCCATAGTCCCGATCGATGGCCAGGGCGCACAACACCTCCAGGTTGCGCGAGCCAGGGTCGTCGGTCTCGTCGCAGTGCACGTCCACCTGCAGGTCGTGCTTCTCGGCCAGATCGAGAGCCAGACGCAGGCTCTGCCAGCCTTCCTCGGTCGTACGCTCGAAGTGCGGGATCGCCCCAACGGCGTCGCAGCCGATAGCCACCGCAGCCTCCCACCGAGCACGTCGGTCGGGGGCGCGCAGGATGCCCTCCTGGGGGAAGGCGACCACCTGAAGCTCCACCTCGTCGAGCTCGTCCCGGAGTGCGCAGAGGACCTCCACCGCCAGCAAGCTGCCGGTGTCGACGTGGGTGCGGATGCGCGTGCAGCCCCAGCTGCGGTACATCCCGATGGTCTCCAAGGCTCGCGAACGTAGATCGCGCGCCGTGAGTTCCCCCCGAAGACGAGACCAGTTCGCGATGCCTTCGACCAGGGTGCCGCTGCGGTTCGGCGCGCGTCGACCGAGCAGGGCGGCGTCCAGGTGCACGTGGGGCTCGGCAAAGGGTGGGCAGACGGTGCCCCCGAGCGGACCGCCTTCGCTCGGTGTGAGGCGAGTGACGAGCCCGTCGGAGAGGTCGATGTCCACCCTCGTGCCGTCCAGCCAGACATTGCTCAGCAACATGGGCCCGATGGTAGGCTCTCCGCCTGTTCAGAGGTACGGAATGCCTTCACTTCGAGTCAACGTCGACGGTCTCGACTTCACCAATCCCTTCGTGATCGGTAGTGGTCCGCCGAGTACCAACGCCAAGATCATGTGCAAGGCCTTCGCGGCAGGTTGGGGGGGTGTAGTCGCCAAGACCACCAGCCTCACGGATACCGACGTCATCAACGTCCAGCCGCGCTACGGCAAGCTCAAGTCGGACAAGCAGATCGTGGGCTTCGAGAACATCGAGCTCATCTCGGATGCCGACT